>MDSV01229716.1_pt1 | contig 12669 bp, 10 predicted proteins | sample 810851 | NCBI WGS metagenome assembly MDSV01 (sample SAMN05326640, study PRJNA326480) | marine metagenome | isolation source: seawater | place: Atlantic Ocean: North East | collected 2012
ACTGAGAAGCTTGCAGAGAGTAAACCATATAATCAAAGTATAGGTTATATGGATAGATTAGATTATGTTTCAATGATGAGTAATGAACATGCATACGTTTTATCAATAGAAAAACTTTTGGATTTAGATATTCCAATTAGAGCAAAGTATATTCGAGTAATGTTCGATGAAATCACAAGAGTGTTAAATCATCTTATGTGGCTTGGTGCTCATGCGTTAGATATTGGAGCAATGTCAGTATTCTTATATGCATTCAGAGAAAGAGAAGATTTAATGGATTGCTATGAAGCAGTTTCGGGAACTAGGATGCACGCAACCTATTATAGACCAGGTGGAGTTGCTAGAGATTTGCCAACAGAAATGCCTAAATACACAGAGACAAAATGGAAATCAAAAAAAGAAATTAGTAAATTAAATGAGTCCAGAGAAGGAACTATGTTAGATTTTATTGAGGATTTTACTAATAGATTTCCGAAATGTGTTGACGAATATGAAACTCTTCTTACTGATAACAGAATTTGGAAACAAAGAACTGTAGATATCGGGATTGTTTCAAAAGAAAGGGCATTACAACTTGGATTTACCGGACCTATGCTGAGAGGATCAGGCATTGCGTGGGACCTTAGAAAAAAACAACCCTATGAAGTTTACAAAGATTTATCATTTGATATACCTATTGGCACAAATGGAGATTGTTATGATAGATATTTAGTTAGAATAGAAGAAATGAGACAGTCAAATAAAATTATTCAGCAATGTGTTGAGTGGTTAAAAAATAATGATGGAGAGGTCATATCAGATAATAATAAAATAACAGCGCCGAGCAGAGAAGAAATTAATGAAGATATGGAGTCATTGATTTATCACTTTAAACTTTTTACCGAAGGTTATTGTCTTCCTGAGGGTGAAGTTTATAGCGCTGTTGAACATCCAAAGGGTGAATTTGGCGTGACATTGATATCGGATGGTTCAAATAAACCATACAGAGTAAAAATACGTGCACCTGGATTTCCTCATCTTGCTGCGTTAAATGAAATGGTAAATGGTCACATGATATCTGATGTTGTTGCTGTAATTGGAACTCAAGACATTGTTTTTGGAGAAATTGACAGGTAGTTTTTTTATGGAAGACATGACTTTATACAATATACCAAGTGAAATTTGTAATAAAATTAATAAATGGTTGCTTAAATTTCCTGCTAAAGAAAAAAAGCCTGCAATAATTTTTGGACTTCATCAAATTCAGAAAGAAAGTAAATATATTCAAAGTGCGCACGTCGATGCTTTAGCAAAATTTCTAAATGTAAAAAAAATTGATGTTTATGAAATAGCAGCTTTTTACTCTATGTTTGAATTAGATAAAGTAGGGAAACATACTATTTCTGTATGTACAAATGTTTCATGCATGCTAAATGGATCTGATGAAATTTTATCTTACCTAGAAAAAAAACTTAAAATTAAAGTTGGATGTTCTTCCGATAAATTTTTTTTAAAAGACGAGAGAGAGTGCCTTGCTGCTTGCGCAGGAGCTCCAATGATGCAAGTTGATCATAAATATTATGAAAATTTAACAAAACAAAAAATTGACGAAATAATTAGAGACTTAGATGATGGAAGATAAGATAAGATTAAATGAACTTTGTTACTCAACTTTGTCTAGTAACAATCCAAATACTTTTGAAACATATGTAAATCAAGGAGGTTATTCAACTTGGAAAAATATTGTTTCTTCTTCTATGGATAAAAAAGAAATTATCGAAACTGTTTTAAGATCTGGCCTTAGGGGAAGAGGGGGAGCTGGTTTTCCTACGGGAAGAAAGTGGAGTTTTATAAATCAAGATTCAGAAGACATTAAATACTTGGTCTGTAATGCTGACGAGTCTGAGCCTGGCACATGTAAAGATAGAGATATCTTAAGATATAATCCTCACGCACTTATCGAGGGTATGCTAATTGCTAGTTATGCAATAGGTGCCGAAGTTGCATATTGTTACCTAAGGGGTGAATTTATTGATGATGTATATTCAACTTTTAAAACCGCATTAAATGACGCTTATACAAATAAACTTATAGGAAAGAATATATTAAATAGCAATATTAATTTAGAGCTTCATGATTTAATAGGCGCCGGTGCCTATATTGTGGGAGAAGAAACAGCCATGCTCGAATCAATAGAAGGAAAAAAAGGTTTTCCAAGATTTAAACCTCCTTTCCCTGCTGTAAAAGGTTTATTTGGTTGTCCAACGATTATTAATAACGTGGAAACTTTAGCCTCAATTCCTAAAATTATTGAAAATGGCCCTGAATGGTTTAATTCTGTTGGAACAAAAGATAGTCCAGGATTTAAATGTTTTTCTGTGTCAGGACATGTTAATAAGCCTGGTAATTATGAAATTCCTTTAGGAACTCCATTTAAAAAATTATTAGAATTAGCAGGAGGGATGAAAAATGGAAAGAAAATCAAAGCTGTAATTCCCGGTGGTTCGTCTGTTCCAGTTGTTCCTGGAGAAATTATGTTGGAAACAAATATGGATTACGAGTCTATCGCACATGCTGGCTCGCTACTTGGATCCGGAGCAGTAATTATAATGGATGAAGACACAAATATGGTTGAAGTAATACATAGAATTGCAAGATTTTATTATTCTGAATCTTGTGGTCAGTGCACACCATGTCGTGAAGGCACTGGATGGATGTACAAAATTATAGACAAGATACTTAAAGGCAAAGGTACTTTAGAAGATTTAAAAACTCTTGAATCTATTCCAAATATGATTGCGGGGAGCACAATCTGCGCATTGGGTGATGCAGCTGCAATGCCAGTAGAAAGCTTCATAAAAAATTATAAAGAAGAGTTTTTAAGTTACATTAAAAATCAAGAAGAGGTTGTAGACAATAATAATACTCATAATAAAGAATTTGTAATACAGCAAAAATGAAAATAAAAATAAATAACAAGGAATGTAGTTTTAATAAAGGTGAAACTATAATTCAGATCGCAGATAGAAATGGCATCCACATCCCAAGGTTTTGTTACCATGATAAGCTATCAATCGCTGCAAACTGCAGGATGTGTTTGGTTGAACAAGTTGGAATTAATAAACCTCAACCAGCATGTTCTACTCCAGCTATGGAAGACCAAGAATATTTCACTAAATCCGAACTAGCCTCTAACTCTCAAAAAAATACAATGGAGTTTTTATTAATAAATCATCCACTTGATTGTCCTGTTTGTGACCAAGGGGGAATGTGCGAATTACAAGATCAAGCTTTAATGCATGGAAGAGTTAAGTCAAGGTATGAACAAGAAAAAAGAATCGTACTAGATTACAAAATTGGTCCTTTGATAACTACCAATATGACTAGATGTATTCATTGCACAAGATGCGTAAGATTTGGTGAAGAAATAGCAGGCATTAAAGAATTTGGTGCTTTTGGAAGAGGAGAAGGTATGGAAATAAGAACATACTTAAAATCAGCAATTAATTCTCCAATGTCCGGCAATATGATAGATATTTGTCCAGTAGGCGCTTTAAACGCAGCACCTTCTCATATGAAAGGAAGAACTTGGGAATTGGAAGAGGTTAAACATGTATCTTCTCATGACTGCGTTGGTTCTAATATGGATCTTCATGTATTAGATAATAGTGTTTTTCGAGTAGTCCCTCATGAAAACGAAAAAATTAATGAAGTCTGGATTTCAGATAGAGACAGATTTTCTTATGAAGCTATGGAACATGCTGACAGAGTAAGAAAACCGATTGCTAAAATAAATGGTCGTCATGTTGAGGTTGAATGGGAACAGGCATTTGAAATTATTTACGAAAAAATAAATGAAGTGAAGTTTAATAAATCTTCAGGCTTCATAAGTGCAAATTCTACAGTAGAAGAACAATATTTGTTTCAGAAATGGCTGAGGGAAATTAATATAAATAATATTGATCATAGAGTTTCTCAAAATAAATTTGAATATGAGGATGAGTTAATTTTTCCTAGAATAGATATAAATATTGAAGAAATAGAAAATACAAAATCCATTTTACTTGTTGATAGTAATATTACATATGAACAGCCAATACTTTCTCATAAAATAAGAAAAGCGTATTTGAAAAATGCAAAAATTAATTGTATTCATTCGTATAACTATAATTATAATTTTGATATTAATAACTCATTTTTAGTAAATCCAAATCAGTTAGCAGAAACACTTATTGATATAATTGAATATTTAACAATTATAACTATTAACGACAAGTCTTTGAAAAAATTTATTGTTCCTGATGGTATTAGGAAAAAATTTAAGGGACTTTCTAATAAAAAAATAATTGAAATAAGTAATGATGTTTTATCAAAGGACTCTTTAATAATCCTTGGCTCTAACTTGAAGAATCACCCTGATTATTCTTTCTTCAAGATTCTTATTGATATTATTTCTACATTAACAAAATCAAACAAGGCCTATCTTGGTAATAATAGTAATGAAGCTGGGGCGTATCTAACTGGGTGTTTACCAAATAAATCTGAAGGATTAAGAGGAAGTAAGGATCATGGGCTAAATGTTTATGATTCTATAGCTGAAAATCTGGAATGTTATATTATATATAATTTAGAGTTAATTGATTTTTATTATTACTCAGAATTGAAAAAATCACTTGAAGAAGCTAAATTTGTTTTAGGTTTTCAGAATTTTATAACAGAAGAAGAAAAAAATTATTATGATGTAATTCTTCCTCTAGCGACAATTTTTGAAAGTCCTGGAACTTTTATAAATATTGAGGGGCAATGGCAGTCTTTTGTCCAAGCATGTAAACCGCATTTTGATTCTAAAGAGGGTTGGAAAATACTAACAAAATTAAGATCAATTTTTGGAGCTAATATAGAAAACTCTTTGGATTATATTGATATATTAAATGAAGTTGATTCATCTATTCGCGATTATAAATCTTTTGAAATTTTAGAGTATAAAGATATTGATATTAAAAATCACTCACACAAAGGCTCACTTATAAGATCTGGAGGAAGTAGTAATTATTATATTGATAATTTGGTCAGAAGAGCTGGCTCATTAAATGATGTAAACTTAAATAAAAATTCTATTAGTGTAAATAGAAGGACTTTAGAACAAAATAATATTGATTTATCGAAAAATAAAGTACTTGTTAAGCAAGGTGAAAACTCTTTATTAGCTGAATTGATTATAGACGAGAATGTTTCAGACGATTGTATTTATATCGTAAACTCAAATAAGGAGCATTATGATCTTGGAAAACAATACGAACCAATAGTTATTGAAAATGTTTGATTATATAAATAACATTATTAATTTAATATTCACTTATTATAGTGAGCTAAGTATATTGCCTTATACTTTAATATTAATCGGGATTATTATGGTTCCTCTTTTAATAATCGTTGCATACTATACTTATGCAGAAAGAAAAATTATTGCTTCGATGCAGGTTAGACTTGGCCCCAATGTTGTTGGTCCAAAGGGATTAATGCAGCCGTTCGCTGATGGAGTAAAATTATTTTTTAAAGAAATTGTAATTCCAACAGATTCAAATAAGTTTTTGTTTCTTTTAGCTCCAGTTATTACATTTACAGTAGCTTTTGCTGCATGGGCTGTTATACCATTTGATAGTGTAATGGTTTTATCAGATATAAATGCTGGATTACTTTATGTTCTGGCAATGACCTCTCTTGGTATATATGGAATTATTATTGCTGGTTGGGCATCAAACTCAAAATATGCCTTATTAGGCGCAATGAGATCCGCTTCTTTAATTATTGCGTACGAAATTGCAATGGGATTTGCTCTTGTAGGAGTAATAATGGTCTCTGGTAGTTTGAATCTTGGTGATATTATTAATGGTCAAAAGGGCACAATTTTTCATTGGTATTGGGTCCCGTTATTTCCATTATTTTTAATTTATTTTATTTCTGGTGTTGCTGAAACAAATAGAGCTCCATTTGATGTCGCTGAAGGAGAGTCAGAACTTGTTGCAGGCTTTCATGTTGAATATTCAGGAATGGGTTTTGCTGTATTTTTTATAGCAGAATATGCAAATATGATTTTAATTTCAGCATTAACAGTAATACTTTTTTTTGGTGGTTGGTTATCTCCATTTAGTGTTAGTAATTTAGGTATTTTTGAAATTAATGACTTTACTAACAATATACTATTATTCTTAATCAATGATGGAATACATTGGTTTATTATAAAAACATTCTTTTTTATGTTTTGTTTTATATGGTTTAGAGCAACCTTCCCAAGATATCGTTATGATCAAATAATGAGACTTGGATGGAAAATATTAATTCCAATAACAATAATTTGGATCTTCGTGGAAATGGTATTTATATATTATAAATTAGGACCTTGGTTTAATTAGAGAATATATTATGAAAAATTATTTTAAAAGTTTTTTTCTTTATGAATTATTACTTGGAATGAAAGTAACATTCCTTAATATGTTCAAAAAGAAAATAACATTACGTTATCCTGAAGAAAGGGCGCCTCAATCACCAAGATTTAGAGGCCTTCATGCCTTAAGAAGATATCCAAATGGCGAAGAAAGGTGTATTGGATGCAAACTTTGTGAAGCAGTATGTCCAGCATTAGCAATAACTATTGATACAGAAGAAAGAAATGATGGAACTAGAAGAACAACCAAATATGATATTGATTTATTTAAATGTATATTTTGTGGTTTCTGCGAAGAAGCTTGCCCAGTAGATGCAATTGTAGAAACTAGAATATATGAATATCATTTCGAAGAACGCGGTGAAAACATTATGAAAAAAAGCGATCTTTTGAAGATTGGCGAGAAATATGAAAAAGAAATTGCTTCTGATTTAACTTCAAAAACCTAAAGAAGGAAGTTTATGGATATTCTAACAATATTATTTTATTTAGTTACATCTGTAATTATAATTTCTTCAGTAAGCCTAGTTATTGTTAATAATACTGTTCACGCAGCTCTTCTTTTGGTTCTAATATTTTTCAATAGCGCGATACTTTGGTTAACATTAAAAGCTGAATTTTTAGCTATTGTTTTAGTTTTAGTATATGTGGGCGCAGTTTTAGTTTTATTTCTTTTTGTAATAATGCTTCTTGATATTCCAGTGAAAAAAAATTCTAGTAATAAACTATATTTATTATTCTCTGTGATTACATCTTTAATTATGTTTGCTGAGCTTTATATGATAATTTTTTATCATGATTTTAGTAACGAAGCTGTATCAAATATTGCATTCGAACAAAATAATACATACGAAATAGGATTATTATTATTTACAGAACATATATTTTCTTTTGAAGTAACGGCTTTTATTTTGCTAGTTGCCATAATAGCTGCAATAGCTATTAATTTAACTTTAAGAGAGAGGTCGCTTCGTCAGGATCCAGGTAAACAAATTTTAGAAAATAAAGAGTCAAGATTAAAAATTATTAAAGGTGATGAGTTATGATTACAATGACTCATTATCTAGTTTTTAGCGCACTCTTGTTTTGTATTAGTATCGCAGGAATTTTTATCAATAGAAAAAATATTCTACTTCTTCTTATGTCTATAGAATTAATGCTTCTTTCAGTCAATACAAATTTTATTATTTTTTCACACTTTAGTTCTGATATTACTGGACAAGTATTTGTTTTTTTTATTTTAGCAGTTGCTGCAGCAGAATCTGCTATTGGATTAGCGATTATTGTATCATTATTTAGAATAAGAAATTCTCTTGAAATAAATTTAATAAATAAACTTAAAGGCTAGTGTATATGGAATCAATAATAGTTTACATACCTATACTTTTAATTATAAGTACCTTAATTACTGGTCTAAGTACTAATAAACTTAATAATTTTTATTCAGGAATTATAAGCACATGTTTAGTTTTTATTTCATTACTAATTTCATTAGTTATTTTATTTGACATATATTCAAATGAAAAAACTATATATTATGATAATTTCTATGACTGGATATCTATTGGTGATCTGAGTATTGGTATAGGATATTTAATAGATAAGTTCTCTTCAATTATGCTGGTGGTAGTTTTATCTATATCCTCGATTGTCCATTTATATAGCATTGATTACATGAAAGAAGAAAAAGATTTCAAAAGATTCTTTTCTTATATAGCATTATTCACTTTTTCAATGGTATTACTTGTTATATCAAATAATTTAATTCAGTTATTTATTGGCTGGGAGGGTGTTGGACTAGTTTCTTATTTATTGATTGGTTTTTTCTACAAAAAACAATCAGCTATTAAAGCAAATTTAAAAGCTTTTCTTATAAATAGAATAGGAGATATGTTTTTTATCTTAGGAATAGCTATGATATATGCTGTTTTTGATTCTTTCGACTACAAAACTATATTTGCAAGTATAAGCACAACAAATATCTCAGCTTTGGATTCTTATTTTGGTTTAGATTACATTGACTTTGCATGCTTATTTTTATTTTTTGGAGCAATGGCTAAATCTGCACAAATTCCTCTACATGTTTGGCTTCCAGACTCAATGGAGGGTCCAACTCCTATATCAGCATTAATACATGCAGCAACAATGGTTACAGCAGGGATATTTATGGTTGCTAGATTATCTCCTTTATACGAACTTGCTTCATTTACTAATGACTTTATTTTGTTAATAGGAGCTTCAACAGCATTATTTATTGGAGTTATAGCAATATTTGAAAATGATATTAAGAAAGTAATAGCTTTTTCAACTATATCTCAACTGGGTTATATGGTTGCCGCCTTAGGAATTAATGCTTATAGTTCGTCATTTTTTCATTTATATACCCATGCTTTTTTTAAGGCCTTGTTATTTTTATGTGCTGGATCTGTAATTATGTCCCTTCATCATAATCAAGATATAAGAACAATGGGGGGTTTAAAATCAAAGCTACCAATAACTTATGTTAGTTTCTTTATAGGTACTTTATGTATTATAGGATTTCCGTTTACATCAGGATTTTTTTCTAAAGATTTAATATTAGAAGTAATGCTTTATAAAAATAACACTATCTCGTTTGTCGCTTACTTAATGCTATTGTTTGGCGCTTTAGCAACTACTATTTACTCATTTAGACTTTTATTTTTAGTATTTTTTAATGAATATAGAGGAAAAGATTTCCACAATATTACAGAACAATCAAAAATTATAACTATACCGCTAATAATACTGTCTATCCTATCTATTTTTTCAGGTTATTTAATCAAAGTATTTGTAGAGTTGCCAATATTCATGTATCAATCAGAAAATATTTATTATGATGATATGGTTTCCTTTATAAAGCATGGCATATTATCTCCTGCTTCTTTAGCATTAATTGTAGGGTTTTTTATAGCAAAAAAACTATATAAAGATAATTTTAAAATTAAAATTTTAAATAATAAATTATTTAACAACATTGTCCTAGTAATTAAGTCAAAATATAAATTTGATGAATTTTTTATCTATTCTTCAAATTTATTAAAAAATTCTTCAACGTATGTTTCTCGAAAGTTAGATGTGGGTTTAATAGATAGTTTTATAGTAAACGGATTACCTAAAAAAATTAATAGTGTCTCTGGGATTTTGAAAAATATGAGTAGTGGATATTTGTATCATTATGCATTCTCTATTGTATTTTCTTTAGTTATTATTTTTGGAATTATATTAATGAGGGTTTTATAATGGAATATATTTTATCCTTATTAATATGGTTGCCAATATTATCTGGTATTTTTTTACTTTTTTATAAGAAAAATAACCTTCTTTTGGATTTATATAATATTATAATTAATTTTATTATTTTTTTATTTTCATTACTTCTTTTATTTAATTTTAATGACAGTGTTCCTGATTTTCAGTTTATTGAAAAATTAAGCTGGATTCCATCATTTAATATTTACTATTTTTTAGGTGTTGATGCTATATCTGTGTTGTTAATTTTATTAAATACAATAATTTTTTTAATAGTTTCTTTATATAACTCAACCTTATCAATTAAAAAAAGGAATCAATATTATGCAAGCTTTCTTATTGCAAATGGCTTAACTATTGGTGTTTTTTCTGCACTTGATGCAATATTATTTTATATCTTTTTTGAAGCATTATTAATTCCTATGTTTTTAATCATTGGTATTTGGGGAGGGTCTAATAGAATTTATGCATCTATTAAATTTTTTATGTATACATTTTTAGGATCTATTCTTCTTTTAATATCATTTCTTTATATAAATGCTTCAATTTCGTCTTTTAGTATAGATTCATTTTATAAGTCAAGCTTCTCTTTAGAAGAGCAAGAGTGGATTTTTTTAGCAATGGCTATTGCTTTTGCGATTAAAATCCCTATGTTTCCTTTTCATACATGGTTGCCTGATGCACATGTTGAAGCTCCAACCTCAGGTTCTGTTGTCCTTGCAGCCATACTTTTAAAAGTTGGTGCTTATGGATTTATAAGATATGTCTTGCCTGTTGTACCGTTAGGAGCGCAATCCTTAGATTTATATTTTATATTGTTATCATTAATAGCAATTGTTTATGTAGGTATAGTTGCTATCTCACAAAATGATATGAAGAAATTAATAGCTTACTCTTCTATATCACATATGGGCTTTGTAACTCTTGGTTTTTTTATAATTTTTCAATTATTTGGTAACACCGAAAGCAGTAAAGATTTAGTTATAAGTCTATCAGGGAGCATGTACCAAATAATTTCACATGGTTTTGTATCAGCGGCACTTTTCATATGCGTGGGCTCTATTTATGATCGATTTAAAACAAAAAAAATATCTGATTTAAGCGGCTTATTAAATAAAATGCCTATTTATAGTTGGTTTTTTGTTTTTTTCGCATTGGCAAATTGTGGCTTACCAGGAACTTCCAGTTTTGTAGGAGAGCTTCTTATTATAATTTCAGCATTTAAAGCAAATTATATTTATGCTTTTTTAGCTTCTACAACCCTAATCATATCTGCTGTTTATTCTTTATGGCTTGTAAAAAGAGTAATTTTTGGCGAAATTAAATTAGAAATGAAAGAATGCACAGATGCAAATTTCCTTGAAAAGATACTTCTTTTTACTATGGCTATAATTGTACTTATACTTGGTTTTTATCCTGATTTCATCGTAAGCTTTATGAATGCATCATTAGAAGAAATGTCTAAAAATATAATTTTAAAAATATGATTACAGAAATTACAATTAACAGTTTAGTAAATTTTTCTCCTGAAATTTCATTGTTTTCAATGGCAACGATTATTTTGATGGCTGGTATATTTAAATTTTCTGAAAAGTATGTCTTTCATTTGACAGTATTCTCAATAATTTTTGCTTTTCTTTTAGGATTTCAAAATTACTCTAGTGAAACAATCTCAATTTTTAATGAGTCTATAATAAAAAGTGAAGTTACGGACCTTTTTAAGTTTTTGTGCTACTTTGTCTTTTTAATTCAAATATTAGTATCTAAAAATTATCTTAAAAATAAAAATCTTATTTCTGGAGAATTTTATTCTTTGCTTGTTTTTGCATTAATAGGTTGCTTAATAATAATATCTTCAAATAATTTAATAGTACTTTTCCTTGGAATAGAGTTATCTTCTCTAAGTCTATATTCTTTAATTGCTTTAAATCGATCAAGTTTTTTGTCAAGTGAAGCTGCTGTAAAATACTTTGTTTTAAGTACAATTGCCTCGGGTATAATATTATTTGGGTTTTCTTATCTTTATGGAATCACAGGAACCTTATACATTGAGGATATTGCAAAATTTTCAGTATCAAATAAAACCGCAAACTTGTATTTATTTTCATATGTTTTGATTTTTATTGGTGTGGCTTTTAAGTTTGCCGTTGCCCCTTTCCATATGTGGCTACCTGATGTTTATGAGGGAGCACCATTACCAATTACTAACTTTATAGCATCAGTACCTAAAATCGCTTTCTTTGTCTTGGCATATAGATTCTTATATAGTAACCCAATAATAAACGATGAAAATTTCTCGAGTTTTCTCCTGTTTCTTGGAGTATTTTCCATTCTTATTGGTAATTTATATGCTCTGGCCCAAAAGAAAATAATGAGAATGTTAGCTTATTCGGGAGTTGCTAATGCTGGTTTTATATTTTTAGCAATATTTTCCGCATTTTCAAACAACTTTTCTATTGCAGCTTTTTACATCATCTCATATTCCTTAGCAACAGTTTCTGCAATATCATTGGTAACATTTATTTCATCAAAAAAATTTGATTTAATTTATATAAAAGATTTTAAAGGTCTTTCGCTTAAATCAGGATACATTTCAGTTCTGTTCATGATCACATTACTTTCAACTGCTGGAATACCATTAACTGTTGGCTTTTATGCTAAATATATCGTTTTAGATGCTTTGGTCAACAGAGATTTTATAATTACTGCTGTCTTGGTAGTTTTACTTACGGTAATAGGTTTATACTATTATTTAAGGATAATTTGGTTTATGTTTTTTGAGGAGAATTTTAATAGCCTTCTAAATATTAAAGGAAAAATTTCACTTTTAACTTTAACAATTATTCCCGCAGCAATTCTTTTAATGTTTTTATTCCCAGATATGTTACTTGACCATATTTTTCAGATACTTACTTGATAAATTTGATTTCTGTAAGTACACTCCTTACATACGGTGCGGGGTGGAGCAGTCTGGC
>MDSV01146794.1_pt1 | contig 12667 bp, 16 predicted proteins | sample 810851 | NCBI WGS metagenome assembly MDSV01 (sample SAMN05326640, study PRJNA326480) | marine metagenome | isolation source: seawater | place: Atlantic Ocean: North East | collected 2012
CCCCTGCTGACGGAAGTATTACGCAAGCAAAACTAAACTTTCCAGTTGCTAATCGTAATTTAATAATTAACGGAGCTATGCAAGTGGCTCAACGTGGCACGTCATCTACTACAAATGGTTATGGAAGTGTAGATAGATATCCTATTTATAGTCAAAGTACTGATGAAGCACCTACTCATGCACAAGTTGATGTTGCAAGTGGTACTACTCCTTATACATCAGGTTTTAGAAAAGCATTAAAGATAACAAATGGTAATCAAACAAGTGGTGCTGGAAGTGGAGATTTGATTGCAATTAGTTATGGTATCGAAGCACAAGATTTAGCTTCAAGTGGTTGGAATTATTTATCTAGTTCAAGTGATATAACATTATCTTTTTGGGTAAAATCAAGTGTTGCTCAAAATTTTTATGTAATGTTAAGAACTGAAGATGGTACACAATATAATTATCCAGTTGAAACTGGCTCTTTAACTGCTGACACTTGGACAAAAGTTACAAAAACAATCCCTGGAAATTCTAATTTAACTATTAATAATGATAATGGTAGAGGAATGCTTATGGAATTTGTTTTATTTAGAGGTACAGATGGTACTGGGTCTGTTACTTTGAATCAATGGGCAACTTACAGTTCATCAGCCAGAGTACCAAATATGACTTCAACATGGTACACAACAAATGATGCAACATTTGAAATTACAGGAGTTCAATTAGAAGTAGGCAGCGTGGCAACAGATTTTGCTCACGAATCTTATGGTGAAACTTTAGCTAAGTGCATGCGTTATTATCAAGTAGGTCATGCTAAATTTTATATGGGTAATAGTGATACCCATGCAAGTTGCGTTACGTTTGCTACACCTATGAGGGATGACCCATCAATGACTTATACAGCGTCAGGAGGAGAATCTGGTAGTCATGCACCATCATCTACTGAATATACAAGAAAAGAAAATTTTCAATATTTTAAAAATGGTAATGAATCAGATTTTGACTACACTGCGGCATCTGAACTATAGGAGGCATCATGTACAAAAAAACTAAAAATGGTAGAACAGGCGAGGAAAACCCAAAGATTATTTTAAGAACAACAGATAATGTTTATATTCCAGTAAGCGAAGGAAACACTGATTACCAAGAGTACCTTGCTTGGGTAGCAGAGGGAAACACAGCCGAAGCTGCTGATTAATTACACTTCCATTTCTTAAGAGCTAGTCCTTTTCTTGTTAGCTTACCGCCTTTACTGGTAGCACCTTTAACACCTTTCATCCTGGCACAAAAAGATTTACGTCTTTTAGCAGCTTTACTACCAGGTTTAACTTTACCTGTTACTGGTGCTTTTAAATTACTACCTGTTTCTCTATTAATTTTATCCCTACCTTTTTTAGTAAGACCACCAGTTTTACTCTTGTGTTCTTTGCGTAGCCTTACTGATTTAGCCATTAATCAGATATACCAAAGACATTACTTTCAGCTAATCTTCTTTGCACTTCATGTTGATAAGCTATATCTTTTTTATATCTAGGATCACTCATAGCAGCTACAACTTCTTGGTTAGATTTAAATACTTTTGTATTAGGTGTTGAAGATCCTCTACCACCAATTAATCTAGGTTCTACACCCATAGCATTTCTATACCTGGTAAACATTTCTTGTACTGCAAGAGTAACTTTAGGTATGTTTCTTTTTTCAGCATCTACAATTTTATCAAATTCTGTTAGTTCTTCTTTGTCAACATTACCATCCATCCATTGCAGCATTTCTTTGTACTTATCTTCACCACCTGCGATACCTACAATATCTTCATACTCAGGAAAGCTAGGATCAGCAGCAACTTGTTCTGTACCTTCTTGTGGTTTTAAACCTGCTAGGTAACTATCAATAAGATTTCTAGGTAGACCAGTAGCTTCTAGTTCTTTGTAATGCTCTTCTGAAATAGTACCGTTGTTTTCCTGGTAATACTTATTTATAGCAAAAGGATCAACGTCACTTTGTTCAAACAGTTCTCCTAACTTTTCACCGTATTGTTGTTTTGCTAGTTCATAATTTACAGAACCATCTTCTTGATATTCAACTACATCTTCTGTAGCAGGTTCTTCTTTTGTTTTTGCAACATCACCTAACTTACCTTCTAGTTCTTTATAACTAGCAGCTAGAGCTTCAACGCTATCAAACTTGCCTAAGATCTTACCATCTTCATTTTTGTTATCATCAGCAAATTTTTGTAGATCCTCTTGTGACATAGGAGGAGTTTCGTTTGACTGTAAGGATGCTTTCATAATTAATTAGCTATTAGTAATAGTATTACCATGTGCAGTAACTTTTTCAACTGGTGTTGTAGGTTCTGGTGTATCGTTTACACCTAGACTACTTACAACTGCTACTTCTTCTTTAGTGTAGCGACCATTTTCATCACGTTTTTTAGATGTTTTTTTAGCTGGCATTCGGTGTTACCTCGTTTTGTATTTGTTGAGCTTCCGCTTGATTTTTAGGATCTAATAGTTTATGACCCTGTAATGCAGAAGGAGCTAGATCTTTTAAAAGTTGTTGTTGCTGTTCAGCTTGCAACTCTTGAGCTATCTCTTCTTTTGATTTTATCAAATTTAAAGTCTCAATACCAACACTATTAGCTAACCTTATAATCGCTTCGTCAATGTTCATGTACCTTCTCATAACATCTACACCTAGTGCTTGAGCTATCGTACCTATAAACTCTATAAGTTTTGCTTTATCTGCATCCCTACCAAGACCATTTATACCTGTAACTATTTTAGGTCTAACTAATTTATCTGGTAGTTTTGGTGCTTTACCTGCTCTTATAAGTAGATGTAATTTTCTACGTAAATACTTAATTTGAAACTCACTACTTAATACAGAATAAATCCCACCTAAAGTAGCTTCTAAAGCATTACTCATTATTTGTATTTCAGTACTGGTTACACGTTCTGCATCCCTTTGTATGCTCTTAGTCATAAGGAAAGCATCTTCTAATCTTTTCTCTAACGTAGCTTTTACCCTCTCAGCTACAGCAAAGTCATTAGCTTTATTAGTTTGTAGTGTAGATACATCAGTAGCAAGTCCTTCACGTACCGCACCATTAGGTGCTTGACTTACTGCCTTCGGTGAAGTTACACCATTAGGATTTATAAAATATATTGTACGTGCAGACGCAGCAGCACCTTCTACTATTGCTTGTGTTAATGCTTCTAATGTAATTAGATCTCCTTTATATTCATTTACATAAGACGTACCATAATTAGTATCTGTTTGAGTCCAACGTAAAACTATAAAAGGTGATACATCAACAGGAGAAATGCCATCAGTACCAGGTATCTTTTCTCCTTTACATTCTTGAAACCATACATGATTATCACCTTCACGTTCTAGCTTTGTATAAATATCTATTTCCGTACCATCCATAGATTCTGTATAGTTTTCTTTTTGTTTTATCTGTTCATAAAATTCTGGATCTAATGCTTTTGTAGATACAGATTCTTTTGTAACTACAGTTAAAATATTTCCTACTTCATCCCTTTGTACTACGTAGCGATCTAAATAATATACCTTTAATCCATCTTCTGTTATGTATAACAATACATTACCTACTACTATCAAATGCTTTAATGCTTCAAACATAGCTACTCTATCGTTGCTAGTTTCTATATCTGCCATGACTGCATTTTCTAAACCACGTAAACCTTTATCTATTTCTGCCATTATTTCTGTTTGACCACTTTTTTGCAGTTCTAGTTCATCAATTATTAATTTAAAGAATGGTGTGTTAGGTGGTATTAAAGCCATTAACATTTTTGCAGCAAGGCTATTTGTACCAGCAGCACCCAACGCTTGCATTGGTGTTTTTATTTTTTGTTTCTTTGCAGAATTATTATTAAATAAACTAGGTATTGTTAACTTTGCACAGTCATCACCATCACGTTCATATGCCGATCTATCTAAAGACAGAGTGTTATATAAACTTTCTGCTGTTTGTAATGTTTCCATTTTTAATAATTCAAGTTACCACTAGAAGATCCAGAATTTAATAAAGGTATGCGTAATGAACTTGTACCTAATCTTCTTCTTGTTGCTGCTGCACCTGTTGTTCTTGTACCAACATCCGTTCCATCAGTTTTCTTTTTAGTAGGTGTAGTTTGTTCACTACGTTTTCTACCAGTAACAGGAGCATCCGCAGTTTCCTCTGGCATAGGAGGAGTAGGTCTAGGTTCTGGTAATGGAGGTGGTGGTGGAGGGCTGCCAAAAATACACATTAGATTTGACCTTCTAATACGGTGGAACTTAACATAGTTTCTTTTTGCCTTTCTTGATGTTTCTTCAAAAATTCTACAACTGATCTTTGACCAGCTTTGTACCATATTTCCCTATCAGTATGTGATAGATCTGGTGGTCTACTAGGGTAGATAGAATCTAAAGCATCTAGCAATTCGTCATTAAGGTATGGCAAATCACTTGCTGGCATAAAAAAACTAAATTACTTTACTTTAATATAACGTGCAACTGCAAAATATCACACTCTTGGTTCTTAAAACGTAGGATTCCATAGCTTTACTTCTCCTGTATCGTAGTCGTAATCTCCTTCTCTTAATATACGAACCAACCTAGCATTTAATATAGCATCAGATATACCGTTACCTTTTTTATCATAAGTCTTTACAACTACATCCCACATAGATGCTAGATCTTTTGCTGTATTTAATATTTTATTAGCAGACACCATACCTAAACCTTTTATACCAGGCACACCATCTGTAGCGTCACCTGCTATTGTCATAGCCATAAAGTTTTTATCAGCTTGTGTTTTAGTTATTAGTTCTAATGTGTCATTTGCTAATAATAAACCAGGTATAGTTCTCATATCTTTATCTACGGAAACTATTACAGGCTCATCATAAGTATTGTTTGTACTTAATAATCCAAGAACGTCATCACCTTCTAGTTGCGGATAACTTACAGATTTATAATTATTTTTTACTTCTTCTATTACGTTATGCAAACCTAGAGGATGTCTTTTATCTATTCTATTTAGTTTATATTCTGTAAATATTTCATGTCGGAACGTAGGATAACTTGTAAAACACATAACTATATCATCACTACCTTTATAACCTTCTGTATCTAATATGTTTTGATAATGCTTTAATTTAAAATCTATCATGCTCATTGCTTCACGTTCATCCATAATTAGTTGATGATTATATTTGTCAAACCTAATATCATGTTGGGCTGCACAACAAGAAGAATAAATTAGATAGTCAGCATCAATAAGTAAAGTCATAGTTAAAAGTAGTTAGGGTATGCTCTTAGCCTGGAAGTTTCGGCATCATATAAAAGTTTATCTACTTCTCCTGTCATGCCTGTATGCCTAGACTTTAATACTTTCATTTGTAGTTGTGACCTTTCATCTACAGAGTTCGATAACTGGTTTCTGACTAATGATATGCAAAGATCTGACATTTGAACAAGACCATGAGATCCTCTAAAATCACGCAAGCTAACTTCTGCACCTTCTTCATGCCCTTTACCATCAGGTCTACGTAGGTGAGTCACTACAAGCAAACAGATATTAGTTTCTTCTATAAGACTTCTTAGCTTTGTTGATAGTACGTCTAGTGCTTTACGTTCGTCATTGTTTTCTATACCAGAAACAACTATAGATATATGGTCTAGTATTACTACATCTACACCATCAGTAGTGGCTAAGTTTCTTATCTGCGAAAGTAATATATCAGGTTCTATGCTACCAAAATGATTATATAAATATAAGTTTCTTGTACCTGTTAGTTTATCAAATGCAGCTTTGATAGCAGTCTTATCTATAGCGTGTTGATTTAAATGCAAAGGTGTATTTAGATCTATAGATACAAGTCTCATAAGAGATCTTTGTACTGATTCTTCTAAAGCTATATAGCCTACCTTTAAACCACTCTTAAGAAAGTGACTAGCAAACTCTCCGCACAATGTAGACTTACCTGCACCACTACCTGCTGCTATAGATACCATTTGCGTAGGAAATAAACCACCTGTAAATTTATTTAATTCTGGATATGGATAATCACAAATAGCTTTACTTGTTTCTTTACTAAATAACTCCCAAGCATCAGCAGCATTTATTATGTGATCGGTTCTACAAGGTTGTGCTTTCCATAATATATCTTTTAGTTCATCACTACGTTTTGCAACTGTTAGATCATTAACGTCATTTATATCTTCTGGCAATCTAGCTATTGCAGCTTTACCTTTAGGTAATACTTTTAAAGCCTTCTCACTACCTACTTCACCAGCTTTATCATTATCAAAACAAATAACAGATCTACAAAATTTATTTATAAAATCATATTCTTTTGCCAGGTATTTAGCTGCTGACTGTACACCAGAAGGAACTGATACGCAGGGAAAACGGTGATTAAAAACTTGACTAGCTGCCATGCAATCTATTTCGCCTTCAAAAATAGATAAAAACATATCACCTGTATTTTGTATTCTGCAATTACTTTGACCAAAAAGTTGCACTTCACTTATCTCACCAAGCCATACAAACTTTTTATTTGCAAACCTTATATGTTGAGCTACATCTACACCTTGACTATTTTGATACGTAGCAACTTGGCATTGCTGACCTTTATACATACTGACTCCATACTTATATAGTTCGCATGTTTCTTTTGTGATTCCACGTTTAGGTAAATCAGTATATGTGACAGGTAAAAGTTTCACTTCTTTTTTAAATGCAGGTTGTTGTTGTAATTGTTTTGGATAAAATTTTTTTTCCGATTTTTTATCTGGGTAATATGTATAGTTACATTCAACAGAAAAACAATAAGCGTGACCATCATCAAACCAAGCTAGATTATCTTTAGAATGACATTGTGGACATTCAGTTTTTTTTACATATTTACTACTCATACCAAGACTTAGGAATAAACTTGTCGCAATATTTAAAACCATGTCTCGTACACCATTTGGCATACGAGATAGAGTTTTTAGCTTTAGATAATTTAGTCTTGCTATTTTGAAAACAAAACCTAATGTCTAGTTCGGGTCTTGTCTCCTTGATAACAAGATGCTTTCTTCTGTCCTCTTTAGAGAAGTAACCTTTCGTTTCAACAATAAAATTGTTGAGGATAAAGTCAGGCTTGTAGCAGCAACTAATTTGGTAGTCAATAGATAATGTTTCATAGGTAAATACAATTTTCTTTTTGTTTAAGCTATCAGCAAATGCAGCTTCAAACTTGCTTTTGTATTTATTACCAATCACTTGCACTTGCTGGTACTGGTGCAGAAGGATCTTCGTAACTGCTAGGTGGTGCAGGTTGTTTTGTTGGCATGAAACCCATAGCTTCTGGTGAAGCTATACCATCATAAGGAACGTAACTTCTCACAATTACTGATACAGGTTGTATTCTCATACCTACTTCATCAAGATCAAAACCTTGCACACGTAAATATGCCTGACCTCTAGATTCTGGTGATAGCTTATCGTACTTAGCTGATTCTTCTTTGGTTAAAAATACAACATTATCACCTACTTGTTCTGCAAATTTTGGTGGTGGTAACTCAAACTCAGCACCTTGTTTATTTGTTCTTTTGCCACTAGGCATACGACAATAAACTTCTAAACCTTGTTCTGTAGTTTTCCAATACTCTTTAGGATTACCTTCTTTATCTCTTGACCAGGTAAATTTTTTACTAGGATTTTCATTTTGCAATTGTTCCTTCCATTGCTTTTTAAAACCTTCTAATTTATCTAACATAAACTCTATAGAATTTATAGGTTCTGTTCCTTGTAAACCTAAGTCAGAAGGTACAAATACATCATCAGGTTTAAATACAAGTGTTAGTTGATAGTAACCATACTTAGGTTCTGGTTTATGTAGCCATGCGTAAGTTAAATTTGCATAAGGAGTTGTCAACATTAAAGTTGGTGATTTGCTTGCCATTGAATTTTTTTGAATTTATTTTGGGAAACGTCTTATAGACGTCTTGATATATTACCTTGTTTAGATCTAGTGTCCAGTAATATCTTTAACTAAATACATATGGTGCATCAATGATATGATTTATATCGAAATTTCCTATTGGTTGTAGGTTGTTGTATAGTTCACATTTATTTGACAAGGTATATATTGAAGCTAAATTTTTCTTTACTTGTTTTATAAAAGGTTCTATCTCTTGTACGTTTGCTGCAAAACTATCATGTATAGTTACTAGACTTTTAAATCCTTGTTGTTTATATACATGTGATAAGGCAAGATGTACATTTGCTGCATCATAACTATGTACAAAATTTGCAGTAATACTATTTCTTATTTTCTTTTTATCTAACGTTTTTGTGTCGAAGGTATAGCATAACCATAAACTAGACTCATTAAATTTAGTCCTTACTTGTTTAGATTCTTTTATAAAATAATTTTGTTCTACTATAAAACCAGAAGGTGTAGTCCAGGTAGTGGCTTGACTTTCTTTTAGATAATCCATTACATACTTACAGCTAGGAAATATTTGATCTAATGCACTTCTAATTTGTTTTACTAAAAAATTAAGATGATTATTAGTGATATTGTCATTCCATCTTTGCTTTTCTAAATAATTTATTATTCCAAAATCTGTACCACCATAAGGAATCATTAGTATAGGTTTTTTTATCCTATCTCTATTAAGGTTTTTATCTTTTAGTAAGTCCTTGCATTTACGTGTATCTTCATACCTATACATAGACATTTGATGTAAGTTTATTCTTAATTGTTCTAAGACCATAGTGTATAGATCTTGCCTATCATTTTTTGTCAGGTTAGTAGCAGTAGCTAACTTTTCATCTTTTGTAAGACATGCAATATGTTGATATGCATTGTTTGTACCATCTAAATGTATAGGTAGACCAGTTTTATAATTACTATCATCCATATATTTTTTATATTCCAAACACCAGGCAAGAAACTGAAATGGTTTTTTTGCTTTACTCCATAGACTTACGTTACCTATAGGATCTTCTGCTATTTGTTTTGCATACCTACTACCAGTATTCCTAACCCATGCACTACGTTCCATAAAAGATGCACCTTCATTAGTCCATAAGTTATAACCTGCAATTTGAAACCACTTCATACTGTAGTCTGTATAGCTTAGAGGTACAGCATCAGCAAACAAATGTAGTGACCTTGCTAGATCATGCCCTTGTGGATTTAAGTGTGGTGTAACGCAATATAGCCTTCCTCTAAAGTCTGCCTGGTAGCAATGGTAGTAAGTATAATCTTTATATTTTTCAGCAGTATTTATTATTGACAATATAAGTAAACGTTTAGATTTTATACTTGCGTTATAGTCATGTACTTTTGCAGCTTCATATCTCCATTTATCCCTTTCTACTTTATTTGTATCTATATCATGTGGTTTTGGTGGTAGTGGCAATAACTCACAATTAAAAATATCACTATTATTTTCAAACAACTGCATTGCTATATCTAGAATGTCTTTATTTATAATCCAACCAACATCTTGCAAAGCATTTACAGCATTATAAAAATCTACTGGATTTGCTTTATCTAGATCATGTAAATACTTTTTGTTTTTTGTTTTTACAATATCTAATTTTGCTAAACGTGGTGAATGATAACCACCATCATAAGGATTTGTCCACTTTACAGGTTTTATAATGCAAGGTTGATAATAAGGTATAGCTATATTTTTGTTTAACTTTTGATTATTTATCCATTTAATAGCACTATCAGTAAGAGTTAAATACTTATTGCTATTTTTTGTAGATCCATTTTTTTTAACAACTGTGGTTGTAAGTTTTATTGATGACTCTATTATCTCTATCAATTTTGCACCAATGCGTACTTTATCTTCCTGTTTCCAACCATCAAAATGATGATTAGATTTATTCATATGATGAACTAAAACCCTACGTCTATAACGTAAATGCTTTGTATCTTTTAAATGATGTTTTATTGCATGAAAATATTTTTTATCACATTTTTCATAAAAACAAAACCTTAATTCATCTTCTAACCTAGTACCTATTTGCATAGCTACTGCATTAAATGTTCTTTTATTCCAATTTGTTGCACCATCTAATATAACTTTCATAGCTATAAAACTAACTACATATAAATCATCAAACTCACTTAATAAATATGCAGTTTTAGATTTTCTACCTGCCTTACCTGACGTTGCATAGTGTATAAACTTTTCTATTTGTTTTGTTACTTTCTCAATACCACAAAAAATAATTCCTCTACTGTAATCGTTTTCACTTTCCTTACCTTTTAATTTATTAGTTTCCCTTATTCTATTTAGTCGATTAATACCTAAATCGACCATACTATTCTCTAATTCTATTTGTTTTTTATAATTCATTGACTTGTTTAAACATAATATCTAGTTCTTCTAATTTTCCTACGTGCATTTCTATTACTTCCTGATAATAATTTTTATAAGGCACTAAATTTTCTTTGTTATATAAGTCTTGAAACCATTTTATTTGGTCATTATGTTCATCCATAGCTTTTTTTATACTGATGTTTAAAAAAGTTTTTTGACTATCTGTAAATTTCATTTGTTCATCACCTCTACGTACTTATGTAGGTCATAAGGTGCAAAGTGAGCATATTCCATAGTTTGTTGTATGCTTTTATGTCCTACCCATTTACTTACTATAGGTATTGGTATTGCTTTCATTATCATTCTTTTTATTGCAGTATGACGCAATATATGAATAGTGTAAGTACTATCAGTAGCCCTATTTAAATCGAATCTAACCTTAGTCCAGGCTTTATCTAACCAATACCAATCATAAGGAAATATAAGGTCATTCTCTTCCTTCCATTCTGCATACAGACTAATTATATTCATACACTTATCAGTCATTGGTACAGCTACAGGATTATTGCATTTTCTTTTTTCAAACAATATCTGATTATAACTAAAGTTTATATCTTTTTTTCTTACACCTAACAGTTCACCTGATCTACATCCTAATTCTAAAAGTACCTGGAATATATCTAGATGTTCAACAAAACCTAGATCCCTACATTTATTCCATAGTTGATTAATTTCTTCATCATTCAAGTGTGGAATAACTCTTTTAGTTTTTGATGGATTTCTAGGAAAGGTTACATCTACAGCAAAACCTTCTTCTGACATAGTTTTTAGGGTACTTTTAAAATATCCTGTTCGCATATTTATAGTATCGTTAGAATTTTTTTCTACACTTTTGCCATAATCTATTAATTTAGTTACATCCTTACAAGTATATTGAGTAATCCTTTTGTTACCTAAGATTTTTATACATTGTTTTAGTAACCTTATGTACTGGTCAGCACTATTTTGACCGTTTTTATAACGTTTATAGTGCGTCATCATTGCTTCATGCAAAGTTGGTATTTTTGGTTTAGTCATTTTCCTCTACTGTTAATTTTACTAATTCATTTAAGTGATGATAATGAAGATCCTTTTTATACTCTTCTTCTGTTAGTTCCCTAGTAGAGAACATAAAACCACAATTTAAACACTTCCTACGTCTATAGGTATAGTTTAGATCGGTTCTAATTTCGTTAGCACCTCTACCAGTACGTGTAATAGTAACCTGGTTAGCTGTACTTTCACATTGCGGACATTTAATCATATTTTGACTTCAAAAGTATTTTTATCTCTAAGTTTATCTACTAAAAATTCATAGGCATCATATTCAGTAATGCCTAGTAACTTAGATAACTGTATAGCTAGATCCTTAGTATGACTAGCTATACTATTTAAATCGTAAGGATAAGAATCCAATTACTTACCTCCTTTAGCTAGATGTATGCCTTTATTAGTAATAACACCATCTATTAATTCACCTTTTTTAGTTTTTGGATAATCTATCTCAGGAATAATAATTCCTATACCTGGATCTTCTATCCTTATAAATAATAAATCTTCAGTAACGTCTTTAAAAACAAACTGTTTACATTTATCAAATATAGTATTAGGTATATCAATAGGATTTTCATTATCACCTATTGGTTGATACATCATTACAACCCTACTACCCGACCAATCAATAGGTTCTATTTCATACCCATTTTTTAAAAAATTATCAGAATAAAAAACTACTTTCCATTCTAATGAACGATGACATACGATACAAAATGGAAATTGCCATTTTGATTTTTGTTCTGTTGTTTCCATAATAATTAAGTGACTAACTTTTTTATTTTGCCAGGATGACAAAAAATTTGTACCTGTTTTACCAGGATGTTATATACAATAATCTATAATTAAATAAAAAACAATAGATTATTATATATCCAATAAAAAAACCTGGTATTTCTACCAGGCATATAATCGTAACTACTTACGTTTTAATACAGGCATAATTAAAAACGTTACTTCAGTACCTTCTAACCTATTAAAATCTAATTCAGATTTAATTATTACAGGTGTAGTCGGTTTATTAGAAAATAACTCACTAACTTTATTATTACTTTGATACTTTTGAATAGCATTAAAGTATAAACCTAAGTATTGACTATTAAAACTAATACCATCACCAGGTGTACAGTCTAATTTATCAGGGATAAGTTGCTCTAAATTAGGATATGTTCCATAATCCTTACCATTTTTAAAGGTACTGAAGGATTTATTAGTAGCATGCCACACTTGAAAGGTATTATCA
>MDSV01031719.1_pt1 | contig 12666 bp, 11 predicted proteins | sample 810851 | NCBI WGS metagenome assembly MDSV01 (sample SAMN05326640, study PRJNA326480) | marine metagenome | isolation source: seawater | place: Atlantic Ocean: North East | collected 2012
CGCACACCATCGATGCCGGCAAACACGAAGAGCCCCTTGGGGAGATCAGGCATCTGTTTCACGATCAGACCACCCACCTGGGCCATCGCTTCAACGATCAAGACCCCAGGCATCAATGGCCGCTCCGGGAAATGTCCCTGAAACTGGGGCTCATTCAGGGTGATGTTCTTGATCGCCACCGCGCGCAACCCAGGCTCGTGCTCTAGCACGCGATCCACCAAGGCAAAGGGATAACGGTGCGGAAGCAGGCCCATGATCTGCTCACTGTTGAGCATCGGTTCCGCGGGGGCAGTGGAGTCCAGGGTCAAGGGAGGTTCAGCTTGGGGAGTGAGGGGAGTCGGCAAGGGCCGAGGCCAGATCGGTATGAAGCCCATGGGAGCCTCGATAGACCAGCACCTGCGCCGTAGGGAAACCAACCAAAGCCAGATCCCCAATCAGGTCCAAGAGCTTATGGCGCACCGGTTCATCATCAAACCTCAGGGGCGGATTCAGCCAGTGATCCCCATCACAGACCAGAGCGTTGTCGAGGGCACCGCCCTGGATCAGCCCTGCTTCCCGCAGCTGTTCCACCTGATCACGGAAACCGAAGGTTCGAGCCGGAGCAATCTCCTTGACGAACAGCTCGGGAGTAAGCGTGAGAGACAGTTGCTGACGACCGATCGCACCCTGGGGAAAATCAATCACACCGACCAGACTGAAATGCTCTGCCGGAACGGCAGTAATCACGCTGCTGCCTCGATGCCTGACCAAGGGCTGATCCAAGTGCGGGCGTGGGGGACGAGCAGTCGACGCAGGGGAGAGACCGACTTCGCCGATCGCCTCAACCCATCCTTGGGCAGACCCATCGAGAAGCGGTACTTCGACACCACTGGCTCGGATTTCAGCATGGGTGATCCCTGTACCAGCAAGAGCTGCCAACAGATGTTCCACGGTCTTGAGACGACGCCCAGCACCAAACTCCAGGGTGGTGCAGAGCGGACTGTCACGAACCTGACTGGGATGCAGCTGCACTAGCTCTGAATCAGCAGAGCAGTCGTGCCACGACACCCAGAAGCCGGCTCGATCGCATGGAAGAAGGGTGACGGAGACGGACTCACCGCTGTGAAGGCCCACACCGGAACGTGTCACGGGCCCGGCAAGAGTCCAAGCCCCCTCATAATCCGCCGGCCAGGACGTCATCAGAACTTCCAGCCCACACCCAGATTGAAACGCCAGTCACCAGTGAAGTCTTGGCTTGCCACCTCCAGGCGAAGGGGACCGACGGGAGTGGTAACAATCACACCAGTACCCACCGAGAAACCGGAGCCCGGCTTGTCCAGCAGCTGACCAGGTTTACCGGGCACATTCGCCTGAGATCCAAAGTCGGTGCCGGCATCAGCAAAGATTTCACCCGCGAAGATGCTGATGATCGGGAAGCGATATTCGATCGTGGCTTCACCAAAGCTCCGTCCGACTGCAAGATCACAGTCGTACCAGCCACGCACGGAATTGGAGCCCCCCAGGCAGAACGCTTCATAGGGAGGGAGCTGACCAAGCACAGTGCCGGCCTTGAGCTGAATACCAATGGCCTGAGGGCAATTGGCCTTTTCTCCGGGCTTAGGGCGGCAGCCCTTAGCCAGCTTGAGGAAATTGACAGGAATGAAGTGGGTATAACTCGCTCTCACCCGGTTGAAGGTCGGAGAGTTCTCACCAACGGAGACGAACTGCTCGGTTCCAAAACTGAAGAAGTTGCCTGATGTGGGATTGCGAGGATCGTTGAGATTGCTGTAGGTAGCGGCAAAGCGCAGGCCAGCAAGATTGTTCTCGGTGGCGCAGTTAAAGGCGATGCAGATGACGTCGTCATTCGGAATCCGGTGATCCTTAATCCGGTCATTCGGCAAGGCATAGGAACGGGTGTCGCCAGCGAAGTTGATCGGCCGAACATTTTGAACATTGAGACCAACAAGCACGTTCCAGGGAACGAACTTGTAAGGATCACCACCATTGAGAGGTCGGGCGAAAATGACGTTGCCGCCAACGCGCTGCAAGGCCACCGAATCACCTTCGTATTCAAACCAACTGGTGTTTGGGAACTCCTTGCTGGCCTGGCCGACACTCTTGAAATTGTCTGTATTAAACGAGCTGGGGGGATTGTTGATCGAATAGGCGTAGCCACCGCCGTTGTCGTCGTAATCACTGAGCGTCAGGATGTTGCCATTGTTCTGGCTCTGGAACACCTGGGGCACTTCCCGACTGAGGAAGAGCGAGGTACGGAAGGAGGTGCGGTGCTTGTCACCCTTGATCCAAGGGTCTGTGAAGGTGAAATTAGCCAGTCCGCCGTACTGGCCATAGGTGAGGTTCAGAGCAAGATTCCAAGCCCGTCCAAACAGGTTGCTGTCGGAGAGCTGCACCTGACCGAAAACACCCTGACTCTGGCTGTAGCCCAGACCACCGGAGAGGGAACCGGTGGACTGTTCGACGATGCCCAGGATGATGGTGACGTTGCCGGGTTCCCCAGCCACCGGCTTCAGCGTGACCTTGACATCACTGAAGAGAGAAGTGCCATAAAGCCTCTTGAGATCTCCCTCGAGCTGGGTCCGATTGAAAGGCTCTCCTGCCTGGATTGAAATCTCTCGGGTCACCACCCAGGGACGGGTCTTGCCTTTGATGGGTTCGCCCTTGTCGTTTGTCGTTTCACCATCCTTATTGAGGAACTGAACCTCAACGCCGGCGACGGTGCCGATCACCACCTTGAGTTGCACCACACCGTCGGGACTCACCCGGCTTGGCCCTGAGACCCGCGCCAGGGAATAACCCTCCTTGCTATACCAGCCCTGCAACTCCTTCATGCGCAGCTGCAGCTCGCTGAGATTCAGCGTGCGGCCGTAATCGGAGCTGAAGGTGTCGGCGATCACACTGTCAGGGATCTTGGAGTCCGAAGGCTCAAGCTCCACCTTGGTGAGCACGGGGTTGGGCACCACCTGCACCACAAGCTGCACACCCAGGGGGCCGTTGACCGGCTCGATGCGCACATCTGAGAACCATCCAGATGCATAAATCGCATCCAGATCCAGCTTGAGTTCATCGCGGGTGACGCGACTCCCTGGCCTCACCGCCATCGCGTCATAGGCGGCCAGTTCAAGCCGCTCCTGTTCGGGATGACCGGCAATCCCTTCGATCACCACCTCGCTGATCAAAACCCGAGGCTGTTGAGGCTGCTGGTCCTCAATCGGTTGGCTGATAGGCACTGGATTGGTTGTTGGTGCCTGCTCGACGTCAATCGTCTCCACCTCAGAGGCTTCAACCTCCAACTCCTCGACCTCACCCGTCTCTGTCGTGCCTTCCAGCACATCCACGGTGACGGCCTCGGTCTCTGAGACAGTCTCCGTCTGCGCTCTTGCAGGAACAGTGGTGAGAAGCGGGAGGGCCAGTGCAAGGCCTAGCGCCCCCTGCCGAACGGCGTCCTTGGTCCGGCTGGAGGTGAAGTTGACCATGGAGGGGCAGCAATCGGCCCAATGGCCGCAGAATCACCGAGACCTTACCGGTAGTTGCGGGGGTTCGGGCAGGCCCCTTGGACCCGTTTGCAGACCTCCCCGTAGGCCTCGATCAAACCGCCGAGGTCCTGACGGAACCGATCCTTGTCGAGAATGCGCTGCTTGGGATCAGTGGTACGCAGATCCCAGAGCCTGCAAGTGTCAGGGCTGATCTCATCAGCCACCAGCAATTCTCCGGATGGATTACATCCCAACTCCAGCTTGAAATCCACCAGCTGCAGATCTAGACCGCGGAAAAAAGGCACCAAAACGGCGTTCACACGTCGGGCAAGAACTTCAATGGCCTGACGCTGCTCAGCACTCACCAGCTGAAGCAATTCCAAGCGTGATTCGGTGAGGAGCGGATCACCAAAAGCATCATCCTTGTAATAGAGGTCAAGCAGTGCTGGCTCCAGGCTGGTGCCCTGAACGATCGGAGTCTGTTTGCAAAGCGAGCCCGTGGCCACATTGCGCAGCACGACCTCCAAGGGAATGACCTGCACTTTCTGAACCGCCATCCAGGTCTCATCCACCAGACCGAGGAAATGCGTCGGAATGCCCTCCTGTTCAAGGAGCTCAAACAACCGCGCTGAGATCTGACAATTCAAACGTCCCTTATCGGCGATCTGTTCGCGTTTGAGGGCATTGAACGCCGTGGCATCGTTTTTGTACTCGACCAAGACCCAGTCGTCCTGATCAGCGGCATAAACACGCTTGGCCTTGCCTTCATACAGCAGGGGACCGTGGGAATTGGTCATGAAATCGCAATCGAAACGAGGGCGAACGGCCCTTCCTAATCCGATTCTCCCAGGGAGGAGCTCCCCCCAAGTCCCCGAGGAGATCGGAGTTGGCGTTCCAGCTCCAAGCGCCTTTCCTCAATCGCCGTTCTGTCTGAATCCTCCCGAATCAGTTGCCAGAGGGTGTAGCGATCATCCAGACGAGTGGCCAGACGCTCAAGCCTGGCTCGAGGCCTGGCGCCATCACCCCCCGCTTTCCGTTCCAGCCTCAGCTGGATCTTGAGCAAATCCTCCGCCAACGACCAGGCCTCGGCCGCCGCTGCTTGATCAAGGGCTGTTTCCAAGAGGTTGGTCGCGTCGTTCTGACCCAACTCCTCAAGCCAGAGCGCGGCCCGAGCAAGACGAGCGGCCCCCTCACGACCAAAACTTGGGGCCGACAGTGCCACTGCTGCTGCACGGTCAATCCGTCCGGCCGCCGCCTCGTGTTCCGCCAACTGATCCAGAGCGAGACGGCTGATGGTTAAACCGGTAGCTGTTTCAACCAGCGGTAACTGCACCCTCTCCAGTCGCGAGAGATCACCCTCTGCCAGACGTCGAAGGGCAAGAATCGCGCGCTGGTGATCGAGAGCCGCGGCCGCCGCACGCCATGACAGCACCAGCCACTCCTGGCGCTCCAGACCCGAGCCAGGTCCATACCGACTGAGCACCCTCTGAGCACTCTCTGGTGCCTTACAAGCCAAAAGGGCGCGGGTATTGGCGGTCACCACAGCAAAGGGCTGGGGCGCTGGTGCGACCAGCATCAAGCGATCGCGCAAGTCCTGCAGCCGTTGCTTCAACCCAAAGCGAGCCGCATCACGACAAGCCTGCTGCAACTGGGCAAGGTCATCGCTTTGCAGCATCCGTAGGTAGTGAACCTCGGCGATCGGCTCGGCATCGACAGGGGAAGAGACCGGTTGCACCGCCAAGGGAGTGGCCGCCAGCAGCAGGGAGAGAGAGAGGGAGGAAATCCCCATGGGGCAGCCGTTCAACAAAAATGGACGCAGATCGACCGTGGCGATCCGCCTCACGATCCGTTCAAACCTAAGGGCCCTGCCCCGCAAGTTCCGCTGCCATGGCCAACTCAGCTTCCGGTCTTCAGTCGCTTCCCCCTCTGCAGAGAGTGCTTGTGGTGGGGAGTGGCGGGCGGGAACATTCTCTCGGTTGGGCCCTCAGCCGATGCCCTGGGATCGAGCAGGTCTGGGTTAGTCCAGGGAACGGCGGCATTCCAGAACGGACGGAAGGGCAAACGCAGACCTTCAGCAAACTGCCTCTGAGTGAAGGGGATCGAGACGGTCTGCTCCAGCATTGCCGCAGCGCATCGGTGGACCTTGTGGTGGTCGGTCCGGAGGCACCTCTCGCTGCAGGGCTGGCGGATCACCTCCGGGCCGCGGGGCTCGCCGTGTTTGGCCCCGGTGCCGATGGCGCCCAACTTGAAGCCAGCAAAGCCTGGGCCAAGCAGCTGATGGACGAGGCAGGTATCCCGACTGCAGGTCACTGGGCAATCAGCAGTGCAAACGAGGGGCTGGCCCTGCTTGAGCAACTGCAGCGGCCGCTTGTGGTGAAAGCCGATGGACTGGCCGCTGGCAAGGGCGTCACCGTTGCCACCAGCGTGAAGGACACTGCAAACGCGATCCGTGAAGCCTTCGGGGGGCGCTTCGGCAGCGCTGGTGATCGGGTGGTTCTGGAGGAATGTCTGCAGGGGCCCGAGGTCTCAATCTTCGCCCTCTCTGATGGCGAACGGATGGTGATCCTTCCCCCGGCTCAGGATCACAAACGGCTGCTAGAGGGTGACGCAGGGCCGAACACCGGCGGCATGGGTGCCTATGCCCCCGCTCCCCTACTGGATGCCGAAGGACTTGAAACCGTTCGTCGGCAGATCCTTGAGCCGACACTCCAGGCACTACGAGACAGGGAGATCGACTACCGCGGCGTGATCTATGCCGGACTCATGCTGACGGCGAATGGCCCACAAGTGATCGAATTCAACTGCCGGTTCGGAGATCCGGAATGTCAGACCCTGATGCCCCTGATGGGGCCCCAGCTCGCCCAGGTGCTGCAGGCCTGTGCCATCGGGCGGCTTGATTTAGCACCGGCTTTGACCATCCGCTCAGACTGCAGTGTCTGTGTGGTGGCAGCCGCGGCAGGGTATCCGGATGCTCCCCGCAAGGGAGATCCGATTACGAGCCAGCTCGAGGCTAGAGCCAGCCATCAACTCTTCCATGCCGGAACCCGATTGAACGAGCAGGGCATCCTGGTGAGCTCTGGCGGTCGTGTGCTCACCATGAGCGCTCAAGGATCCGATTTCGACCAGGCCTTCGCTGCCGCCTATGAAGCCCTTGCGAAGGTGACCTTTGACGGGATGCAGTATCGCCGCGACATCGGACATCAAGTGCGACGGGCCTAGGCTCATCGTCACGCTGTTCGGCGCGATGGCCACCAGCACCCCTACCGCTCCAGACCCGGCGTCCTCGGACACCGCTGCAACCTGGTGGCAACAGCTCACAAGCTGGTGGGCGGAATTCAGCCTTCAGACCAAGCTGCTGGCGATCGCCACGCTGGTGGTGAGCCTGATGATGACAGGCATCACATTCTTTGCACTCAACGGAATTCAGCGCGACGCCGTCATGAATGACACGCGCTATGCCCGGGATCTTGGCCTGTTGCTGGGCGGCAATGTCAGCGAGTTGGTGGAGAAGGGCCATGACAGGGAACTCGCCAACGTGGCTGAAAAATTCTGGCGCTCCAGCACCAGCCTCCGCTACATCTTTTTTGCCGATCCTGAGGGAGTCGTCTACCTGGGAATTCCCATCAGCGGCACTGAAGCGAATGGGAGTACTGACCTGCGCCTAAGCCGTCGACTTGAATTACCTGCCGAACTGCAGACGCGACCGCAGAATCCCCTGGTCCGTCAGCACCTCACCCCCCAGGGCAAAGTCACCGATGTGTTTGTGCCACTGGTGCGCAATGGTCGCTATCTGGGTGTTCTTGCCCTTGGGGTAAACCCAAGCGAAACCGGACTGGCCAGCGCCGCCCTCACCCGTGAGGTCACGGTGGCGGTGTTCATCTCCATCTGGGTGCTGGTGATTCTCGGCGCAGTGTTCAACGCACTGACCATTACGCGACCGGTGAAGGAACTGCTGCGAGGGGTGCGCCGGATCGCCACCGGTGATTTCCAGGCCAGGATCGGCCTACCCGTGGGCGGTGAACTCGGGGAACTGCTGGATGGCTTCAATGCCATGGCCTCCCAACTCCAGGCCTATGACGCCGCCAACATTGAGGAGTTAACCGCTGCTCAGGTGAAGCAGGCCTCCTTGATCGCCACGATGGCTGATGGCGCCGTGCTGCTTGATGAACGGGGCCGGATCGTGCTGGCGAACCCAACAGCACGACGCTTGTTCCGCTGGGAAGGCCGCAAACTGGAGGGACAGGATTTTCTTGGAGAACTGCCCGAACTCCTGGCCATTGAGCTCCACAATCCCCTGGATGCTGTACTAAGCAATGTCTCCGACAGCAATGAGCTAAGACGCAGTGTCGGCGAACCACCCCGAACCTTGCGGGTTGTGTTTCAGGCGGTGCGAGATGCCAGTGGAGAAAGCCTGAAGGGCATCGCCGTGACCATTCAGGACCTCAGCCGCGAGGTGGAACTGAATGCAGCCCAGAGCCGGTTTATCAGCAATGTCTCCCACGAGCTGCGCACACCGCTGTTCAACATCAAGAGCTACGTGGAAACTCTCTATGACATGGGGGATCAACTGACTGACGAAGAGAAACAAGAATTTCTTGGAGTTGCCAACGCTGAAACCGATCGCCTCACACGTTTAGTGAATGACGTGCTCGACCTGTCGAGGCTGGAATCGGAACGGACAGTGCAATTCAGTCCAATCGAACTGAGACCGGCCATGGAGCAAACGTTGCGCAGCTACCAGCTCAATGCCACCGATAAGGATGTGGCGCTGGAACTCGATGCAGCACTTGAAACGCCAGAGGTCTTGGGCAACTGGGATCTGCTGCTGCAAGTGCTCGACAATCTGGTGGGCAATGCTCTCAAATTCAGCCGCCCAGGAGGAGTGCTCCGAATCACTGCCTACACCTGGCCTGACCTCTGCGCGATGACATCGCCCGCAGACGGCCCCCCAGCAGCCAACAACGCCCCCTTCTGTGAAATGGTTTCACCCATGCCTCGGCTACGGGTGGAAGTTGCCGATACCGGATGTGGCATCAGCGAAGCCGATCAGCAGCGCATCTTCGATCGGTTCTACCGGGTGGAAAACGCGGTTCATACCGAGGTGGGAACTGGCCTCGGGCTATCGATCGTGCGAGGCATCATTGAAAAACACGGGAGCACGATCAGGATGAGCAGCGAGCCAGACGTGGGGACCACCTTCTGGTTCGACCTGCCTCTAGCTGCAGCTGATCAGGACGAACTGGAACTGCAGGCCGAGCGACAGAGCCGCCAGCAGCAACTTGAGCTGGCAGAGGAACTGAGCGCCTGAGATCGAGAGCGCTAAGCCTTCTCGTGCCCTAAAACTCAATCTTCAGGCGAGACACCGCGGACAATCCGTGAGAGCTCACTGCGCTCATCGGTGGTCACGCGATGGGGAACACCACTAATGATTCTTTCGAAATTGGAGAAGGAATCTTTGATCTCCGGACCATTGCCGGTGATCACAAACTCGCGAATGCCCTTGTCATGCCATGAACCACGCATCTTGAAGACATTGAGAGCGCGGGCCATCTCGCCATGAATTTCCACATACTGCAGCAGCAGAATCGTGTCAGTAATCGTGGAAATATGGGAATCAGTGATCGAGTGACTTCCCATAAACTCTTCAGAAGTGTTCGTAAAAAAGCCCGCAATTTCTTCCTGCTTGGCGTAACCGGTCACACCAATCACAAACTGGCGGAAGGCGTTGTGACTGACGCCTCTGGCAAGGGCCGATAAGGAATCGATCGCCATCCGCGACGGCTTGAACTGACTGATCTCTGTCTTAATGATCTGCAAGTGGTCTTCGAGACCAGTGGATTCGGGGTAGGCACAGATGATCTTGAGCACTCCATCCTGCTCCATTTGCTCAAAATCAATTCCCCAGCTGGTGGCATTGCGCAGCAACTGGGCGCGTGATTCCTCGTAGGCGAACAGGATTGCCCTTTCCTTGTTGCGGCATGCATCCTCAATAAACTTCGACACCAACAGGGTCTTACCCGTTCCAGTAGCGCCGGTCGCAAGGATGATCGAGTCCTTAAAGAAGCCGCCACCGCACATCTCATCGAGACGCGGCACACCAGAACTAATGCGCACATTGGACGAGCGCTGAGTGAGGCGCATCGCTCCCAGAGGAAAGATGCTGATGCCGTGCGCACCCATCGTGAACGGGAACTCTCCCTTCATATGGGTGGTGCCGCGCAATTTGAGAATCTCAACGGTGCGGCGTCGGCGCTCACCCTCAAGAACATTTCTGAGAATAACTACATTATCGGAAACAAATTCTTCAACCCCGTAACGAGCAATTGGGCCATATTCATCAATGCGCTCTGTGGTCATGACCGTAGTAACGCCAATCTCTTTCAAGCGCGCAATCAGACGAAAGATCTCCCGACGCACCACAAAAACAGCATCGTACTGTTGAAAAACAGCAGTGATCGAATCGATCGCAACTCGCTTGGCCTTGTATTTGCGGATCGCATAATTGATCCGCTCAATCAGACCAGAGAGATCAAAACTGCCAGCTACATCCTGACCATCTGGATCTGGGGATGCATCCAAAATGAAGAGCTTATCTTGCTCCACCATCTCCTGAAGATTCCAGCCAAAACTGGCTGCATTGCGAAGAATATCGAGTGGCGACTCTTCAAAGGTGACAAAAATCCCGGGCTCGTCGAAGTGAGCAATGCCGTTATGCAGAAAATGCAGTGAAAACACAGTCTTACCTGTGCCCGAGGTGCCGCTGATCAGGGTGCTGCGGCCAATCGGGAGACCGCCATGACAGACATCATCAAAGCCCTCAATCCCCGTTGGGAGCTTCTGGACCTGCATCTGAGGTGAGCCCGTGGAACCTGAGATCTGCATGACAAATGAGGGTTATTCAGACGCTAATCACGAATGGAGGCAAAGGCGATAGATCAGGGCCCTGCTTAAGGTTCTGTGGGCACTTCGTCAGCATCCTCCAATGTGTCCATCAAGGATGAGCCCAGGCCAGCATCAGTGAGCTCGTCATAGAGGAGATCGAGACCGATCAGCACCCGCTCTCGATCCGAAAGATCCCCGATAATGCGTCTCACCGGAGGCGGAAGAATCTTGGAGAGCGTTGGGGTCGCCAAGATCTTGTCCTCTTCTGCCAACTGAGGATTCTTGAGCACATCAATCACCTTCAGGGCGTAAACCCCCTTAAATTCAGTCTCAAGAATGTTGCGGAGCGTTTTCAGGGCCCGCATTGAGTTGGGGGTGTTCCCCGCCACATAGAGCTTGAGGATGTAAGTCTTGCGAGGACTCATGAGGACAGCTCCCGACGCGCTTCCGACGATGCAGCCACGGATAACGATCCTGGCGAAGCGCCGGTTCCCGCCAGCGGCGCTTCGGTTGGGATCGAGCGGCGATACATCTCACAGAGATGGGCCATCACATCAAGAAGGGCCAAGCGGTAGTCCTGCAGGAAATCGTTCTTGTGCCCTTCAAGTCTGAGCTTCTTCCAGAAGTCGTCAATCAAGTTCATGTGGATTTCAACAGCACGGGTGATCGGAAGATCTGCAAAAAATGCCGTATTCACAAAGCTTTCCAGGGCCTGATTTGCCGCTGCCGGATCGCGGAAATAACTCAAAAGCAAGTCTCGGTAGGTCCGCTCCAAAGACTTCAGCAGCTCCTCCTGCTCATCAGGAGGAAGATTGCTGAGCGAACGCGATGGATCGCGCTTGTAGAAGACGCCGAGGTAACCAAGACGTTCCTGAAGCCGGCTGGTGAGACGCCAAGCACTGCTCTCGACCGCGACTCCCCCCTGCACGTTCAGGGCCTGGCCTTCTTCCTGACGCTCCTCCTTCTGGCCTTGACGCAGAAATCGCGAAATCGCAGCATCAACGTTGTATCCCAGCTGCTCAATTTGATCGACAGGCAGGTGGACCTCTTCAGGGTGGTAGTCCACCCGACCCATCACCTCCCCCACCACCACAGCAGGGAAGAGGAGGCCGGCATCGAGAAGCGACTGCCGCAATTCGGGTTCGAGCAGTGATTGCTCAATCACCACAGCATCAACCGCTTCACGTTTCTGCTCGAGAGCCGCCTGAAAATCCTTGACGTCGGCTGTCAATCCCAAATCCACAGTCGTGTAGCGGTTGCTGGGCAACCATGAACGGCACGCCGTCACCAGGTCCTGCGTCTTCACAAGCAGTGCGATGGAGAGGGCCGGACCATTCATCCTTCGCAGGATTGCTCTGACTTGATCTTGACGAAAGGGGAACCAAAGGTGGAGGATCTTTGTTTGTCTTTCGATTGCGGTTCAGGCCGAATCGAAGCCGAGGGCCTCGGAGCTTTGCTCCGACATGTCATTGCTTCGAGCCTGTCCGCGTCGCCTTCTCTCCATGGCAGACCCAAGTACCGAGACCTACGCGATCGTGGAGGCTTCAGGCCAGCAGTTCTGGCTGCAGCCCAACCGTTATTACGACCTGGACCGCCTCCAGGCCGGAGTTGACGAAACCATCACCCTGGACAACGTGCTTCTGGTGAAGGACGGCAAGGGCACCACGCTCGGCCAGCCCTACATCAAAGACGCCACCGTTGAGCTCAAGGTGATGGATCACCGCCGTGGACCGAAGGTGATCGTCTACAAGATGCGCCCTAAGAAGAAGACACGTCGCAAGAATGGACATCGCCAGGAGCTGACCCGTGTGATGGTTCAGGCCATCAAAGTCGGCGGCACGGCCATCAGCTGACACTCTCCACACCACCCCCTCACTTTTCAGGCATCACTCATGGCACATAAGAAAGGCACAGGCTCCACTCGTAACGGACGCGACTCAAATTCCAAGCGCCTTGGGGTGAAGGCGTACGGCGGAGAAAGCGTCACGGCCGGTTCGATCCTCATCCGCCAACGCGGCACCTCTGTGCTCCCCGGCCTGAATGTGGGTCATGGCAAGGACGACACCTTGTTCGCGCTCACAGACGGCATCGTGACCTTTGAGAGTATTCGCAGGGGCCTGCGCAACCGCAAGCGCATCAGCGTGAAGGCCGCCGGCTAAGCCTCACCCCTTTTGAAGCTGACGCAGGGTCAAGACGAACCCCAGCATGGCTGAGCCCCAGCAGCACAACACTGTTGGGGCTTTTTAATGCCTTAATGCCGAGCGATCCGCTCGAGGAACAGGCTTGCTTGCGCTTCACCCATCTCAGCGCC
>MDSV01036059.1_pt1 | contig 12665 bp, 11 predicted proteins | sample 810851 | NCBI WGS metagenome assembly MDSV01 (sample SAMN05326640, study PRJNA326480) | marine metagenome | isolation source: seawater | place: Atlantic Ocean: North East | collected 2012
TGATTATTTACGGAATTGTGGCTGAACAATCTATTCCAAGGCTTTTCTTAGCGGGGTTCTTTCCTGGTCTTATTGCTACGGTCGCATTAATGCTAGTGACGTATTTGATCGCAAGAAAACGTGGCTATATTGGTATAGATCATGAATTTTCTTTTTCAAAAGTACTGGTAGCTCTAAATCATGGCAAATTTGCTATAATAGCTCCAATCATAATTTTAGGTGGTATTTATGCTGGTATTTTTACACCTACTGAGGCGGCTTCAGTTGCAGTAGTCTACGCACTCATTATCGGTGGGTTAGTATATCGCGAATTAAAATGGGTAAATATTGTGGATTGCTTAAAAATTACAGCAATGATTTCTGGTGCCGTTCTTATTATTGTCGGACCCGCTAAAGCCTATGGAGAATTGATGAGCTTAATGTCAGTACCCGACATGCTTGGAGACGCTTTGATGGGAGTTACAGAAAGTCCGTTTTTAATTTTAATGATCATGGCAATTATACTAATAATTTCCGGTATGTTTTTAGAGTCAATAGCCCAAATAATTTTACTTACCCCTTTGATGCTTCCAATCGTAGTCGGTCTTGGTGTTGATCCAATTGTATTTGGCATATTGATGGTAATTTCTTGTGAGATTGGGTTTTTGACACCACCCGTTGGTGTAAATTTATTTGTTGCCGCTCGTATTACTAACTTAGGCGTTGATAGAATTTCTATTGCTGTTATTCCTTTTCTATTTGCCTACATATTGGTACTCGTGATCATTTCTGCGTTTCCAGACATCGTGACTTTTCTGCCAAACTTCTTCTATGGAAAATTTGGTTAGAATATTAATTCTTCCAAATTGACTACGTATAGTGCTAGTGGGATACCTTATACTTTTCTATTTTTGCTAAGTCAGGGTTTACACCCAGACCTGGATTATGACCTATAGTGGCAATTCCATTTTTTATACTCAATGAATCTTCTATTAAATCAGCTCTTAAGGGGTTCTCATTGACATCAATTTCCAAAGTACCATTCCCACCAATCGCCGCCAGAGCATGAGCTGAAGCCAGTAAACCAATTCCTCCACCTAAATAGTGAGGACAGTACTTTAGACCAGAGGCAACAATTTTCTTTGCTATCGGGATACAGCGGGTAAATCCCCCCCATTTGGCTAAATCAGGTTGAATCACTGATAGAATTCTTTGCTCAATTGCTTTTTCAAATTCAACATTTGATGTCATATTTTCTCCGGCTGCCAATGGAATTGAAGATATATTACTTAAGTGCTCCCAGTCTCTAAAAGGCAAATTAGCTAAAATTGGTTCTTCAAGCCACTCAAGATTAAACAATTTGAGTAGAGGAATGTTAGTTACTGCATCCTTGAGACTCCATCCTTGGTTTACGTCAGCCATTAATTTTCCTTCATCACCAATTATTTCACGAAGAGTTGTAAGGTTTGAAAAATCTAAGTCATTTCCAAAACCAATTTTAAGTTTTAAACTATTAAAACCCAAATTTTTTGCTCTTTTACCCATCTCCATTGCTTGAGTTGGATTAATGCCACTAGCGTATGCTAAGACCTTATCATTGGCACCTCCTAGCATTTTCCAAATTGGTGTAGCTTTCTTTTTTGCTAAAAGATCATTTATTGCAATATCAATGCCTGCTATGCATTGTGCCAATGGTCCATATTCAGCAGTTTGAATTGCCAGCACTTCTGTTGATCTGGTCAAATCGTTAAATATAAGTCTTGAATTTTCATAAGACTTTGAAAGTAACAGAGGCGTTATAATACTATCAACTAACCTAGCTCTGTATTCAGCACCAACATCTGGAAAATTACACCAAATCTCACCCCAACCTTCGGTGCCTTGATTATCAGTAACCTGGACTAGAACCATAGGCCTGTTGCTCATAATACCGAATGAAGTTTTAACAGGAACTTTTAAGGGATAACGGAAAACATAGGATTTAACTTTTTTTATTTGAATCATCTCTTTTATTCCTGGTTAAAATAACCATTTCATATGGAAAGTTTTATTAATATAGAAATTCTTTTACAAAATGCTAGTAATCTTCATTTAATATTCTCATTAGATAGATTATCTTTTATTAGTAGGTTATATTGCACCAGATCACATAAATATGCTAGATTTAGTATTTAGTTTTATAGAAAGAAACGTCTATGAGCTTTTCATTTACTCACATTATAATTGGTGCTGGATCAGCAGGGTGTGTAGTTGCAAACCGTTTATCAGCTATACCTTCAAACAAAGTATTATTAATTGAGTCTGGTAAATGGGATACAGGTTTTTGGACAAAGATACCAGTTGGGTATTTTCGTTCAATTAATAATTATCGAGTTACAAAACATACAATGACCGAACCTTGCAAAAGTATTGCCAACCGATCTATTGATTGGCCTCGAGGACATGTTGTTGGAGGATCTAGTAGTATTAATGGGCTTGCTTTCATACGAGGTCAGAAGGAGAACTTTGATCGCTGGTCCGATCTGGGCTTAAAAGGTTGGGATTATAATTCAGTTTTACCATTTTTCCGTAAAAGTGAAACTTTTAGCGGTATAAAATCTCAAGATCATGGTAGCCACGGAGAGTTAAAAATATCAGAACTTAGAAATGACCATCCCTATTGTAAAGCGTGGCTAATGGCAGGCTTTGAATTAGGTATACCACCCAACCCTGATTTCAATAGTAGCCAGTCATACGGTCTTGGAACATATCACTTAACACTAGGTAGTCGTTTTCGATCAAGTGCTGCTTCTGCTTTCTTAAGACCAGTCTTAGCAAGGAAGAATCTTAAGGTAATAACAGATACTCTAGTGAGAAAGGTAATAGTAGAAAATGCCAAGGTAATTGGGGTGGAATATCAAAATGAGGGCACTATCCTCAAAGCAATTTGTGAAAATGAAGTAATTTTAAGTGCTGGTGCAGTAGCCTCTCCTAAGATCCTTCAACTATCGGGTATTGGTCCAGGAGCATTATTAAAAAAATTTAATATTCCAGTAATTAGGGACTGCCCAGAAGTTGGAGGCAATTTGCAAGATCATTACCAAATGAGAACCATAGTAAAATTAAATGAAAAACAGTCTTTGAATAATGCAGTTCGAAATCCGTTTAAAGTATTGAATATGGGTTTAAACTGGATTTTCAGAGGAAGAGGACCTTTGACCGTGGGCGCAGGAAATGTTGGAGGTGGGATTAGGACTAAGTACTCAATAAATAATCAACCAGATATTCAGCTTAATGTCATGCCGCTTTCTGCAGATCAACCTGGAAAACCTTTACATCAATATGCAGGATTCACAGCAGCAGCTTGGCAATGTCATCCAAAATCAAGAGGAAGAGTCGACATACAGAGCCCCAATCCATTAGTTGATCCTAAAATTTATCCTAATTATCTATCAGAGGAAATTGATCAAAGAACTCTTGTAGAAGGGATAAAAATTTTAAGAGAAATTTATAAACAACCTGCCTTTAAAAATCTCTGGAATACTGAAATTATACCTGGAGAAAATGTAAAAACTGATGACGAAATATTAAGAGCTGCTCAAGAAAAAGGTGGTACAGTATATCACTATTCTGGTTCTTGTCGAATGGGATCAGATAGAAATTCTGTTGTAGATGATAAATTAAAGGTTAGAGGCATTGATGGATTACGCGTAATTGATGCTTCAATAATGCCTGAGATTACATCTGCAAATATTAATGCACCAACAATTATGATCGGAGAAAAAGGTGCTGACATGATATTATCACAAAAAAGTTATACGTCATAAATAACAATTATTAAATCTTTTTTAGTACTATCTACCTTTAGCAATAAAAATATCATTAAGAAACTTCTTCTTACCATAATTTAGCTGTGTACCATCCAGATTCTCTACCCGCCCTCCAGCTGACTCTAGGATTGCTTGACCTGCAGCAGTATCCCATTCCATTGTGGGTCCAAACCTGGGATATATATCTGCTTCTCCACAAGCGAGTAGACAAAACTTTAAAGATGACCCAATGGATAAAGTTTTTTTTATTCCATTTTCCTTTAACCAAAAATTGGTCTTTTCGTCTCGGTGAGATAAACTAGCAACTGCAACAGAACCAGTTGCTGGTACTGCTCTGGTAAAAATTTGTCTTTGGTTTTCAAATGCACCAATTAATTTTGATCCAAAAAACATTCGATTTAGGGCTGGGGCATAGATAACTCCTAAAGTTGGAAATCCACACTCTATTAAAGCAATGTTTACAGTGAAGCTTCCTTTCCCATCCATTTTTATGAACTCCTTTGTCCCATCTAAAGGATCTACCAAAAAAAATTTCTCGGGAGGCTCTATTAAATGACTTTCTACATTTTCCTCCGATACGATTGGTATGCCTGTGAAGATCTCTTTTAAACCCCCTAAAATAACTTTCTCGGAAGCAGAATCAGCAAGAGTAAGTGGAGATCCATCAGATTTTTCTTTTATTTGATTATCCACATCATAAAATTTCATTATTACTGAACCAGCCTTTTCTGACAATTCCTTCAGTTTTTCTAGATACTCCGAATGTTTTTCAATATTCATGGTTAAAGTCTCTTTTCAATTAGATTATTGCAATTTTTTATTTTACAATTAACACTTATTAAAAATCTCAACTCTCAATGAGATCAAATTAAAGAATGATTAACATCAATAACCAAACCATAAGCAAGGTATTTAAAAAAGCTAGTCAACTTTGGCCAGAAGCACCATTTTTTATATCCCCGCAAAACCAAAATAGATCAAAGATAGAAATTTCCTACAGGGATGCACATGAACTATCTAACCAGTATTCTGAAAAACTTAGACAATGTGGTTACGGTTTAAATCAAAGAATTGCTGTTCTTCTAGGAAATAGTCCCCACCACTACATTATAAAATTAGCGCTAAACTGTATAGGAGTCTCATGTGTTCCATTAAATCCCGAATCCAGCCCATCTGAAATTGCCTTCATCTTAAAGCATAGCGAGTCTGTTCTGATTATTACAGATAAGCAGTGGTCTAGTTTAATAGATAAGAGTAAAGCTATTAATAAAATAGCCTTACCAAGAGTATATATTGATGAATTTTTCTCGACGCTTCCTGCAAGTACTAATTTACCCCCTACTGGAAAAGTCAACAGTTCAACTGAGTCTAGCTTATTATATACTTCGGGAACAACGGGTGAACCTAAAGGTTGTATTTTGTCAAATGAATACGAATTAATGTGTGGAGAAAGTTATTGTAAAATCGGGTCTCCAGTCGCATTAGAAATCAATAATGATCGAATTTATAACCCCCTACCAAGTTATCATGTAAACGCTGGTATTCTTTCCTTTCTGGCGGTGGTTTTAACTGGAAACTGCTTAATACAGTCAGAAAGATTTAGTATGTCTAATTGGTGGAAAGATATTGCTGATACCGAGACTACAATTTTTCATTATTTAGGTGTCATCATTGCAGTTATTCTATCAGATAAGACGCAACCTGATTTCAAAATGAAAAACCTTAAATGCGGATTTGGAGCAGGTGTGGAACCTGCTTTACATGTAGAGTTTGAGAGTCGATTTAAAATTCCATTGATAGAATGTTGGGGAATGACTGAAATGTGCAGAGTTCTAGCACTTAATGAGGAACCCAGAATGATCAATACTCGTGCTTTTGGGAAACCTAGAAACGATTTGAAGGTTAAAGTTTTTGACAAAAATAATATTGAAGTGCCAAGAGGTCAACCTGGCGAAATGGCTATTAGACACTCTACTACGAATCCAAGAAAGGGTTTTTTTTCAGGTTACTTACGTGATTCTGAAACAACCGAAAAATGCTGGAAAGAGAATTGGTTTCATACTGGTGACACAGTCATTCAAAACCAAAATGGAACTCTTTTTTTTGTAGATCGATTAAAAAACATTATCAGAAGGGCAGGCGAAAACATTGCAGCTGCCGAAATAGAGAACCACCTTTTAAAAGATCCCCGCATAACGAACGTCGCGTGCATCGCTGTTCCAGATAGTATCAGAGAAGAAGAAATAATGGCATGCATAGTTCTTTCCAATATGAAACTAGCAACTTCAAAAACCGCTCACGCAATTTTCAAAGCTAGTTTAGAGGAAATGGCGTATTTTAAAGCTCCAGGGTACATTCTTTTTTTAACTGAGCTCCCGAAAACAGGTACACAAAAAGTATTAAAGCATAAAATATTCAATGATAACCACGACCCTAGAAAGCATCCTAATGTTTTTGACTTCAGAAAGTTAAAGAAACGAACACATCGTTAAAATTACCCTTACAGTATCCATAAAATCTTTCTAACGATTCGTTAAATAATGACAAAATTAAAAAATTTGAAGATTTTTTGACTGAACTAGACAACATTCAATGGTATTAAAAATACAACACTTTTTGGATATTTACTCAAAAAACTAACACCACAAAAAAAACAGCTTCACCCTCAAAGGAAATCTCTGCATCTATCTTACAAGATTAGTGACTAAATGTGGTACTATGCAAATTTTAATCTCAACTTATAGTAAAACTAGTTAAAAGCATTTTTAAAAATTTTATAATCGGTTAAATTTTCATAAAAGTATTTTAAAAAATTCCTAAAGTAATGCTCGGTTAAGTTTTTTTTTTATTTATGAAAATTCAAAAAAATTAAATTAATCCTTGATCCGGTTTTGTATGTGTAAAAAGCTGTGGATAACTTTAGCATGGCCAATTAATAACCGAGCAGACTCAAACAAACATGCTTTTGTCCAATTTAGACTAAACCACATGACTATCTGTGGTTAATATTTGGAGAAAAACGAAATGATTGAGTTTATCAAAGCAAAAGCTCTAGATTTTTCATTGGTATTATGGCTATCTGCACTCTTTTGGATAACTAACTTTGCATTTGCCTTTGCTATTTAAATTATTTTTACTTCTCACGCTTTTGGTTTGCTACAGATCTAAATAAAATAAATAAAATGATCATAAGATTAAAAAGATTCCAAATTATTCCATTAAGAAAAGCCAATTGATAGGAGCCAGTTACATCAAATATCCATCCGGAGAGCCAACCACCAAATGCCATCCCTACTATAGTTGCCATTATTATAAAACCTATTTTCGAACCAGCTTCTTCACTGGGCATAGACTCTCTAACTACTATGGCATAGCTTGGAACTATACCACCCTGAGATAAGCCAAACAATAGACTAACAACATAGAGTGAAATCAAACCATCAAAAGGTAGATAAAAAAATAAGGCTAATCCCTGTAAAACTGAACCAATGATAAGAGTTCTCATTCCTCCTAATTTATCAGCCAAAAACCCAAATACTAACCGAGATATTACTCCTCCCGCTAACATTAAGGAAAGTATTTGACCACCAACCGACATCCCAAACCCGAGCTCAGCACAATATGATACAATATGTACCTGAGGCATAGACATCGCCACACAACAGCAAATACCTGCCAAACCTAACAAATAGGTGAGGCTTTTTGTTGAAAGACTCAATTTATACTTAATTGATTCTGCATTTAAGCTTTCACTCAAGTTAGTCGTCAAAACATTTTTAGTCTTAAGTAAAAAGGCTAATGGAATAATTCCCACTATGGTTAACAATGACAAGTGCAAGTATACTGACCGCCAGCCAAAGTCAGATAGAACACTGGAAAGTAGTAAAGGCCATATCGCTCCAGAAAGATAATTTCCACTAGCAGCTATAGCAACAGCAATACCACGATTTCTTCTAAACCAATGCGAAACATCAGCTATTAATGGTCCAAAGCTGGCTGCCGTTCCTATCCCAACAAGAAATTGCAACGCACAAAAAATAATGACTGATGAAGTTAAGGTAATTACATAAAAACCTGTACCGATTGTTAAAGCAGAAAAAGTTAGGACAATAAAAATTCCATGCCGATCAACAAGGCGACCTAAAATAAAATTACCTAAACCAAACCCAATCATCGTTACAGTATAAAGAAGCGAAACAGTATTTCTGTCTATATTAAATTCATTTTCTACTGCAGGCATAATGATCACAATTGCCCACATGCCAACATTACCTAAAGCAGAAATACATAAGGTGGTAAATAATCTAAGCCAAGAATATCTACTATCTAACGGTGCTAATACGTTGGACATATTCGTAAAAACCTTATAATTTGAGGTTATTTCAGGGTGCTAACCATTTTTTTGTCACTTGATTTCCTAAAAATTCATATAGGGCTCTTTGATGCCCTGTAGAACTTAAGTAGAGCCAATCAATAGCCAATATTTCATTCTTAACAACAGCAAAATTTTGCTTACCTCTTTCACTCTCTTCTAAGCCAGGGACCTTACCCTTAAGATTTTTTGGTATTCCATCATCACATTCATCCAAAATTTCCGAGGGACAATTTCTAGTCATGTAACACTTTCTAGATGAAACAGATGTATTCTCCCATTCAGCGTCAGTTAAGTCATCATTGTAATGAACACTAGAATAAGTGGATATTCGCAACTGTATTTTGTCCAAAAAACTATAAAAAAGGCAATGTGTTTCTGGAAATTTTTGTATTGAAGAAATTTTAGGGCTTCTAATATCAGTGTTGAAAAACAATAACTTATTTTTTAAGTCAAATTTGCGCAAAATAACACAGCGACTTGAAACCTTAGTATCCTGAAAATTTGAAAAATTCATAGTATGAAAATCATTTTTTCGATCCTCTACACCTTGTGAAATTTTGTTAAAAATTGAATCTAAAATCTTCATTTTTTATCTTTCTATTTAATTTAACATAACTCAAAAACTACATTTCTTGTTGATAACCAGAAATCTTGATTATTTAGGAAACTGCCAAGCCTAATCTAAACCAATTGATTTTTTAAATCTTTCCTTTATCTTTTGCCCATCAACTAATGGAATACTGCGCTTTGCTTGATCAGGAGAAATTTTTATTACTGCAAAAGAACAATTGCTTATATTCTTTTGTTTTTCCAAAAAATTTTCAAAATCTAACTGATCTTGTATCAAAAATGTGTTTAAAAAGCCTGCACCCAATGCTACTTGAAGTAAATCTACTCCCATGGACGTATGGCTTACTTGCATCCCAGTCTCCCCAAAATGCCCATTGTCCAATATAATTATACTAAGATTATCAGGTCTCTTAGTACCAATAGTTGCCAGAGAGCCCAATCCCATCAATTGCTCCCCGTCACCAGTGATAACCATAACCTTCCTCTTAGGCTGAGCTAAAGCTAAACCTAAACCGATCATAGCACTGCCCCCCATTCCGCCCCATAAATAAAAATTTTGATCGTGATCTCCAGCAAAATGTACGTCATAAGTTGGAGACCCCAATCCAGAAACAACCAATAATTCTTTTCTATCTCTAAGCAAATCCTTAATTATAGTCCTCCGTTCTAGTTTTTTTTTCTTCAGATTTACCATATTTTCTTACCCACAAATTTCTGTGAAAGTAAAATTGCAACTTTTTTATTTTCATCATAAGCCATTTTTAGCGCAGTCGGTACTATACAACTCACTTGTTTCTCACTATTTATTCTAAAAACTATAAAATCAAAAAGCTCAAAGCAGTTCTTTACAACGGTTCCCATAGGTTTTTGCCAGCTATTAAATTCTTTATATTCACCTCTCATAGTCACAAAAGTACAGAAAGGAAAATTGCAGCTTTTAAGAATTGAAAACATGTTTATACAATTTCCAACTCCACTACTCTGCATTAGCAACACAGACTTCTCTCCTCCAAGCCAAGCCCCACAGGAAAGAGCAACCCCTTCCTGCTCAGTAGTTAAAACTGTGGATTTAATTTTACTGTCAGCATTTACCAAAGTTATTAAGCCGGCATGACCAGCATCGGGTACAAAACTGACTTGCTTTATTTTTTCATTTTTCAAAATTAGAAATAAATCTTTTTGCCATTGATGAAAATTCTTTTCTTTCTGCAATTTAACTATAACCTTAAAAGAAATTCTAGATTGATACTTGACCGTACTGCATTTTATCAATTTTACAATATCGAATTCTCTGCCCTTTTACCTTTAGTCTAATATATTTTAGTAAAATAAATTGACACCTAATATGAACATGAGAGTAACAAATGAGTTTAAAATATGATCTTATTCTGAAAGGTGGCTTACTTATTGATCCAAGCCAAAACATCAATGAAAATCTTGATATAGCTTTTAAAAATGGAAAAGTTGCTTCCATAAAAAAAAGTATTTCAGCCATTAAGAGCGAAAAAACTATCAGTGTTAACAAGTTAATTGTGACGCCAGGATTAATAGATATGCATACCCATGTCTATTGGGGGGGCACTTCTCTAGGGATCGATGCAGAGGAATTTTGTAGAAAAAGTGCAGTTACTACCGCTGTTGATACTGGTTCAACTGGACCAGGGAACTTTTATGGTTTTCGAAAACATGTTATTGAGAAATCTGCTGTAAAAATTTTAGCTTTTTTACATATCTCGCATGCTGGTATCTATGCTTTTTCTGAAAGAGTTATGGTTGGGGAAAGTGAGAACCTTAAAATGTTAGATCCTATATCAGCCACAGAAATCATTGAAGCAAACAAAGATATAATAGTGGGCATTAAAGTACGTGTAGGGAAAAATACATCTGGAAACAACGGCATTTTACCTCTTGAATATGCATTGCAGGTTTCAGAAAAAACGAACTTGCCCATCATGGTTCATATTGATGAGGCTCCTCCTGAATATGGCGAAGTTTTAAAATATATGAGAAAAGGTGATATACTAACGCATTGCTTTCGACCGTCCCCAAATTCACCTTTAGGCTCCAACGGTGAAATACTACCAGAAGTCTTAGATGCCAGGGAAAGGGGTGTATTTTTTGATGTTGGCCATGGAATGGGTTCGTTCTGCTTTGATGTGACTAAGACAATGATCAAAAAAAGATTTTATCCTGATACTATCTCATCTGATATACATAAGCTATGCATTAATGGCCCCGCTCACGACCTCTTGACTACTCTTTCAAAATTTCTTAACTTGGGTATGCCTCTATATAAGGTCATTGAATCTGCTACGAAAAATGCCTCGGTTGCCCTGAACAGAAGAACAATAGGTGGTCTAAAAGAGGGGAGCGTGGGTGATGCCGCAATATTAAATATTGACACTGGACACTATAAGTTTTCTGACGTCACAGGCACAAACTTAATAGGAAACAGAAGGATTAATCTCAGTGCTGTAGTACTTAATGGTAGCTTATGGCATTCGAAAAATCCTAATTTCTCAAGCCGCGTTTAATATAGTCTTATCCCATTACATAATAATGGATAATATCAAGCGATTTATTTTCAATCAGAACTTACGAAGATAAAAAATTAAAATAATCTGTAATCCCTTTTTCCCAATGCGATGTTACTTTAACATTGATACGTCAAACACTATTTCATTAAAACTTTTATCTGCAAAGTATGCACCTGATGCACTAGTATTTAAACACACTATTAATTATTACAGTTTTTATTCGAGTTTTTATGAAAAGTATAACTGTTGAATTAGTTCCCCTAAAAGCATTACCTTTTATCTCTAAATTTGTAAAAAAATTTAACCTAACCTTTTATAATTTAGATTTATACTTAATAAGCATCTAAAGTAGGTTGCTATTGCACAGAAGACCATGATAACCCCCACCTATGACACGCAGAGATTATCTTCTTTACAGTCTTCTTATTTTTGGTTGGTCAACAAGCTGGTTACCTTTGAAGGGTCAAGTAGGGCCTGTGGATCCTGAATTATCGATTCTTTGGAGGTTTATGATTGCGGCAGGCCTTTGTTTTATCATCTCAAAGTACCAGAGATTGACTTTACTATTTCCAGTCATGATTCACCTTAAAATAGCCTTAATGGGATTTTTTATGTTCAGTACAAACTTCACTTTATTTTATTATGCAAGTGAAAATGTGGCCTCAGGTTTACTCGCAGTGGTCTGGTCGATGACATCAGTAATTAATATTTTCATGGTTGCAGTAATGACCCAATCAAAACCCAATTATAGCCAACTTTTAGCCTCTGTAATCGGTTTATCAGGTATTATTCTTATTTTTATTCCTGAATTGAAAGTTTCGGAATTGGCGTTAGAAAGTCTAATATTATGTATTGCAGGAACTGTATCTTTTTGCTTTGGAAATTTAATTTCTAGATCACTGCAAAACCAGAATGTCCCAGTAATGAGTGCAAATAGTTGGGGAATGCTTTATGGTTGTATAATTCTATCAGTTTACGCACTAGTATTGAAGCACCCGTTTAAAATTGTTTTTGAGCAATCTTATATTTTCGGCCTTCTCTGGCTTTCGGTAATTTCTACTGTGCTGACCTTCACCTGCTACTTAACTTTATTAGGACGTATAGGTGCTGGTCGCGTTGGATACGCAACAGTTGTTTTTCCAGTTTTTGCTCTTCTTATTTCCACAATTTTTGAAAACTACTCTTGGACTCCACTTGCTTTTGCTGGTGTAAGCTTAGTATTGTTGGGAAATTTTTTCATGATTAGGACAAACTAAATCGAGATAAACATAGTTTATAAATATTTTATGAAATATTCTTGCGGTAGATGGAAGTAGTTGGCAAACTAACCGAATTGTTTAAGATAAATTCTCTGTAGTTTAGAAGAAAATTAAGATTGCAACAGTACCAGGGAAA
>MDSV01024335.1_pt1 | contig 12664 bp, 8 predicted proteins | sample 810851 | NCBI WGS metagenome assembly MDSV01 (sample SAMN05326640, study PRJNA326480) | marine metagenome | isolation source: seawater | place: Atlantic Ocean: North East | collected 2012
GGACCGCGCGCGACGGCGGCGGCGGCACGTGCGCGTGCGGACCGCGCGCGAGGGACGTTCGCGAGCTGCTGACGCGCGGGGGGAACGTGCGGTGCGCGGCGGTGACCGAGGACGACTTTCGCGCCGCGAGCGTGGGTAAGCTTCTCTGGACCTCCGCGTTCTGGCTCCTCTGCCGGTCCATCGCCGCCGAACGAGGCATGCCGCGTCCGATGACGGTGGGCGAGGTCGTGGACTCGGAGCACGGCGCCGTCGCGGTGAGGACGCTGGCGCGCGAGCTCTTGGACTGCGCGGAAGCGTCGGGAGAGTTGAGACGCGCGGCGGACGACGACGAGAAAAACGACGCAACGCGGGAGGCGATCACGCGGGCGATGTTCGAGTACTCGCGGTCCATCCCGAGCTCGGTGCCGAGCCTGGAGATGGCGCTGAAGGAGGGTGGGTTTCGGAACGGGTGGTTCCTCGCGAGGCGAACGGCGAGTTCGCCGCAGCGCACGCACGAAACGCACCTGCGGAGGATCGGCGTCGACCCCGACGTACTCGCGACGGCGCATCTCGAACTAACGCGTTCCTCGACGCCGGGCGAATAGATGTTTAGACGAGTGATCTTAACCTTAAATAGATGTTTAGACGAGTAATCTCAGTGCGTCGGATGGCGGCTCGCGACGGTCGCGCCGTCGACGGCGTTGGACCGCGCCGGCTAAACGTTGCGAAGCTTCGTACCTTCGTACCTTCAAAGGTACCTTCCCACGACAGTGCTCATAACGGCCGCTTGTTCGGCATCCCCGCCCTGCGAGGATACTTATCCGGCGTCGCCCGTTCCTTGACGCTCACCACCGCCGTTCGCAGCTCCCCGTCCGGACCGACGCTTTTTACCTCGTTCGCGACGAACGGCGTCCCGCCCAGCGTCTCGATCGCCCCCGCCGCCGCGTCCGTCTCCTCGGCGGTGGACGCGAGTGAGTTTTTCATAGCCACGAACGCGCCCCCGACTCTCACCAGCGGCACGCACAGCTCCGCGAGGACTCGCAGCTCCGCGACGGCGCGCGCGGTGACGACGTCGTACGCCTCCCTGTGCTCCATGTTGCCGACTTTCCCCGCGTCCTCCGCCCTCGACCAGAGCGTTCGGACGTTGTCCGCGCCGCACTCGGCGGCGGCGGCGGCGAGGAACGAGGTTCGCTTCTGTAGGGTGTCCAGCAGGGTGACCTCCCACGTTGGCCTCGCGATGGCGAGCGCCATGCCGGGGAACCCGGCGCCGCTGCCGACGTCCATGACGCGGATCTTGGCGCCGGGATGCCGGGATGACGCGCCGGCGTCGAGCGCGCGTTCGATGGCGGGGATGAGCGCGAGGGAATCTGCGACGTGCCTGCCGAGGACCTCGTCGACGGTGAGCGCGCCCGTCAGGTTCATGACCTTGTTCTTCTCCAGGAGCGTCGTGGCGAACGTTCGCACCTGGTCCATCTGTGCGTCGTCGAGGTACGAATCGATGATCGCGTCGGTGTCGACGTCCGCGGCGGCGGACGTGCGCGCCAGGCGACGACGCTGCTGTGGATGGGGACGACGACGATGATGCGATTCGTGGCGGCCGCCGGCGATGCGACCGCGGGGGACGGCGGGCGACGATGTGGACGCGGATGTGGATCCCACGCGGCGGAGCGCGGCGGCCACGAGCTCGTGGGTGCGTCTGCCCGCCCCGGGCGCGGCGGCCAACTTCGCCAGGCAGCTCATGGCGCACGTGCCGCACAGTGCCACTCCGGGGGCCGACGACGACGGTTTCACTGGACGCTCATCACGTCCGTCCCGCCTAAAAGTTACCTGTACCTTCGTAGGATTGTTGTTTTCTGGGAGGAGAAGGCGAGGGGGCTCGGCCATTGCCAGCGTCGCATCCCGCCCGACGGCGTATGAAGGGGAGAAGACCCGGATCAAGACCCGCGACAGACACCCACGCCGCGCGAACCGGGGGCGATATCCGCTCCCACGGCACCAGAGCTCACCGCGACCCCTCCCCGTTCCAGTCGTACGTGATCTCGCCGATCGCCAACCTCCTGGGCGGCGGACGCGGATCCAACGCGGCTCCGAGACGGGACATGGGACCCGATATCCCCGCGCACGAGTCCGAGAACGCGCACATGCTCTCCGGCGACGAGAACGGCGTGACCGAGGAGGACATGCTGACGCTGCAGGGCTTCGCCGGAGCCAAACGCCTGGCGCAGATCGCGCGCGCCAACGGCGACGCCGCCGTGAACATCGACGCCAATTCCTCCAACGACGGGTCATCCGCGAGCTCCACCCGCCGCCGGCGCAGGCCCGCCCCAGCGGCGGCGCGCTTCGAGGCCAAACTCGAGCGAAAGTACGAGCAGAACCCCTTCGTCGTCTGGCTCGGCATGCTCGCCAAGGCCGTCGCGTCAGCGCTGGGCACCGCCGGACTCGTCCTCGCCGCGGCGCTCTACCCGGTCTACTCCCTCACCCCAGCCCCGGTGCTGGACTTCATCGTGCGCAACCTGTTAAACGCCGGGTACCTCATCTACATGACACGTCTGGGACGATGGCTTCACCTGCGGTCGGTGAGGGACGCGAGGGAAAAAAAATACATCCACTCGCGGGGCATTCGCCCATCCTCGCTCTCCACGTCCACGATCCTGCCGATCCCGTTCCTCGGTGACAACTACACCTACCTGCTCATAGACCACGCCACGCGGGAGGCGGCGGCGATCGACCCGGCGGACCCGTACGCGGTGCACGAGCTGGCGACGCAGCTGCGGGTAGACCTCGTCGCGGTGTTGACCACGCACAAGCACCACGATCACGCGGGTGGTAACTTGCGACTGCAGAAACTGCGCGGCGGGCGGCTGAGGGTGTACGGACACGCGCGGGATAGAATCCCGGGCGTGACGCGCGGGTGCGCGGTGAAGCCCGGGGACGTGCTGAGGGTCGGCGAGACGGAGGTGGGCGTGATCCACGTCCCGTGTCACACCGACGGGCACGTGGTGTACTGCGTGATGGGGGCCGAGGCGGACGTGGAGGGCGGGGGTGCCCAGGGGGGTGCCGAAGGGGTGCCTTCGGGTGTCGAGGGAGCGGGCGGCGACGACGACGGCGACGGCGGCGGCGGCGGCGGTTCGTTACCCGCGCACAGGATCGAGGCGGTGTTCACCGGGGATGCGATCATCAACGGCGGCGTCGGCGCTTTTTTCCACGGCGACGCCAAGGATTGCTACGACAATCTTCACGTGCGCTTGAAGTCGGTGCCGGACGCGGCGCTGGTGTTCAGCGGGCACGAGTATATGCTCATGAACCTGCGGTTCTCGCACTGGCTCGACGAGACGGACGAGAACGTGGCGACCGCGTTGAGGGAAGTCGCGACGAGGCGCCACCACTCGTTCACGACGCAGCCGAGCTCGATGGCGGTGGAGAGGAGGGTAAACCCGTTCTTCCGGGTCAAGGAGCGCGCGTTTCTCGACAAGATCGAGGAGTTGTACGTCGCGATGCGTCGCAGCGCGCGAAAGAAGTGGTACCGGCGGTACGTGCCCGATTGGCTCGATAGGTCGACGTTCATCGCGACCGTCGAGGGCCCGGACAAAAGAGACGCGGAGATGGGAAAGCTGGCGAGGAAACTGGGTCAAACGGGTCCGGACTTCGCGGACATAAGCCGCGACCCGGACGAGCCGAGCGCGATCGAGTGCGTGAAGGGGATCAAGACGTGCCAGGAGCTGATTCAGTACCGGCACGCTATCGATCAGGCGACGGGCGGGGGAGGCGGCGCCGAGGTGGACGAAGACGAGAGTCCGGCGACACCGCCCGAGCCCGGGCCGGTGCGAGTCGACGCGTAGTTTTCTCTCGATGGATAAATGTGTTTGTTGTTGAATCTGATTAATACAGTTCGCTCGCCGCTCGACTACCTTCTGAGCGTCGGATCAATTCATCGACGTCAGCTGGGTAACGAAACGAGAGCACCCCCCGCACCGTTCTCGTTAAAAGTTACTTGCCGAGGACAAAGCTGTTGAAGCGATCAACCTCGTTGGCGGAGCCGATGCAGAGCGCGGTGCGCTGATCCACCTGGGTGATCTTCACGTCGAGCACGGAGCCACCGGTGACGCCGTCGGAGGTCTTGCCGCCGGCCTTCTCGACGAGGAGTCCGAAGGGGCTCGCCTCGAACGCGAGACGGAGCTTGGCGGGGGACTTGTCCGAGGTGGGGTTGGTGAAGATGCCCATGTTCTTGGTGAACTGCTGGTACACGTCGGGCACGAGACCGCCGGAGTAGCGCAGCGTGTACCCCTCGTCCTGGTAGAAGTTGAGCAGCTGCTTGTACCCCTCCACCTGGTTCCCGGCGCGCATGTTGGCGGGCGAGAAGATGCGCGTGTCGGGGTTGATCTTGATCTGCTTGCGGCTGCAGATCCAGGGCTCGAAGGTGCCATCGGGGAGCTGGCAGCCGTCGGGGGTGCACCCGTACGAGAACTCGTACACGCCGTCGTCGAGGCCGACCAGGACGGTGGTGCGGGGGCCGTACAGCGCGATGAGCGACGTGACCTGGTCGCGGCCGGTGGCGCCGATGAGGCCGTCCTCGCCCGAGCCGGACTCCTTGGACCAGATGCCGATCATGGTGCCGACGGCCCAGTTGTTGTCCACGATGGACGAGCCGTCCAGGGGGTCCCAGCACACGGTGAAGCGCCCGTTGGGGTTGCAGGCCTTCACCTCGGGCTCTTCCTCGGACGCGCCCCACGCGACCACCGCGGAGGACTTGACCGCGTCCCACATGATCTGGTCGGCGATGACATCCACGGAGAGCTGCGCGTCGCCGAAGGTGTTGGCGGAGCCCTCGACGGTGACGAGCGCGGAGCGGAGCGCCTCGGTGATATCCGCGCAGGCGTCGAGCTGCTCCTTGATCACGGTCTTGACCTCGGGGTCCGCGCACTTGGCGTCGAGCACGGCGTCGAGGGAATCGTACGAATCCTGCTTCTCCGTGGTGGTGTAGAAGGAGGTGCCGGAGGCGCCGTAGGCGTCGCCGTCCGCCACGCGCACGTCACGCTTGAGCGTGCGCGCCGCCTTGACGGAGGAGCGCGCGGCGCGGCGGGGCGCGGCGGACGCGCGGACCGCGACGGTGGGCATGGCGAAGGTCTGTTCGTTCGGGTGGAGGGGTCGAGGACCGGTGGTGAGACGAGCGCGATTGGGTCTCGGCCGCGCCAAGTGGCGTGCGCAATCCGTCGAAACGCGCGGTGGCCGGCGCGCGATCGCGAGCCGATCCGATCGGAAACGTCGAGTGGGGTCGAAACACACACCTGGGCAGCCATCTTGTTCGGTTGCTTCGGTGGAACTGTGGAAAGTGCGGTGGGAAGTGGCGCTGGGGACGCGACGGTCGCACGGTGGAGGCGCCGAACTCGCGGATGCGGATAGAGTGAAAGCGGCCCACACCGCTGAGCAGCGATGCCACCTGGCAAGCGTTCGGTTTCGGAGCCGAGGGATTGCCCCAAGAAACAGACCGTCGAATACGCGCTCGAGTCACGAACCCTGGAAAAGCCTCGACTCGAGCTCGAAACTCGCGAAAGATCTTGGTTATCTCCGTGGCTGTGTGCGTGATGGCGCGTTTGTGCGACGTCGACCAACCCCGCCATTCTTCCGCCGCGCAGCCCTTTCGCGCGCGCGAACGAAGACGACCGCGTCGACGCGATGTCGTCGGTCATGACCACGATCTCCGGCGGAGCGCTCGCGAGCGCGGCGACGTCCGCCCGCGTCGGCAGGAAAGGCTCGCGTGCCGCGAGGGCTGTCGAGCACAGGCCGCGCGGCGCCAGGGGAGCCGCCCGCGACGCCGCGTCGGAGGGCGACGACGCGGGCGCGGACGCGGAGCAGCCCGTGTCGCAGACGCGCAAGCGGTCTCCAAAACCCCTGCCGTCGTCGTTCGGCGAGGGGAAGGTGACGGGCAAGAAGACGCTGCCCTTCCAGGATCCGTTCGAGACGAACGCATCGGTCGCGGGCGCGGGATCGGCGAAAGACGCGACGAGCCCTTTCGACATGCCCGCCGCCGCGCTCGACGCCCCCGCGAAACCCAAGGCGCCCGCGGCCGCGACCGCCGCGTCGCCCTTCGGCGCGCCCGCGCCCGCGAAGCCGGCGAGCCCGTTCGGGGCCGCCGCGCCCGCGGCGTCCCCCGCGGCGAAGTCTCCCTTCGGCGCCGCGAGCCCCGCCGAAACGCCCGCCGCGTCGTCGCCGTTCGCGGACGCCGCGCCCAAGACGGGCGCGAGCCCCTTCGCCAGCGCGGGCGCCGCGGCGAACCCGTTCGGGGACGCGAAGCCCGCGAAGGCGCCCGTGGAGGACACGCGCACGGCGTGGGAGAAGCTCCCGAAGCCCGCGATGGCGCAGGTGGTGATCGTGCTCTCGTTCACGACCATCATCTCGCTCATGCTCGCCACGTTCTGGGTCGTCGTGCAGCTGGGGGGCGTCAGCTTCAACGACAGCTGAGCAGGCGGGGGTGCGAACGACGCGGAGAACGCGAACGACGCGAACGGCACAGCACGTACCAGCACGTGCGTCGCGCGTGACGATTCTCGCGTTCGGATACGACTGTATGCGAACGACGACGTGACGACAAAACAATTCTTTCTTCATTCTTCAGCATCGACGGTTCGTTCGCTCGCTCGTTTCTCTGTCGCGCCGATCGAAGCGCGCGCCGGTCCCGAGCCGCGCCGCGCGGCGGCCGGAACGAACGCGCTCCGCGCGCGCCTGATTCGAAAACAAAAAACCGCGCGCGGAGGAATCACCGCGCGCGCGCCTCGCGCGGAAGCAAGCCCCCGAGCGCGAGCACCTCGAAGAACGCGCCCGCCATGTCGCGCCGGCGCCGGAAAAGCGCGTCGGCGGGGTCCGAGTCGTCCGACACGCGCGCGCGCGAGCCTTCCCCGCCGTCGGAACCTTCCCCGCGTCCGACCGACTCGGTTTCACACGACTCGGTCTCGCCGACGGTTTCGCGCAGGAACGCCGCGCCCGCGTCCGCCGCGGCGAGGCGCGCGCGCGCGTCGACGAGCGCGAGCGCGTCGCGGCGCAGCGCGCGCAGCGCCGCGGCGACGCGTCGGCTCGGCACGGCGGACGCCAGCGCGTCGCCGCGCTCCAGCAAGCTCTCGATGTCGCGTTTCTTCTCGCGGCGGCTCGCCTCGAACGCGTCCAGCTGCCGCTGCAGCCTGAGCGCCGCCGTGGTGAGGACCACCAGCAGCGCGTCCCCCGCGGTGGTCACGTGGCGATCGATCATGGGCGCGCGTTCCGTCTCGGCGGGAAGGCTCGCCTCTTTTCCGGCGCCGGCGCCAACGTCCGTCGCATCGCCGACTTTTTTGCGCGTCGCCGCCGCCGCGCCCTCGACGGCGGCGGCGCCGCCGGGCGTGACGCGTCGCTTGAGCATCTTTCCGCACCGCCGCGTCGCGTCCAACGCGGCGGTGTCGCCGTGGACAGCCTCGTGGCGCAGGAGCTGCGCGGCGATGCGCCGCGCGGCGGCGAGGGACGCGTCGTCCAGCGCGACCGCGGGAACGAACTCGTCGGGCGACGGCGCGCGGGCGCGAGGCGCGCGCGCGCCGGGGGAAAACGCCGGCACCGCGTCGGACACCCCGGGCACGGCATCTTCCCGGCGTACCGGGGAGTAGTCGGGCGCGAACCTGGCGGACTCGGGGGCGATGCCGGCGCACTGTGCCATGGCGTCCGCGGTGTCGAAGATCTGCACGTCCTCCAGTTGCCCGGCGACGTCGCGGGCGTCCGTCCAGGTGAGGCGCCTGGCGGCGCGTCCGGTCTGCGAACCAGAGGAGCCCCGGCGGAGCACGACCTCGCCGTCGCGCGTCTTGTGCGGCGCGAACGGCGTGGGCACCACGCCATGGCGCACCGTGGGATCCAGGAGCGAGACCTTGCGCGACGCGATGTCCGCGGCGACCGCGTCGAGGGCGTCGAGCAGCCCGTCATCTGGAGAGGTCGGTCGGGTCTCGCGCGGTCAGTCAGTACGCGGAGGCGTGACAGCTGTGCGTGGAAGCCGCGAGAAACAGAGGCGCGCGCGCGTATCGCGCATCCGCGACGGCGACGCACCTTTCAGGTCGGCGAGGAGCTGCGAGACATCCGCGCTGGAGTGCCTGGGCGAGCGGTCGCCTCCTTCGCTGGACGCGACCGAGGAGGCGCGCGTCGCCCGCGTCGCGGGCCCCACCGGTTTTCGGGGGAAGCAACCGAGCACCCGTGACTTGGCGGGCACGACCGCGACGCCGCTCGAGGTTCGCGTCGCGGAGGGGTGCGGGGTGGGAGGCGCGGAGGCCACCATCGGGGGCTTTGACTGGGAGACGCCCATGGCCAACTGTGCTCGACGCGCTGTGACCGCAGGGACTGTCGGGCCGCAGAGAAGGGTGCCTGAAAACGAAGTCGATCGAAGTCTTGAGTTTGCGTGAAATGATTTGCGGCAAGCGGACACAGTGCACAGTGGTGTCTTGGTTTTCGCACACGCGTCAGTTTGAACGTCGACCGCGCGCCAGACCTGCACGCGCTGAGCACGTCCGAGCCTCTTCTTCGAGCGAGCGCTTCTGTCGGTGCGCCCGAACGCGCGTGATCGGGGCCGAAGGCGCAGCAAGCGAGGACGAGTCTCGACACTCGCGATGGTGGTGGCCTCGGAGCTGTCGATGACCACGGTGACCGCGTTTGGGCGGATCGCATCTCCGCCCAGCCCGTGCACCTTTGGCGTGGCCGCGACCCCGATCCCCTCGGGGGCTCGCGCTGACGTCCAGTGGCGCCGTGGCGCTGCGGGTGCCGTCGTGGGCTCGATCGGCGCCGCGGACCGCGCGTGCCGCGTGTACCTGCCCGTGCGACTCGCGCGGGGCACCCGCCGCGGTGGGCACCCTGGGCACACCGCTTCGCGCCGCGCCGCGCGCGGCGCCGCCCCCGAGGGCGAGGAGAAGAAGTCCGTGGATTACGGCGAGTACGGCCGCCGCGCGAAGCAGGAGCTCCGCGCGAACGTGGCCGGCGCGTTCCCCAAGTTCGTGCTGGTCTCGGCGTCGCTCGTCGCCGTCGCCGGCGGGCTGGACTTTTTCAAGTTTTGCCGCGGCATGCGCGACGGTGGCGCCGAGAAGCGCTGGCGCGATTTGGTGGACGGGGACAAGTCCGGGAAGGACGGGCACGCGGGCGAGCCCACCGTGATATACGACGTGCGCGGCCGCGTGGTCGCGACGTTGTCGTCCGAGGCGGTGAAGCTCAAGGACGTCGCACCCGCCGTCTGGCAAGCAATCGTCGCCACCGAGGACCACCGCTTCTTCGCGCACTCCGGCGTCGACGCGCGCGGGCTGCTGCGCGCCGTGGGGAGCCTCGGGAGGCGCGGCGGCGGGAGCACCATCACGCAGCAGCTGGTGAAGAACCTGGTGCTGAGCTCGGACAGGACGGTGTCGCGGAAGGTGGCGGAGATTCTGCTCAGCGTGAACGTCGAGCGCAGACTGACGAAGGACGAACTGCTGGAGGCGTACCTGAACCACGTGTACTGGGGGCACGGCGTGTACGGCGTCGCCGGCGCGGCGGCTTCGTATTTCGGGAAGACCCCGAACGAGTTGGACGTCGGCGAAGCGGCTTTGCTGGCGGCTCTGCTCCCCGCGCCGGAGGCGTTGTCGCCGTACGCCAACCCCGCGGGCGCGAGGCGCGTGCGGAACACCGCGCTGGCGTGCATGGCGAAGCACGGGTACCTGGACGACGCGCAGGCGAAACGGTTCGCCGCGTCGCCGTTACCGGCGAGCCTCGCGCTGCGCCCGCCCAGCGACCTCGAGCGGAGCACCGGGCTGGAGTTCTCCAACGCGGAGCACGCGGCGACGTACACGGGGGGGCGGGGCGTGCCGCGACTCGGGCGGGGCTCCGCCGCGCCGTATCGCGCGCCGTTCTTCGTCTCGGAGGTGCTGTACCACCTGAAGGAGCTCTTCCGCGGGCAGGACGTTCTGGCGGAGGGCGGCTTGAAGGTGCATACGACCCTGGACCTGGTGCTGCAGGAGGAGGCGGAGCGTCTGGTGTTGGAGGACGGGCTCGTGCCGCTGCGCGGCGAGGACAAAGGCGAGGCGGCGCTCGTGGCGATTGACCCCAACTCGGGCGGCGTGCGCGTGCTGGTCGGCGGGCGCGAGTACGCCAACTCGCCCTTCAACCGCGCCGTGCTCGCTCGGCGCTCGGCGGGGAGCGCGTTCAAGCCCTTCGTGTACCTCGCCGCGCTCGAGGCGGGCGTGGTGACACCGTCCACGCTGATCCAGGACGAGGAGCAGACCTTCGAGGTGCCGGAGGGCGAGGAGAAGACGTACACGCCGCTGAACTACACCAGGAAGTACAAGGGCACCGTGAGCCTGCGCGACTGCCTGGTGGAGTCGCTCAACGTCCCCACCGTGAAGGTGGCGGAGATGGTGGGCGTGCCGAAAATCATCGAGATGTCCCGAAAACTCGGTATCACGTCGCGTCTGCCGGATGCGCTCTCGGTGTCGCTGGGGAGCTGCGAGACGACGCCGCTGGAGATGGCGGTGGCGTACGCCACCGTCGCCGCGGGGGGGATCTACTCCAAGCCGCACCTCATCACCAAGGTGCGCGACCGCGCCGGCTCGGTGGTGTACCGGCACAAGGGCGCGCGGCGCCTGGCGGCGACGCCGGCGGCGACGGCGGCGCTGCACGGGATGCTCCGCGCCGCCGTCGCACGCGGAACGGGCCGCGCCGCGGCGGTCGGTTGGAACGCGTCTTCCGCCGCGGGGAAGACGGGCACGAGCGACGATTACCGAGACGCGTGGTTCGCGGGGTACACCGCGAACCTGGCATGCGTGGTGTGGGCGGGGCGGGACGAAAACACGTCGCTGCCGGGGACGGGCGCCGAAGTCGCCGCGCCGCTCTGGGCGCGCTTCATGCGCGCCGCCGCCGCCGCGGGCCTGGGGGGGGGGCGCGCGGGGAGCAAGCGCCGGGGGGGAAGGGAGCGGCGCGGCTGACGGACTGTGCGGTAGACATTTTACGCGCGTGATGTGTATCATCATCGTGGTATGTAGTGGACGGTTTGCGTGCGTATTAACAACGGCGACGAGGTTCGCGGGTTCGCGTCGTCGGCGTCGGCGTCGAGAAAACTCGACACGGTTCCGTTCGCTCGGCCGAACGCGGACCGGGCGCGAGGCTCGCTGTTTCGAAGGCTCGCCGACCGCGAAGGTCACCGGGGAGGAGGGAAGCTGGACTGCGCCGGGTGTTCCTGCCTTTGCGCGGTCGCGACGCTCCGCGAGAGCTCCGCCGCCTGCGCCGCTTGCCTCTCCATCTCCTCGATGCGCTCGAGCGTCACCGACTTCAGAGGCATGATCTTCGGTTTGCTCAGCACCTCGCTCAGCGCGCCTTTCTCCGAGTACACCAGCCCGGACTTGGGGAGCACCTCGGTGATCTTCACCGCGGGGGGGTCGCTCATCGCGCCCGAGACCCGGTGGAGGAAACTCGGTGCGCGCACCGGGGAGTGAGTCGAGCCTCGAGAGGGCGTCAACTTTGAAACGTTTTCAGCGAAACGATTCGGACGTTCCACGACGCTCTCCGGCTGTGGGGCTGTCCGGCATTCGGACCTTCGCGCCCGTTCACTCCCCTCCGCGCGGCGGACCCCCCCGCGCTGGGACCGTCGCTCGAGGCTATGGAGGATGCCTCGGGGAACCCCGCGGGCTCGGCGTGGGCTTCGGCGGCGTTCGTCGCGCGCGTCCTCGCCTCGATCCTCGCGGTCGCCGGGCCCGCGGCGTTCGGGGTGCCCAGCGCGTTCCGACTGGACGCGCCGGTGACGCACGAGGTGCTCGCGACGACGCGCGTCGCCGCGGTGGCGCACCTGCTGGTCGTGCTCGCGGCGCACGCCCTCTCGTCCGCCCGCGCGTCCCCGAGACCGCCGCCGTACGCGCGCGAACACGCGGGTCTCGTCGTCGCGACCGCGCGAGCCGTCTCGGCGCTGACGATGGGCACCGCGGTTTGGTTCGTCGCCGTCGCGTGCTTCGGCATGTCGGCGGCGGGCAAGCCCCTCGAGACCGCGCACCTCGCCGCGCTCTTGGCGTCGCTCACGCTCGTGCCTGGCGCCGTGCGGCACGGCGTGCCGCTCGACGACGCGGCCGCGAGAAAGTGGGGCGTGCTCGTGACGGCGGCTCGCGGCGTCGACGCCGACGCCGCGCCGTCGCCGAAGTCGTCGTCGTCGTCGAAAGTAAAAAAAAAAAACGCGAAACGCGAACCTGCGCCGTTTCCGCGTCGGCTCCGCGAGTTCGAGCGCGCGGACCTGGTGTGGGTGCTGGGCGGCTGGGGCGCCTCCCTCGGGGCGTGGTGCGGCGCCATGGTGATCCCGCTCGACTGGGACAGGCCGTGGCAGAAGTGGCCGGTCCCGTGCGTCGCCGGCGCCGTCGCGGGGTTCGGCGGCGGGGTGGCGTGCGCCGTGCTTTTTGTCGCCTTCGCGGCGACGACGGCGAGAAGAAGACGGAGGAAGACCGAGTGACCGGGCGAACGGAGACCGAGTCGCTTTTTTTCTCCGCGCGGGCGCTCCCGACACGCCGAAAACGTCGGCGCGCGCCAGAGCGTCGCGTGCGCAGAGAGAGGTTCTGTGTAAAACGTGTGTTTAGCGTCGCGCGGTCCGCGGAAAGCGCTCGCGCGGCGGCGGCGACAGACGACGCGGCGATTTCGAAGGACATTCAATTTCGAGACAAGCGGAGCTCAAAAAAAAAAAAAAAAAAAA
>MDSV01057240.1_pt1 | contig 12663 bp, 9 predicted proteins | sample 810851 | NCBI WGS metagenome assembly MDSV01 (sample SAMN05326640, study PRJNA326480) | marine metagenome | isolation source: seawater | place: Atlantic Ocean: North East | collected 2012
GAAGGGGAATTGGAAAACTTAAAGATCATGTTCATCTTCATATAAGTCATATTGATAAAAAAATAATCGAAGCAAGATTGCCAGGAATATCTGAGTCAGTTGAAACTTTTGTAGGTAGAGATGTAACCAAAGAACCAATACCAGTAGTGCCAACCGTACATTATAATATGGGAGGAATACCTACTAATTATAAAGCAGAAGTATTAACAGTTAATGGTAAGGACAAAACAATACCGGGTTTAATGGCAATCGGAGAAGCTGCATGTGTATCAGTTCATGGAGCTAATAGACTTGGTTCTAATTCATTAATCGACCTAGTTGTGTTTGGAAGATCAGCAGCAAAAAGAGCCATAGAGTTAATAAAACCAAACACACCACATGAAAAAGTTAATCAAAACGAAACAGATAAATGTCTTGATAGATTTGACAGATTAAGAAATGGAAAAGGTAATAACCAAACATCAGAACTAAGATTAGCTATGCAAAAAACTATGCAATCTAAGTGTGCAGTTTTTAGAACTGAAAAAACTCTTAAAGAGGGTGTTGATGAAATAAAAAAACCCTTTGAAGGAATGGAGTCAATATCTGTTAAAGATAAGTCATTAATATTTAATACAGATCTAATGGAAACCTTAGAATTTGATAATCTAATTAGACAAGCAATAACAACAATGGAATCTGCTTATTCAAGAAAAGAAAGCAGGGGTGCGCATGCTCGAGAAGATTTCCCTAAGCGGGATGATGATAATTTTATGAAGCACACTTTAAGTTGGCACAATGGCAAAGAGGTTAAGATTGATTATAGACCGGTAACACTATCTACAATGAGTAACGATGTTCAAACATTCCCTCCTAAAGAAAGAGTTTATTAATGGTGCAATTTAACCTTCCCAAAAATTCGAAAATTTTAAAAGGAAAATATTTTAAAGATAAAACAGGATCAAAAAATATTAAAAAAATAAATATTTATAGATGGGATCCAGATAAAAATGAAAATCCTAAAATTGATACTTTTGAAGTAGACCTAGCAAAATGTGGAAATAAGGTATTAGATATTTTAAATAAAATTAAAAACGAAATAGATCCATCCCTTACATATAGACGATCTTGTGCCCATGGTGTGTGTGGATCATGTGCAATGAATGTAGATGGTGTAAATACACTTTCGTGCATGAAATCTCATAAAGATATTAATGGTGATATTAATATCTATCCATTACCACACTTAAAGGTAGTAAAGGATTTAGTTGCTGATTTAAGTACTTTATATCGTCAGTATGAATCAATTGAACCCTGGCTTAAAAATAAAGAAACAAAATCTAATATAACTGAAATAAATCAATCAAAAGAAAATAGAAAAAAACTTGATGGTTTGTACGAGTGTATTATGTGTGCATGCTGTTCCACATCTTGCCCAAGTTACTGGTGGAATGGTGAAAAATATTTAGGTCCTGCTGTACTGCTTCAAGCTTATCGTTGGATTATTGATAGTCGAGATGAAGAGAAAAAAGAAAGGTTAAAAACAGTTGCTGATAAACTCAAATTATATAGATGTCATACAATTATGAACTGCACGAATTCTTGTCCAAAAGGGCTAAATCCAGCAAAGGCAATCAGCTCAATTAAGAAAATGCTTGCAACAAACTAGAAGCTTAATTAAACATTTTTAGATAATTAGATAATATGGCTACAATTAAACATTTTATAAATGGTAAAAGTCATCAAGGCTTGTCCAAAAGAACTGGTAAAATATTTAATCCCGCGACTGGAGAAAAATCAAATGAAGTTAATTTAGCTTCAAAAGCAGATGTAGATTTTGCAGTCGAAAAGGCAAAATTAGCATTTGATAGTTGGTCTAATAAGCCACCTTCTCAGAGAGCTAAAGTACTTTTTAAATTTAAAGAACTTATAGAAAAAAATTCTGACGAACTTACAAAACTTATAGTTTCTGAACATGGAAAAATTTATGATGATGCAAAAGGTTCTTTAACAAGAGGATTGGAAGTTGTTGAGTTTGCTTGTGGTATACCACATTTGCTTAAAGGAGAATTTACAGAAAATGTTGGCACTAATGTTGATAGCTGGTCTATAAGACAGCCTTTAGGAGTATGTGCTGGGATTACTCCTTTTAATTTCCCTGCGATGGTTCCAATGTGGATGTTTCCGATAGCAATTGCATGTGGTAATTCATTTGTATTAAAACCTTCAGAAAAAGATCCTTCTTGTTCGATTAAGTTAGCTCAATTATTTAAAGAAGCTGGATTGCCAGATGGTGTTTTTAATGTAGTTAACGGGGATAAAGAAGCAGTAGATTCTTTGCTAATGAATAAAGATATTGTTGCTATAAGTTTTGTTGGTTCTACACCTATTGCAAAATATATTTATGAAAATGCAGCAAAAAATGAAAAACGAGTTCAGGCATTAGGAGGTGCTAAAAATCATTGTGTTGTTATGCCAGATTGTGATCTTGACCAGGCGGTAAATGGATTAATGGGCGCTGCGTATGGATCAGCCGGAGAAAGATGTATGGCGCAATCCGTTGCAGTAGCTGTAGGTAACATCGGTAACCAACTTGTGAATAAACTTATTAAAAAAGTGGAAACACTTAAAGTTGGTCCAGGAATGGACAAAAATTCAGAAATGGGACCACTTATTACTAAAGATCACTTAGAAAAAGTTAAAGGTTATGTAGATCTTGGAGTTAAAGAAGGAGCTAATCTTGTTGTAGATGGAAGGAACATTAAACTCCAAGGTTATGAAAAAGGTTTTTATATAGGAGGATGTCTTTTTGATAATGTTAATAAAAATATGAGAATATATAAAGAAGAAATTTTTGGCCCTGTTCTTTCAGTAGTTAGAGTTGCTGATTTTGAATCGGCGGTCAATTTAATCAACGATCACGAATTTGGAAATGGAACAAGTATTTATACCCGAGATGGTGATGTGGGCAGAACCTTCGCTAGCAAAATAAAAATTGGTATGGTTGGTATAAATATTCCAATTCCAGTACCAGTTGCTTACCATTCTTTTGGGGGATGGAAAAAATCATTATTTGGAGATCAGCATATGCATGGACCTGAAGGTATTAGGTTTTACACAAAATTAAAAACTATAACTTCTAAATGGCCAACCGGACTAGCAACTAATCCTGATTTTAAAATGCCAACATTAAATTAAATATTATGAGAAAAAAAATTTCATTAATTGGAGCAGGTCAAATCGGAGGAACTTTAGCTCATCTTGTTAGTATTAAAGAACTTGGAGATGTAGTTCTTTTTGATGTAGCTGAAGGAATTGCGAAAGGTAAAGCTTTAGACATAGCTCAATCAACATCGGTAGATGGTACAAATATCAATCTTATGGGAACTAGCAATTATCAAGATATAGAAGGTTCTGATGTCATTATTATTACCGCGGGTGTTCCAAGAAAACCAGGAATGACAAGGGATGACTTACTAGGAACTAACTTAAAAATTATAAAGCAAGTAGCAGAAGGTATAAAAAAAAATTCTCCTAATTCTTTTGTAATTTGTATAACAAACCCTTTAGATATTATGGTGATGGCTTTTCAAAAATATTCTAATTTACCAACTAATAAAGTTGTTGGTATGGCTGGAATTTTAGATTCTTCAAGATTTAAATATTTTCTCTCTCAAGAACTAAAGATTCCAGTAAAAAATATAGAAAGCTTAGTGCTAGGAGGTCATGGAGATACCATGGTACCAATGCCAAATCATACTTTTGTTAATAAAAAAAATATAAAAAACCTCCTCAATCAGGAAAAATTAGATGCAATCATTGATAGGACAAGAAAAGGAGGAGCGGAAATAGTTAAATTTTTAGAAAAAGGATCTGCTTTTTACGCACCAGCAGCATCAGGTATTGAAATGGCAGAGTCATATTTAAAAGATCTTAAGAAAACGTTACCATGTGCTGCTTATCTAAATGGAGAGTATGGTGTAAAAAATTTGTATGCAGGGGTGCCCGCTGTTATTGGGGCAAGCGGAGTAGAACAAATTGTAGAAATTAAATTATCTGACAAAGAAAAAGAACAATTTAATTTATCAATAAAGGCAGTTGAAAACCTTTATATATCTGCAAAAAATATTGATAAAGATTTATAAGATTACTAAGTTTTTTTTAAAACTAGGTGTCTGCCCATAGCGAACATTTTCGGAAATATTTTTATAAGAATATTGTCTATTTTATATAAAATATTTAAAAAATACTTGTTTAAGGGTATATAAAAAGTTTTAGAGCAAACACCCCCAGAATTTATAAACACGAAACATTCTGATAATTTTTCATATTCAATTTTAAAATAGGCACCTAAATTTTTTTCAAAAGCATTTTTGTCATCAAATAAAAGATGTGGTATCGCAATATTTCCTGACCACAAATCATCCTCTTCTGTCGCTGGAACAGACTCGTTCCAAACATCTTTTGTAAAATCATATCCTTCATGTCTCATAATTAGAGTAATAATCTGAAGTATAATTGAACAATATGCATCTTGAATTATTAACCTTCCATCTTTTTTTAAAATTCTATGCATTTCTTTAAAAAATTTCATTGGATACGGAACATGATGAATCATATTAGAAGCTATTATAAAATCGTATGAATTTTCTTTAAAATTTGTATTTTGAGCATCAATGTTTTTTAGATCCAGATGTTTATGATCTGAAAAATCACTAATTTTTAAATTTTTATTATGAATAAACTCTTTTGATAAACCAATTCCGGCCCCAACCTCTATGCCTAAATCATCACTCTTAATATAATTATTCATCCAATCATATCTTTTTTTGGCTAAAAAATATAAATTTTTATTTTTTTTGGTTTTAAAATAATTTAATGCAGCCTCGACATCACCAACAGCTTTCATTCTGTTTCTATTTTTTGGAAATTTAAGTTTTTTGAATATTTTCATTATTTGTTTCTGATTAAATAGTGTAATGTATTAAATTAAAAATTCCATGATAATAAATAAAATAAATATAAAAATAATTCTTTTTTTATTATTAGGTATTATTTCAATTTCAATAAATAGGTTTTATGGAAATCTAGGTATATTCCCAAGTGATACGCTAGGTTTTTTTGATACAGCGTACAGCATTTTAGAAAACAAACATCCAATTAGAGATTTTTGGATATTTAGTGGTCTTTTGGTTGATTATATACAAGTTATTTTTTTCAAATTATTTGGATTAAAATGGTCCAGCTATGTTTTGCACGCTTCATTTTTCAATTTAATAATTGCTTCTGTTGTTTTTTTTTCATTAAACAAGCACGGCTTAAATATATACTATAGTTTTTTTTATTCCTTAGCGGTTGCAATTTTATGTTACCCGGTGGCCGGAACACCATTTGCATATCAACATTCATTTATCTTATCGTTAGTTTCAGTGCTAATATTTACATTAGCAATAAAAACTAAACATAATTTGTATTGGTTCCTATTACCAATTATGATGGTATTAGCTTTTTTAAGTCAACAAGTTCCTTCATCGTATATAAATTTAATAATAATTATTTTAGCTACTACTCATTTTATAAATAGATCTAATAGAAAAAACCTTTTTTATTTTGTATTTGGCAGTCTATTAATATTGTCATTGATAAGTATTTACTTTGTCACTTTTCAAATACAATTAAAGGATTTTATCATGCAATATATTTTATTTCCCTTAACACTTGGTGGGGAAAGAATCGCGGGTAGTGAAAAAGCATTTGTTTCATTGGGTGGCAAATTAACATTTAGAGGAATTTTTGGCCATTTCAAATTTATACATATTTTTAACTTTGCATTAATATATATTACTTTTTTAAATTATTTTAAAAAACCCAGTTTTGCGCTTACTAAAGAAGAAATTACTATTAATTTAATTTTAATTTTTTCTACAATAGCATTCATCTTTCACCAACTTATTACAGCAAACCAAACATTTATTTTTTCTTTAATCCCAATTTTAGCTGGTTTTGTTCATTTATATTTACAAAAATATTATTCAATAAATAAAATCATGCAATTTCTTGTTATCATTTTAGTTACTTTTACTTCAATCAAATATCACAATGTTTACAACGTAAAAAGAAAGTTTATGGACTTACAATTTGTTGATTTAAGCAAGGCGATAGATGCAAGTTTGATTGATGTTAAACTAAAAAATTTAAAATGGATTACTCCTTACTATTATGGAAAAAATCCAGAAAAAGAAATTAGCTTAATAAAAAGTGCTGTTAATATATTAAAAAATGATAAGAGAGAAAAAATGGTTATAACTAATTATCAATTTTTTTCATTAATCCTTGAGCAAAATTTAAATATACCCAATCGATGGAGTCTTCATCATCATAATCTTTACCCCATTAAAAATCATAAATATTTTGAATATTACAAGGATTTTTTTAATAAAAAATTAAAATCTAGCAAAATAGATGTAATTTATATTGTGAAAAGCCATCCCAAAGAAAGTATTAAGATTGAACACTTTAAAATTTATTTAAATGATATTTGTTTTAAGGATACCAAAATTAGTGAGATTTTATCCTCCCATGAAATGATAAATTGTAATTAAATAATAGCTTATTGAGTATAAGCTTTTTGTGGACTATCTTTTTTTAAATTTAAATTATTTTGTTTCACATTTTTAAATTCTGCTTTTTTCTCAACTCTAGAGACGTATTTAAAGTAGAATATTAAATAATGTATTATATTTTTTGCAATTCCTTTTATTGATGATTGTACAATATATTTGTAGCCATAGAATGCAAAATATAACCAAGTGTATAAACCTGATAATGGTAATTTTATAAGAAAATTTGTATATGGTCTTAAAAAGGGAAATTCTACTATTATGCTAAAAAGTTTATGAAAATTATTTATTCTACGCTGCTCTAGTTTAGAGCCAAATTGCATATTGGATGAAGTTTTATTTGAGATTTGAACTTTTTCGTGTTTTCCATCAAACAATCCCATTTCTTTTGCTAAGTGACTAACTTCTGTTCCTGGATAAGGATAAAGTATTGAGCAACCAGCTACATGGGGTTTTAACATAATATTAAAATCTAGAGTTTCGTAGTCAACTTTTAAAGGATTGGCAATTGGGAGACCAATTATATTTTGAAGTTTAACTTTAACATCATTCTTTTTTAAAATTCTAACAGCATCGACAATTTTATCATTTGTTGTATTTCTTTTTAAAACTTTTCTAGCAACTTCATTGTTTCCACATTCAATTCCCATAGCAGCACGCTGGCAACCAATCTTTTTTAAAAGGTAACCAGTTTTTTCATTAACTAACTCTGGTCTTATATTGCAATACAATGGTAAACCAATTTCTTTTGGATATTTTTCTGCAAATTCTTCAAGCCACCCTTTTGGTTTTAAAAGGAATATATCGTCGTCTATATTTACACGATCCATAAAATAATCTTTTTGAACTTCTTTTATTTCATTTATAATACTATCTACTGATCGAGATCTTATCATTTCTCCCGTACCTTTAGTTAAAGCATTGTAAGCGTGATTAAAACAATATGTACATTGGTAAGGACATCCTCTAGTAGCCATAAATAATTTTGTTCCTCTTACTCTTAATGCTTTATCTGCATCGTACATTAATTTTCTATCAGGTTCAGGATTGCTGTCTAATTGAGGAATCAATTTACCCATTGAATTTTTTATTACGGTTCCATCTTTTTTCTTAAACCAAAAATTTTTTGTTTCGTAAAAATCTTTTCCTTGTCCTAATTTATCAACAAGCTCTGCAAAATAAATTTCGCCTTCTCCTCTACAAATAGCGTCCACTCCATCTTTTTCTATCATTTCTGGGCAATAAGTTGGATGAGGGCCTCCAAAAACAGATATAGCTTTATTATAATGACTTCTTACCATCTGATTTAACTCAATATGGTAAACATGTTCTCCAGTCATAATACTGTAAGCAAGAACATCTGGTTCATATTCTTTTACTTTTTTAACAATCTCTGCTTCATTAGTCTCTTCGGTTAAATTTAATCTTACGTCATGACCGTTTTTCTTTAGCACACTCGAAAGTGTCATTATTCCAAGACGTTCGTACATTCCAGTATTTTTTAGCAAAAATTGAACTTTCATAATCTGATTCTTTTTTTATTTTAAAATTACAGGATTAAAACTACGCTGTAAATTGCTAATGTCAAATAATTTGTCATAAGTAGTGGTAAAATTGCTATTATATACTACAGATATAACCGTGTTTATCTAAGTGTGTCGATATTACTGATTATTGAATTAAAAGTAGCATCGAATTTTTTTTTATTATTTGCCGAAATTATAAAATTTAAAATATTAGAAAATAGTAATAGAAAAATTAGGAAGTAAAAAGACGAACCTAAAAAGAAAAAAATTAAACAATAAATTATTGAAGACAATAGAACCTGATATTTAAAAACTGAAAATATTCTTAAAGAGTGAATAAAAAGTTTATATAAATTCATTTTAGCGCTTCCTGAATATCTTGGATTTCTTTTGTGAAAAAATTTGTGAGTAAGTTTATATGATTTAGAAATTGCAGCTGAGTATGCAGCCCATAAATCACCATTTGATAATATTTTTTTTAGTTTATCTAAACTTATTAAACTATAATTGCCATATCTTATTTTTCGTCCAGAAAATATTATTAATACATGATAATGTATTTCATATAAAATTTTAAACCATAATGGTTCACTTCTTTGAGACCTATTAATCGTAATAACTTTATTTGGAGAGTTTTCATAAATTTTAATAATTTTATCTAATATACCGGGATCGTCTTGCCCATCCGAATCCATTACAATTATAATTTTTTCATCACTATTCTTATTAATTTCATAAATATATTTTAGACCAATTGCTATTGCTCTTTGACTCCCTAAATTTTTATTAAAATTAATTATTTTTAGGTGTTTTATTTTTTTAAAATTTTTTACATTAATGTTGTGATTTATTGATGAAAAATCATTAAGTATTATTACATCAAATTGATAATTTAACTCTTGAACTTGTAAATCAATTTTTTCAAGCAAAATTTGAAGGTTTTTCCAGTCATTATAAACTGGAATTAAAAATGTAAGTTCTTTCATAAAATGTTAAATCTTAATATAAAAAGACTTAATATTATGTTAATTACTCCGAAAGTAAAATGAATATTCACGAACATCAAGCAAAAGAAATACTCAAAGAGTTTGGAATCCCTACACTTAATGGTGTTGTAATTTTTAATACTAAAGAAATAAATAGCAAAATTAAAAAATTAAAATCAAATAATTTTATAATAAAAGCCCAAATCCATGCTGGTGGAAGAGGTAAAGCTGGTGGAATAAAAATAGTAAAAAATTTAGAAGAATTAAAAACAGAATCAGAAAAAATGCTTGGTAAGATATTGGTAAATAATCAAACAGGAAAATCTGGAAAAAAAGTTAGAAGATTATATATTGAGGAAACCTGCAAAATCTCCAAAGAATTTTATTTATCATGTTTGGTAGATAGAGGAAGTTCAAAAATTGCTTTTATTTCTAGCGCAGAAGGAGGTGTTGATATTGAAGAAGTTGCAAAAAACAACCCAAAAAAAATTGTTACTGTAAAACTAAATATTGCTAAATTAATCGATAATGAAGTTATAAAAAAAATAATTTCTCCATTTGATCTACCTAAAAAACTAGAGAAAAAAGCGTCTAATCTTATTCAATCAATTTATCAAATTTTGATTACAAAAGATGCAAATCTTATTGAAATTAATCCATTAATTTTAACTAAGAACAATAATTTAATATGCTTGGATGCAAAAATTAATTTTGATGACAATGCTTTATATAGACACCCAGATATTTTATCTCTGAAAGATCCTCACGAAGAAGATCCAACAGAAATAGAAGCAAGCAGGCAAGGATTATCTTATATTAAATTAGATGGTAAAATTGGTTGCATGGTTAACGGAGCTGGTCTTGCAATGGCAACTATGGACATTATAAAATTATATGGGTCAGAACCAGCCAACTTTCTTGATGTTGGAGGCGGTGCATCAAAAGAAAAAGTATCAGCAGCATTTAAAATTATAATGTCAGATAAAAATGTTAAAGGTATTTTAATTAATATTTTTGGAGGAATTATGAGATGTGATGTTTTAGCTAAAGGAGTAGTAGAGGCTGCTCAAGAAACAAATTTATCTTTACCATTGGTAGTAAGATTAGCTGGAACTAATGCAGAAATGGGTAAAGAGATTTTAAAAAAATCTAACATAAAAATTATATCAGCAAATAATTTATCAGATGCAGCTAAAAAAATAGTAGAGGTTACTCAATAATAATGTCTGTTTTAGTAGATAAAAATACAAGAGTGATTTGCCAAGGTTTTACTGGAAAGCATGGAACTTTTCATTCTGAACAAGCCATTGCTTATGGAACCAATTTGGTTGGTGGAGTTACTCCAAAAAAAGGAGGGCAAGTACATCTGGGAAAACCAGTTTTTAATACAGTGGAAGAGGCAGTTAAAAAAACTAAAGCAAATGCAACAATGATATATGTTCCTGCTAAGTTTGCAGCTACTGCAATTATTGAAGCAATCGAAAATAAAATTCCATTAATAGTTTGTATTACAGAAGGTATTCCAGTTTTAGACATGATTAAAGTAAAAGAAAAACTTATGAAATCAAAATCACGTTTAATTGGTCCAAACTGCCCTGGGATTATTACTCCCGAACAATGTAAAATTGGCATTATGCCTGGTAACATTCACAAAAAAGGTTCATGTGGAATCGTTTCAAGATCTGGAACACTCACTTACGAAGCTGTTGCGCAAACTACAGAAAATGGATTAGGTCAATCAACAGTAATTGGTATTGGAGGAGATCCAATTAATGGAACAAGTTTTATCGATTGTCTAGAGCTTTTTTTACAAGATGATCAGACCGAATCAATTATAATGATAGGCGAGATAGGGGGATCATCCGAAGAAGATGCGGCAGATTTTATCAAATCTTCAAAAATAAAAAAACCTATTATTGGTTTTATTGCAGGAATAACTGCTCCTCCAGGCAAGAGAATGGGGCACGCAGGTGCTATTATTTCAGGAGGTAAAGGAAAGGCAACAGATAAAATAGAAAAGTTGAAATCTTGCGGCATTTCGATAGCAAAGTCACCCGCTTTAATTGGTAAAACCTTACAAGACAAACTTGCAAGATAGCCTAGTCAATTTTATAATAAGATAATTTTATATTTACTACTAATGGCTTCAAACAAAGATAATACAATATTTGAAAAAACCTCATTTTTACAAGGTGGTAACAGTCCCTTTATAGAGGAATTATATTTACAATATTTAAAAAATCCAAAAGATATTCCAGAAAGTTGGGTTAAGCTTTTTGATGGATTAAATGAAGATCAGGAAACTATAAAAAAAGAAATACTGGGACCAAGTTGGGCACCTAGAAAAAGTAGAAATTTAAAAAAAGATATTAACGAAAAAGATTTAGTAGAAGATAAAAAATCTAAAATAAATGGACAGCTTGTATCGCAGGAAAATTATGAAAAAGAAAAGCAAGAATCAGTAAAAGCCATAGCTCTGATTAGAGCATACAGAATTAGAGGCCACTTGATTGCTAATCTTGATCCACTCGGTATGATGGAAAGAAAATATCTGCATGAATTACATCCAGATGACCATGGTTTTAAAAAAGAAGATTATAATAAAAAGATTTATTTACATTCTTATATGGATCGTGGCTATGGAACAATTAGAGAAATTATTTCTTTTCTTAAAAAAACTTATTGCTCATCTATAGGAGTTGAATATATGCATATCTCTGATCCTGGTGAAAAAAAATGGTTCAGAGAAAGAATGGAAAAAAAGGAAAACCAATTAAAATTTACTAATACTGGAAAGAAAGCTATTTTAAATAAACTAATTCAAGCAGAAGGATTTGAAAAATTTTTAGCTGTAAAATTTGTTGGAACAAAGAGATTTGGTTTAGATGGTGCAGAATCTTTAATACCAGCTTTAGAGCAAATAATTAAACGAGGAGGCCAATTAGGAGTTAAAGAAGTAAAAATTGGAATGCCACATAGAGGAAGATTGAATGTTTTGGCAAATTTACTACAAAAATCTTATAAAAGAATTTTTAATGAATTCGCTGGAGAGTTTACTAATACGCCTGCAGACTCAACAGGAGATGTTAAATATCATTTAGGCGCATCTTCTAATAGAGAGTTTGATGGAAATTTGGTTCATATTAGTTTGACTGATAATCCATCACATCTAGAAGCAGTTAATCCAGTAGTTTTGGGTCAAACTCGTGCTAAGCAATTTTTTCATGAAGATAAACTTCGCAAACAAGTTATTCCAGTTTTATTACATGGAGATGCAGCTTTTGCAGGTCAAGGAGTTGTAGCTGAATGTTTTGCTATGTCAGGTCTTCCAGGTCACAATACTGGAGGAACAATTCATATTATAGTTAATAACCAAATAGGTTTTACCACAAACCCAAGATTTGCTAGATCTAGTCCTTATCCTTCAGACTTAGGCAAGGTAGTTGAAGCTCCTATTTTACATTGCAACGGCGATGATCCCGAGGCTGTTGTGCATTGTGCAAAAATAGCAATTGAATTTAGACAAAAATATAGCAAAGACGTTGTAATAGA
>MDSV01089374.1_pt1 | contig 12663 bp, 18 predicted proteins | sample 810851 | NCBI WGS metagenome assembly MDSV01 (sample SAMN05326640, study PRJNA326480) | marine metagenome | isolation source: seawater | place: Atlantic Ocean: North East | collected 2012
GAATGTTGGAACGATTGGTCGCCATTATGCCAAGAGGCGATCAACGGAACCTTTCATTGTTCGAGCGGATGGTAAAGAACGATTACTGACACCAATTGAACACGCGATTGTTAAATCAATTCCGACTAGATTAGTTCCGGAGGGCGGCATAACAATTGCGCATCAAATCTTGGGGCAGTCGGTCGATTATCTTCAGCCTTATAAATTGGTTCGATCTGTGATGGATCGTATACGTCCGATTTTGCAGAGTTAAATCAACGGGGGGTGGTCACTGGGCCGTGGTACATAATCCTATCAGTTTGTACCATGGGCCATGGTCGCCCCTCCGTTTTTTATGAAACCCCGCTAAATAGCGGGGTTTGTGTATGCGATTAATAAGTGTATAATGAAACCTCAACTCAATTGATAGGAGCTAGAAAAATGCTAAGTGAAATTTCTGTACATCGCGTTTCCGGTTTAAAAGTTCGCTATAACGATGGCTTAACTAAGTGGGTAGATCTTTTCCTTTATGACGATGAAAACCGAGAATTTAACCTAACCATTTTTCCAAAAAAAGATGACCTGCTGCTTACATTATTGGAGAGCTTACAGCTTGATCCCGACCCATATCACGAGTAACACCAAACCCGTCGAAAGGCGGGTTTTTTTTGGCCCATTGGCGGAGAGGCGTCGCGTGTCCCACATTGCCCGCGAGGCGATGTTGGCACGCCCCCTGCCATGCATAATATCAAATAGCATATTTGCAGGGGGCGTGCGGGATTGGTGTATGTAGGTAATATGTGTATAATGGGTGTTCAATTTCACTGATAGGAGCTAGAACAATGGAGCTAGTAAAAGATACAACGAAAGACGATCTGCGTAGAATGTGCAAGTCTATTTTGGATGATGTTTGCGACGGGATATTCTTAACAGAAAAAAATATAGAGGACTGGGATGGATATGGTTATGAGATTGGTGACCGTGTCGAGGATATGGATTGGATTGGTCGCAATGTTTACGACGAACGCTATGTTTTAAATTTTGACTGCGAGCTGATCGAAGTTCAACTGATGGTCGCGGGTGGTGGGCCATCGATCTGGGTGCATTGTTCCGCAAACTCTGTCGAGGTCCACGGGTATTGGGGCGGCGACCATGTAAAATTAGACGCCTTTTATCGAATGGAAGTCGGCGAAGATTGGGACGGGCTTGGGGTCTGGGGTTATTATAACGAAATGGCAGAATTCAAGAGGGCTTAACCATGGACAAGGAACATTTAAATATTCACGACCCCCATCACCAGTATGTCTGGGCCGATGATCCGCCGCCGCGAGGGTGGCGGCTTGTCGTCTTGGCAATCGGCATCCCGATTGCAGCTTGGGTCTTTACCCTACTGGTGTTGAGCCAGTAACCGGAACCCGCCTCGAAGGCGGGTTTTTTTTACTCCCCCAAGTGCAACGACCCCTGCAAGGGGTGGGGGAGTGGTATATAGGGGTAATATGTGTATAATAGGGGTTCAACTTAATGATAGGAGCTAGACCATGATTTTGTATTTATTGCGTACATTAGAACGTAATCTGCACCGGCCTAATACTGGCGCATTTCGTAATCGACCACATACTGAGTTCGCAGCGGTCCCCGAGGGCCAAGCCCAGAAGTTGATCGCCAAGGGTTATAGATCCGTTGGTCATGATCAATATGTCCAGGCGGTTAATAGCCACGTTGCATTTGAGACAAGTCTTAAAACAGCGACGGATGAATATAAACGTACCGCGCCCAAGAGGAGCTAGTCATGTCCGAGTTAAAAGCAATGAAATTTAGTGAACTTTGGGAAGAACTAGATAGCCAGATGTATTTGAAAAGCATTGTATTTGAAATGTACTGCGAGATCTGGGATGGGCCTTCTAAGAAAGATGAAATCGGAATCAATCGGAAAATTGAGCGAATCCGCAAAGATCTTTATAACGATGTAATTGGGCGAGTGCGTAGTCTTGAGAGTAAAGTAAGCAGGAATTCATACAAGTCTGCTCGAATTGCTCGGATGCTCGGAAGGCGCGAACTTAATCGTCAACTCAAGCGAAATGCCTATGAGGCTATTAGGGGTTAGTTATGGGAAATTTACGAAGGAGAGAACTAAATATTTACCTAGAAGAGGGTATGACGCTTCCCGCATACAATGACATAGTTCGGATCGGTGGTTATCGCCGCCGCGCTTTGAACCCAAACCTTGAGAACTATCGAAGTTCGGTCGGCGGTTATCCCGTCGATCAATTTCTATCTATCAATGTTTCTGAAACGATGCTGGATTTTGATTTTTCCATGTCTTTCAGGCCACTCCTTTAGTTGATAGCTACCCAATCAAACCCGCCTTCGAGGCGGGTTTTTTTATGCGCTCATTATGTGTATAATGAGACCTCAACTTAAATGATAGGAGCTAGACCATGGATACTAAAGTATTTGATATATATTCCGAGGGCATTGGCAAACGTGTTCCCGCAGATGGAAGTGTTCATATGTTCAGAGGATTCGATAGCTTGAAAGACCTCGAAACTTATGTGAGAGCTTGCGGTGTTGATAACCCAAATATGTTGATTGCTCTGGTAGTTGCTACACTTCGCAATGTTCTTGACGATCAGCTAGAAGCCCAAGCCGCAATCGCCGACGATCTGGAGGCCGAGCTTAACTAGCCGCCACGCCGCACCAACTAAACCCGCCCCTCGGCGGGTTTTTTTATGCCCGAGAAAAGGTCAGCCGCTCGATGTGCTAAGTACACATGGCACCTATGGAGGCCAATGGGGCCGCGTGTCCCACAAGCCCGAAGGGGCTTGTGTGCCCCCTCCCAGTAAAACGACCCGTGCTTCACGGGGGGGAGGGGGCAGGAGGTAGGAGTCCCGAATAGAGGCTAGACAGAAAGCTTGGAAGGGGTACAGAGGATTTGTGAGTTCATGGTAGGGGATTTCCCTCAGACAGGGCTAAAGTGTATGTTTTTCACTAACAATCTACTAAAAAAATGTTACCATACACGTAAATGTCCTATAGCGAACCCATAGACGAAGTCTCTGAAAAAGCTCTGAAGCTACAACTGCGGTTAGCCCAGCTTGACCGCATAGACGCTTGTAGCAAGGGCTTCCTGACTTTTGTCCGTGCGATGTGGCCCGAGTTCATTGCGGGTAATCACCATAAAATTATTGCCGAGAAGCTTGAGCGTGTGGCCACGGGCGATCTGAAACGCCTGATTGTCAATATGCCGCCACGGCATACCAAGAGTGAGTTTGCCAGTTTCCTGTTCCCTGCGTGGATGATTGGAAAGAATCCTAACATGAAGATCATCCAAGCGACCCACACCACGGAGCTTGCGGTAGGATTTGGTCGTAAAATCAAGAACCTGCTGGAACGTGATGATTATAGGGAGGTATTCCCAGAATCGAAACTGTCTGCTGATTCCAAGGCTTCTGGACGATGGGACACGGCCCGTGGGGGAATGTACTACGCGGTGGGCGTGGGTTCTAACTTAGCGGGACGTGGTGGTGATTTGATTGTTATTGATGACCCGCATTCTGAGCAGACGGCGATGTCTACGGCTGGGTTTGACGATGCATGGGATTGGTACACTGGGGGCCCCCGCCAGCGTTTGCAACCTGGTGGAGCGATAGTGCTGGTGATGACCCGCTGGTCTGAGAAGGATCTGACGGGGCAGTTGATACGTGCGCAGGGTAGAGACAGGGATGCTGACCAGTGGGAGATTGTGGAGTTACCGGCGATCATGCCCAGTGGCTCATCGTGTTGGCCGGAGTATTGGCCGTTGCCTGATTTGGAGGCGGTGAAGGCGTCTATTCCTGTTTCCAAGTGGAATGCGCAGTATCAGCAGAATCCAACCGGCGATGAGACGTCTATTTTGAAGCGGGAGTGGTGGAACGTGTGGGAGAAGGAGCAGATTCCGGCGCTTCAGTATGTGATACAGAGTTATGACACGGCGTTTAGCAAGAAGGAGTCGGCTGACTTTAGTGCGATAACGACGTGGGGTGTTTTTTCCCCCGAGGAGGGTGGGTCCCCTCATTTGATCTTATTGGATTCCAAGAAAGATCGTTGGGATTTTCCGGAGCTGAAGAAGGTGGCGTATGACCTGTATCAGTATTGGGACCCTGAAACGGTAATTATCGAGGCGAAAGCGACGGGAATGCCCTTGACCCATGAACTACGGAACATGGGAATCCCTGTTGTTAACTTTACCCCTAGTCGTGGAAATGATAAATTGTCGCGGGTACACAGTGTCGCTCCGTTGTTTGAGAGCGGATTTATTTGGGCTCCGGATGAGCAGTGGGCTCACGAGCTAATTGAAGAGTGTGCGGCCTTTCCTAATGGGGAGTATGACGACTTGGTGGACAGCACGACACAAGCGTTAATGCGATATCGTCAGGGTAACTTCATTGAGTTGCCTTCGGACGATTGGGATACTCCGGAACCTTCACAGATTCAGTATTACGGGTAGCTTATGGTAGATATGTTAACTAGGAAAGAGGTTGAAGACCAGCTATCTTCGATTACTAAGCAGGTTAACTCGGGTTACGGCGTTAAGGGTGGCGCAAACAAAAGAACCGCGCTAGAAGATGCCTATGCGTATTGGCTGGCGGCGAACCAGGATCGGGGGAAGATGAAAGACTTTGCCGATTTCTTGCAGTTGGATGCGGATGCGGCGCAGAATGCTTACCTTCCTGAAGGCGGTTTTGGCTACCGCGATGTGGTGGATTTTGACGAGATAGACTTTGAAGGCATAGCGGGTCCTCCTCCGCGAGGTTACACCGGAGATACCGATTACGAGTCGATACAGGACGATAACTTTGATGCCCTGTTTGATCGGGTTGATGCGGCTAAGACTGCCGATCCGTTTGTGGCTTATGTTCCTCCCGAGGAACCTTATACGTTTACCCCACCGACACCGGCCCAAGATTTCCGCAACATCCAGATGAGCAACTACGGCACTGTGGCCGATTTAGCGGCACAGGACAAAATTGCCAAAGGTTTGTTTGATCCTCAGAAGTTTAACACGCGGGACATAACCCGTGGGACCCCCGCTGTGACTCGGGGTCTGGACGCGCAGGGCAATCCGACAACGGCGATTACCATGGGCGATACGACGGCGGTTGGTACGGGCGAGAACATCGGTCAATTGACCACGGACCTTACGTTCCCAAGCACGGGCATGGGGATCAACGCGGATGGCACAGGGACCGTGACCACCGGCACAATGGACACCACGGGCAACATCGTCAAGCTTGATCCGGATGTAACAGGGGTTAATTTATTGCAAACGGACGCAGGGACGACCAGTACCTTGGACCCTAATGCCATCACGGGCGGCAATGTGACGGTTACTCAACCGACGATGGGTTTGTCTCCAAGCAGTGCTCCGGCTCAGCCGGTAACCCCCGCTCCAGCGGCAACCCCTCAACCTGCAATGCCTCCCGTTGCAGCGCCTACGCCAGCTCCCGTTGAGCCTACGCCTCCCAGCATTGTTCAACAGATAGCCCAGATTGTACGAGACGCTGAAGCTTCGTTGGGGGACGATTTTAGCGAAGCGGCAAAGGCCCAAGCGATTCAGACCGGAAAAGATCGGATTGCTGCCTTGGGTATGGCGACACCAGGAGGGATTAGCGCAGGACAGATTGCAGCGGGTGGTCAGTTAAGCGGAGCCAGTAACCTGCTTAACTTGGATACCGAAGCGACAGTGGGCGCGGTGCGGGACGTGATAGGCCGAGAGTATCAACCTGGATTTAGTGTAGACAGCCCTTACATGGTTGAGGATGAAACGGTGTACACGTTTAATCAAGGCGGCAGCGTGGCCGAACCGGCAGATGCGTATGAAGAGTTTTCGATGTCGATGAGCATGGGTCCTGAAGAGATCTCCATGCAGCGTCGCCAGCAGGGCGTACAGAATTTAATGAACTCCCGTACAGGGATTCAACCAAGTGAAAAGATGCTATCAGCATTAGATCGCATCATGGGAAGAGAAAATGGCTGAACCTAACGACCCGATTAGCACGATGGTAGAAAGGTTGGATGAAACGGTGATGACACCGGAGTTAACCATCGAAGAGCAGGTTGAGGTGGCTATTCCTGGTTCTTTGCGTCCCAAAGAAATGGACGGCTCGGTAATCGAAGTGTTGACCGAGGAAGACGGCAGTGCGGTGGTGGACTTTGATCCACAGCCGGAGAGTCTGATAGATGAGGGCGATTTTTACCGCAATCTGGCCGAAGAGCTAGATGATACGGCATTAGGTCTTCTGGTCAGCGATTTAACGTCCCAGTACGAGAACAACAATAACTCGCGTAAAGATTGGCGCGAAAATTACGAGAAGGGCCTTCAGCTTCTGGGCTACAAGTACGAAGACCGAACGGAGCCCTTTCGTGGAGCCAGTGGCGTCACCCATCCGATATTGGCCGAGGCCGCTACTCAGTTTCAGGCACAGGCGTACAACGAGCTGCTTCCCCCTAGCGGTCCGGTGCGCACGGTGGTCATGGGCGCGGTAGACAAGAAAAAAGAACAGCAAGCTCACCGCGTCAAAGAATTTATGAATTACTATCTGATGAACGAGATGCAGGAGTACACGCCTGAGTTCGATCAGATGCTGTATTATCTCCCCCTAGCAGGATCAGCCTTTAAGAAGGTTTATTATGATTCTGCGCTCAACCGCCCTGTATCGACCTTTGTTCCGGCGACCGACCTTATCGTACCCTACGAGACCTCCAATCTCGAAACGTGCCCTATCATCACCCATAGGATCGATATGAATGTTAACGATCTGCGTAAGCAACAGATCGCTGGCTTTTATCTGGATGTGCCCATAATGCCTAGTCAGCGCACGCCAGATGATGTCCGTGCCGAAATGAACAAGATACAGGGCGCAGAGCCTACGCAGGGTGATTACGATACGACGTTGTTAGAGTTTCACGTGGAACTAGACCTTGACGGCTTTGAGCATCAGGACGAGGAAGGCGAAGCTACCGGTATCAAGCTGCCTTACATTGTGACCGTGTGCGAGGACACCAACGTGGTGTTGTCGATCCGTCGTAACTATCTGGAAGACGATGAAGACTTTAAGAAGATTGAATACTTTGTTCATTACAAGTTTTTACCTGGATTTGGTTTCTATGGCCTTGGTCTAATAGACACGATTGGTGGGCTGGCTACCACGGCTACTGCCTCGTTGCGGCAATTGATAGACGCTGGTACGTTGTCTAACCTGCCAGCAGGGTTCAAGGCCCGTGGTCTACGGATCAGGGACGATGCCGATCCGTTATCTCCTGGTGAGTTCAGAGACGTGGATGCTCCTGGTGGAGCGATCCGAGACAGCTTGATGCCGTTGCCGTTTAAGGGTCCAGATACAACCTTGTTCCAGTTACTGGGCTTTGTGGTTGATGCAGCCCAGCGGTTTGCGACCATTACCGACATGAAGGTGGGTGATGGCAATCAGCAAGCGGCGGTTGGTACGACGGTAGCGTTATTGGAGCAGGGTGCTAGGGTGATGAGCGCGATCCACAAGCGTTTGCACTATGCCATGCGCAAAGAGTTTAAGATTTTAGCGAGGGTCATGCATGAGTTCTTGCCGCAGGAGTATCCTTACGATGTAGCCGGAGCCTCTCCGCAGATTATGGCGCAGGACTTTGATGACCGGATTGATGTCGTTCCGGTATCGAATCCCAACATTTTTTCACAGGCGCAGCGTATCGCATTAGCGCAAAGCCAGTTAGAGCTTGCTATGCAAGCGCCTGATTTACACAATTTGCCCGAAGCGTATCGCCGGATGTACGAAGCATTGGGCGTGCGGGATATAGATACCATTTTGAACGCTCCAGAGCTGGCAGCACCGCAACCGGTGGACCCTGCGCAAGAGAATGTGGATGCGTTAGACAACACAGACCTTAAAGCGTTTGAAGGGCAGAACCACGATGCGCACATTGCGGCTCATTTGGTGTTTATGGCCTCGGGTGTAGTGCAAGCTACCCCTGCGGCAGCGATTGCTTTGCAGAAACACGTCATGGAGCACATTAAATTGTTGGCTAAAGAGACGGTGATGACCGGTTTTATGGCCCAGAGCCAAGGTCAGGAGCCCAACGAAGAGCAAATTATCCAGATTGAAGCGGATATATCGCAAATTATTGCCGAAAAGATCGCCGAAGTGCGGATGCAGAGCCAAAATATTATGAATCAGGGTCAAGGCGAAGGTCCTGATCCGTTGATTGCGCTCAAAGAGCAGGAATTGGGCATCAAAGAGCAGAAAACAGCGGCAGATATTGCCAATGATCAAGGAAAACTTGATTTAGAGCAGCAAAAGGCGCAAGAAAGAAGCCGTCAGTTTGATGATAGGCTTGAATCGCAAGAAAAACAGACCGAACAACGCATCAATGCGTCGAATATGCGCGAAAATATGCGTTTACGTGAAAAACTAGGAGAAACTCCATGAGCAGAACAGTAAGAACCACGGGCTCTAAGCCTAAAAACCCCCCTAAAGCCAGTAAAAGAGAAGTAATCAAGAGTCAAGGTAGTGTTCCTTTTGGAGATTACAAAGAAATCCCGACTCCGAACACGGCAAAGGGCACTGTGACCACGGGGACGTGCCGTGGCATGGGTGCAATGCTTCGAGGCGGCAAATTTACAATCAATTAGGTGACCTATGCCCCTTAAAAAAGGCAAAAGTAAGAAAACAATAAGCTCGAACGTGAAAAAATTACGTGGCGAAGGCTATCCACAGCGTCAATCTGTAGCGATAGCCTTAAATACTGCGGGAAAAAGTAAAAAAAGGACTCGCAAACGCTCGTAGATATACTATCATACGCAATAATATGTGATAAATGAGGTATATTATTGTGGATGCGATTAGTATTGTGCAATTCGTTCAAGGCGCAATTAGAGATAGACGGGCAGGTGTACACGCTTGCTTAGAAGGGAATGGCATTAGAGACATGGAGCAGTATCAACACTGCATGGGTGAATTGAACGCATTATCAGCTATCGAACAGGAACTCTCGGACCTGCTAGAAAAACAGGAGCAAATAGTATGAAGGCATCGGTAGGATCGGTTACTACCCCAGACGAAACTCCCCCCTCAAAAGTGGTGCAGAACAGTTATGTTTCTGCTGACGAGCGGGTGTTTGACCCCACCAAACTAGACTTATCAATGGTAGAACGTATGCCGCAGCCCTCGGGCTGGCGGATACTGGTTTTGCCTTATCGCGGCAAAGGACAAACAGACGGCGGCATTTTGTTGACTGATCAGACAGTTGTCGAAGATCAGTTGCAGACGGTTGTAGGTTATGTGGTCAAAACAGGCCCACTAGCTTACCAGGACAAAAAGAAGTTCCCGTCAGGTCCTTGGTGCGAAGAAAAACAGTGGGTTATTTTTCCTCGTTATGGCGGCACTCGTTTTAAGATTGAAGGTGGCGAAGTGCGCATTATTAACGACGATGAGGTAATCGCTACGATTGCCGACCCAGACGATATTCTAAGTTTGTAAGGAGTAACCCATGGCAAAGAACGAACATAAGGCCGATGATGGCACTGTCGAACTGGATTTTGATAATTACGAAGAAACGGAGGTTGAGCTACCCAGCAAAACCGAAACTAAGAAGAAAGTCGAAGTTGTTGACGATAAGCCCGAAACAGTCGTTGAAGAAAAGGTAGAGGTTGAGGCTGAAGCTGAAGCTGCCGCATCTCCTGAAGAAGATGAACAATCGGAAGTAAGCAAGGGGGCGCAGAAGCGCATTAACCAGCTTACTAAGAAAATGCGCGAGGCGGAGCGTCAGAGAGAAGAAGCGATTAGCTATGCTCAAGCGCAGAAAGCAGAAGCGGATAAGCTTAAAACCCGCGTTAACACGTTAGACCACGGTTATTTAAACGAATACGGCGGTCGGATTAAGGCGGAGCAAGTACAAGCGCAGGAAGACCTTAAAAAAGCGATGCTAGAAAACAACCCTGATGGGGTGGTTCAAGCGCAAACTAAAATATCGCAATTAGCGGTGTCTGCTAACGAATACGCCAAAGCTCAACAACAGCAAGAGATACGCACACAGCAAGCACAACGTGCGGCTCAACAGCCCCAACAACCCGTGCAGCAACCACAGCAACCTGCTCAACCCCAACAGGCTCCTGATCCTAAAGCGGAAGAATGGGCTTCACGCAATGAATGGTTTGGCAAAGATGAGGCTATGACGTTTGCTACCTTTGGGTTACATAAAAAAATGGTGGAAGAAGAAGGATTTGACCCACTGACCGATGAATACTATGATGAATTAGATACGAGGCTTGTAAGGACTTTTCCCACCAAGCTTGGTACACAAGATAACGGAAGTGGCAGAAAACCCGTCCAGACTGTCGCTAGTGGTTCCCGCAGTAAGACCAGTGGACGCAAAAGCAGTAATAAGGTTCGCCTCACCCAGAGCCAAGTGGCTATCGCTAAACGATTGGGTGTGCCCGTAGAAGAATACGCGAAATACGTCAAACAATAGGAGACGCTGATGTCATCAACTAAAAAAGGGTTTGAGGGCACCACAAGATCTCCTCGCGCAGACGGTACTAGGGAAAAAACAGCCAAGCGGAAGCCTTGGGCTCCTTCCTCTAGTTTAGACGCACCACCTGCCCCTGACGGTTATAAACACCGTTGGATCAGAGCGGAAGCACGCGGATTTGCAGATACTAAAAATATATCTGCCAGATTACGTGAAGGTTACGAGTTAGTACGTGCTGATGAGCACCCTGACTTTGAAGCCCCCGTTGTGGACTCAGGTAAATACGAAGGTGTAATAGGAGTTGGTGGGTTATTGTTAGCAAAGATCCCAATCGAGACTGTTGAAGAGCGAAACAACTATTATCAAGGCCGTGCAACGGACTTGCAAGAAGCAGTCGATCAGGACCTAATGCGAGAAAACGCCCATAATTCAATGTCGATCAGCAAGCCTGAACGACAAACTCGTGTTAAATTTGGTGGTCAGGTTAAGAACTGACCCATTAGGAGAATAGTTCTATGGCAAATCAAGAAACAGCCTATGGTCTACGTCCTATTGGTATGGTGGGAAGCGGTGCAAATTCTACAGGCATCACTGAGTATGAAATAGCGAACAACAATACTGCTGTGATTTTTAACGGTGAAATTGTTGTCCCACTAGCTACGGGATTTATCGATCAAGCGGGTGATACCGCAGGGGGTACAACTCAAGCATTAGGCGTGCTTACTGGAGTTATGTACCATGATTCAACTCAAAAGAAGCCTGTATGGCTTAACTACTGGCCTGGTTCAGGTGGCGTAAGTGTGGACACGAACCATCCTGTCCGTGCCTATGTTGCTGATAACCCTAACCAGTTATTCCAAGTTGCATCCGACGCAAGTTCAACGAATCGAGCTACGGCTCAAGGGTTTGTTTTTGCTAACACTGATCTAGGGACCTCGGCGCGTACAGGGTCTACAGATACAGGTAAGTCTGACTCTCAAATGAGTGTGGCAAATGTAGCAGCTACTGCGACCTTACCACTTCGTATTGTTGGGATAGTAGACGACGATGCAAATAGCGATTTTACCGCAGCGGGTATCCCGTTTGTTGTAAGGTTAAATGCTCACTTCAATGCCGGAACCCGTAGTTTTGATTCTCAAACTACTGCGGATTCTACCGGACTTAACTAAGGAGGCTGATTATGACTATTTCTCGCGCTCAATTAGCGAAAGAACTAGAACCTGGCCTGAATGCCTTATTTGGGTTGGAATATGACCGGTACGAAGACGAAGCGGCAGAGATCTTCGACGCCGAAAGCTCAGATCGAGCTTTTGAAGAAGAAGTAATGTTGTCTGGCTTTGGCACAGCGCCGGTTAAGACGGAAGGTAGTGCAATAAACTTTGATGACGCGCAGGAGACTTACACTGCACGTTATACAATGGAAACGATTGCTCTGGCCTTTTCTATTACAGAAGAAGCTGTAGAAGACAATTTGTACGACAAGTTAGCAACTCGCTACACTCGTGCATTGGCTCGTTCTATGGCACAAACACGGCAAATTAAAGGTGCAACTGTATTGAATAATGCCTTCTCTGCTGCATCGCCTATCGGTGATGGGGCGGCGTTGTGTTCGGCAGCACACCCTAGTTTGTCTGGCAATCAGTCTAACTTGTTAGCAGTACCTGCTGATTTGAATGAGACTTCTTTGGAAGATATTCTTATTCAGGTTGCAGGTTTTACTGATGAAAGAGGCTTAAAGATTGCTGTTCGTGGCACTAAGTTGTTGATTCCTAAAGAACTTCAGTTTATAGCTGAAAGGATAATCAACTCTAACTTACGTCCTGGTTCAGCCGATAACGACATCAACGCGATGAAGTCTATGGGAATGCTTCCTGAAGGAGCGGTTGTAAACCACTTCTTTACTGACGCAGACGCTTACTTTGTTAAGACTGATTGTCCAAACGGCTTCAAGGTCTTCAACCGTACTCCACTAACTACGGGTACTGAGGGCGACTTTGATACAGGTAACCTACGCTTCAAGGCTCGTGAGAGATATGCATTTGGTGTCTCTGATTGGCGTTGTGTGTTTGGCACACCAGGAGCCTAAGTAACTTTTAAGTTACACAAAAAGGGCGGCATTATTGTCGCCCTTTTTTTATTGGTTTATACTGCTATTGTTCACTGACTATCGCATCCCGTGATAGA
>MDSV01053676.1_pt1 | contig 12662 bp, 9 predicted proteins | sample 810851 | NCBI WGS metagenome assembly MDSV01 (sample SAMN05326640, study PRJNA326480) | marine metagenome | isolation source: seawater | place: Atlantic Ocean: North East | collected 2012
TACAACTGCTGCTAAGAATAAGACTTCTGTTGGTCTTAAAGGTACAGTTGGAGGTCTATCTATTACTGCTGGTGGAATGCACAAAGATGCAGGTGTTTCTGTATCAACATCATTAATGGGTGCTACAGTTAAAGTAGCTGCTGCATCTATTTACAGTGCAACCAAGGCTAAGAATGTACAAGAATCAGGTGTTCAAGTTGATATGCCGTTAGGTGGAATGAATTTATCTGTAAATTCAACTACTACTGATGGTACTGCCAACTGGGGTGCTAGCGTTGCAACAACTGTAGCTGGTTACGCTATTTCTGTAGGAACTGATAGTGATGAAGATAATCAATTTAAGATTTCGGGTCCATTAGGTCCTGTAACTCTTGTAGTTGATTGGGACTCAAGCGATCCTGCAACAACATCAGCTAAGGATGCAACTATAGAAGCTGGAGTAACTTATGCTGTTCCAGGTACTACAGGTACAACAATATCTGCATCTTATTCTAATGATCCAGACGAAGATAACTTCGATAATGGAACACAGGTTAAGATGGCATTTAAATTCTAATTGGATTTAATATAAATAAAATTTAAAGGGGGAGTTTAACTCCCCTTTTTTTATTGTTTTAATAAGAATAAAGAGGCAGTAGCATAATTTTTATTTCCCCTTTTTATAACTATATTTTCAATATGCTTAGCATTATTATCATAGACTTTTAATCGATTTAATATAGAGATAATATCAGGCTTAATTCCAAGACTCATTTTAACAAGTATTGTTTGTTTTGGCTGGTTTGTTAATTTCATAAATTGAAAATGATGAGGATCACCTTCAATAACAACTATTTCATATTTATTTCCCATGACTGTTGAGAACTGACCAGCTTCAGTCCAAGTAAAAGCTGCTAATTTGATATTATTATCTTCGAGGACTCCAATAATATTTTCCACTGGTTCTTTTACCATTCTCCAATTAATTAATTCTAAGGTATTATCCCAATTTGGTACTCTTTTTTGATAATTTGTTAGTATACCAGTTTGTGAATGGAAAATGACTATTACTAATAAAGACCAAACAAATATAGTAGAACAGTAAAAGGTAATTATTTTAATTTTCGAATATGAAATTAATAATATTTTTGCTATTATAGGTAAAAGAAGAAGCCATCCAGGCATTATCCAATGAGGGAATGTTTTATTACTAGTTATATATACAAGAATAAAAATAATAATATTAGGTAAGGCTAATAAAGTTAATATTTTTTCGGGAGAAAGGTTATTAAATTTATACTCTTGATTTTTAATTATTACCAAAAATTTAGAAGCTGGTATTAAGATGGTCTGAGGCAGTAAATATATAAAAGAAGCAAATAACATAATAAGAAAATTGCTTAAATTTAGAGTATATCCTTGCCTTGATTCATGAAATTTAAAACTGATCCACTCATTTTTGTAATTCCATATAATAGTAGGTAAAACTCCAATTAAAGAGATAAAAACGCAAAAATAAAAAAAAGGGTTTTTAAAAAATAGTATTTTCTTTTTTGAAAAGCTTAATACAACTAAACAACCTAATCCTACTAAAAATCCCTGATATTTGCTTGCAAAAGTTAATGCCAGGGAAAATCCTAAAATCAGTAATAATAGATTTTCATAATTTTCTTTATTCTTGTGCAACTTTATTAAACAAAAACCAACAAGTACTATACCTAGGTTTAATGGTGCATCAGGGACAACAAATAAACTACCAGAAAAAAAGTAAAATGGAGCTAAATTATATAAAAGGGCAGTCCATAAACCAACTAAAGAATTTCCTACTTCTTTTCCAATTTTATATAAAATAAAAGTAGTAGCAAATCCGTATATTATGAAAGGTAAACGATAAAATAATAAGCTTTCACCTATTAATTTGGAGAATATTAATGATGACCAAAAACCAATAGGTGGGTGATCAAAGAATGATATCGAAAACTGATTGGTAACAGAAATGGTGTATGCTTCATCATTTAATAAAGGAAGGTATGAAGCTAGTATTATTTTGATAAAAAAACAAAGTAAAATAATCAATTTTATTGATGAATTAGATAGAAACATATTATTACCAATTTAAGATTTATCTTGTTTTCCAGGTAAATATAGATGAGAAAATAAAATTCCAAAATGCCCCAACTAAAGCGCCAGAAAAACTGGCAAAGTACCAAATACCAAAGCCATTATATAATTTCTCTGCAATAGCAATGTTGGCTAATGCTCCAATCGAGCATATAAAATAAAATGATATTAACCCCTGAAAAAATCTTTTTCCTACTAAAGAATGCTCCTTAAAAGTGATTAAATTATTAAGATAGTAGTTACTTGTCATTGTGATTATAATACTAAATAATTGAGAATAAAAAAAAGAAATAGATACAATTTTCAAAAAGAAATATGTTGCTATTAATTGAACAAAAATACCCGAAAACCCCACAAATCCAAACAAAACAAAACGCATAGATATTAATCCAAAAGACAAGTGAGAAATTAGCAATCCTATAAGCTCAAGAACTACTGATAAATTCATTTTACTATGACCGTAGTCTCTTTTTTTAAATTCGTATCCTAACTCTTTAATGAATAAATTTCCTCTACTTGTAGCTAATATATCTGCTAGTATTTTAAATCCGTTAGGTTGTAATTTTTTTAGTAGTGAATCGATACTGGTTTTTTTTACCATAAAAAATCCACTCATAGGATCACTGCTTTTTATTTTTAAAAGTTTTTGTGTAGTTTTAATTGCAAATTTGCTTCCTAAATCCCTTACATAAGAAAAGCCTTTTTTAGAATCTCCTTCTTCTAAATGTCTGCTTCCAATTACTAAATCTAAATGATTATCTTCCTTGAATTCATTTATCATTTTTATCAATAATTTTTCATCATGCTGGAGGTCACAGTCCATAATTGCAACATAAGAAGATTTTGAATTTTGAATACCTTCAATACAGGCACCTGATAGTCCACGTCTTCCAATTCGTAAAATTAGATTTACATCAGGAAATATGTTTATGAATTTTTTTATTTCTTCAATTGTTCCATCGTTACTATTATCATCTACAAAAAGTATCTTAAAGTTTTCTTTTTTCAAAACTTCTCTTACCTTGAAAATAACCTTTTCAATATTTTTAACTTCATTAAAAGTAGGTATTATCACAGTGATTGAATAATCTTTATTTGTCATAAAATTATAAATATTGAATGTAATTCATCTTTGGTAATCATCTTCAAATCTTACAATATCATCTTCTCCAAGATAACTACCTGTTTGTACTTCTATTATAGTAATTATACTTTTGGTTATATTTTCTAACCTATGTTTTATCCCTGCATTAATAAAAACTGATTCATTTTTTAGTAATGTTATGATCTTTTCACCAAATGTAACTCTTGCCTTACCTTCTACAACAACCCAATGCTCTGACCTATATTGATGGCTTTGTAGACTTAATTTGCAATTAGGATAAACTTGAATTTTTTTAACTTGAAAATTTTTCCCTTTTGAAAGAATTTCAAAATTACCCCAAGGTCTGTAATCATATAATGAATTATGTACTTGTTCTATTTTTTTTTCTTTCAAAATATCAACTGCTTTTCTCACATCTTCGGAATGATTGTTTTCAAGACAAATGACAGCATCATTTGTAGCAACTGCAATAATATTCTTTAGACCTAATCCTACCAAATGAATTTTATCATCTATTGTTTTTAAAAATGTATTTTCACAATTAATTGATGTAGAATTTCCTTGTATTACATTATCATTTTTGTCTGAAGTATTATGTTCCATCAAAGACTTTAGACTTCCAATATCAGACCAATTATCTTCAAAAGGTATCATTTTAATTTTATTGTGCTTTTCTATGATAGCATGATCAATTGAAATTTTTTTTATTTTATTCCAATGATTTTTTTCTAATCTTAAAAATCCAAGATCCTTTTCTAAATGTTGATATGATTTTTCCACAAAGCTCAAAATGTCTTTTGCAAATTGATGATAAGTTTTTAAAAAAGAAGATGCTTTTCCTAAAAAAATTCCTGAATTCCAAAAAAAAGATTTATCATCAAAAAATTCTTGAGCACTATTTTTATTTGGTTTTTCAAAGAAATTTACTACTGGAAATATATTATTATTTTTATTTTCAATATTTAAATCTGCCTTTATCCATCCATATCCAGTGTGTGGAAATGTAGGTTTAATGCCAAATGTTAAAATATTTTCTCTGGTTACCCCTTTGGTTGCTCTATTCATTAAATTTGCAAAATAGGATTTATTTTCAATCCAGTGATCTGCTGGTAAAATAAGTACTAAGGGGTCATGCATCTTTTTTTTGCTATGAATTATACCTGCAATAGCAGCAGCAGCAGTATCCTTTGGCTCTGGTTCAATGATAATCGTGGCTGAAAGGTTTTTTATTTTCTCTAATTGCCGTTTTGCTATAAATCTAGAGATTTCACCTGTTATAATTATAGGTTGGTGAAAAATTTGATGATTTAACCTCTCAACAGTGTTCTGGAAAAGGGTTAATTTTTCAAATAGATTAGCAAATTGTTTGGGCATGGATCTTCTAGACAAAGGCCAAAGTCTTGTTCCTGACCCACCTGATAAAATAATAGGTTGAATAATCTGTGTATTCATAAGAACTTCTTACATTAGTAAAAGACTTTTGAAAAGGATTAGTAATTAATTAAAATAAAAGTTAAAAATTACTTTAAATTAGGTTCAAACTAATTTTATCACTTGAGAAAAAACTATTTTATACTAAACTCTTTCTAATTAATTAATATGTTGTTGCAGCGAATTTTTTATACATATTAATTAAGTTATATTTGCCTTGGGGATCAATTTGAAAAAAATATTAATACAAATAACAATAATTTTTATTTTATTATCAGGTTGCCAATCTAAAAATGCAAATTTTTTGGGTACAGATTTTTTTAACTACAAAAATAAAGATAAAGTTGGAAGTATTGACACTTTAAATAACAAAAAAAATTATAATAAATCGATTAACTTTTTAAAATTTAAAAAGAATAATCTTAATAAAAATATTAAAATTGCAGTTATAAATTATCCTTCTATACAATCAGCATTATCTAATTTAGATGCACTTAAAACAGAGAAAAAAGTAGTAGCAGCACAAAAAGAAGCTCAAATATCTATTCAAGGAAGTGCAGGAGCTACCCGTTCAGATTCCACTAACTCATTAGCGGCTATAGGTAACTTCTCTTATTCGAAAATATTATATGATTTTGGGTCAATCGATAATTCACTGCTCTCACAAGAAGAAAGAATACGAGCCAGTAAAGAACAGTTGAATAGTCAAGCACAAAATATTGCTTTTAATATTTACAGAGTTTTGTTTGATTTAAATAAAAATAAAAAAATAGTAGATATTTACAGTTATGGATTAAACAAAAGTGAACCATTAATAAATTCAATAAAAAATATATCAGCATCTGGATATGCTGATGAGTCCGTGATTTTAAAAGCAAAAAAAGAATATTCAGAATTGCTTGTTTCTAATGAAAGAGCAAAAATTCTTCTTAACAGTACTGAAGTCTTGTTTAAGGATTACTTCCCAGGGCAAAATATACCCCTCTTAACTGATTTCGGAGTTTTAAAATTTTCAGATTTGAATTCGATTAAGAAAAAAATGTTAAAAAATAATTCAATGATTAAATATCAGGATTTAATTTTAAAGTCCTTAGAAAAATCCCTTGATTCCTTAATTGCCCAACAAAAACCAAATGTTCTATTACAAGCAGGTATTTCTTCACCTGCAAATAATCCATTGGGAGATGCATCTGGAACTGCAGGTATATCTGTTAATTATATTTTTAATGATGGCGGAAGAATAGAAAACCAAATAAAGAATGTATCCTATCAAATTGAATCTGCTAAAAAACAAAAAGAGGCTACCTTAAAGCAACTTGATACTGAATTAAAAACTGTATTTGAAACTTACTCTGGATTGACTAAAGCTAAAAAATCATTACAAGAATTAGTTAGTTTAATTAAGAGGAGTAGAGAAACAGTAAAAGCTCAGCTTGAAACAGGAAAAACTAAAATTCAAGATGTATTAAATGCAGAGCTTGAGTTAGCAAAGAAAGAGATTGAATTGACTACTATTAACACAGAATTAATATCTGCTAGTTACTATTTAAAATACTTGTCAGAAAATCTAATCCCAAAAATTATAGATTAATTTTGTGAGAAAAAAGTGTCCTTAGCTCAAAAAAGAACAAAAAAAGATACTGATGAAGCTTCAAAAAACAAGCCTAACGCTGTTGCTAAAGTTCCTATAGTAAAAAAAAGCAAAGAAGATATTGAAAATGAGGAAATTAGTCTTCTCAATTCAATCCAAACACTTCTGAGGCTTCATAATATAGAAAGAAGTCATGCCTCCATTAGAGATATTGCTGATGTAACTAAAGGTTCATTTGGCTATAGAGATGCGGTCTCCGCTCTTCAAAACATGGATTTTATGGCTAATGTGGGTAATATTCCTATAAGAAAATTGGTTGATGGCCATTGTCCTCTAATTATAGAATTTAAAGATAAAAAAAATGCAGTTTTAACAAAAGTTGTATCAAAGAAAGAATACATTATTTATGATGATGAAAGTGATGAAAAATATGTTTCATACAACTATGCTCAATTTAAGAAATTATTTACCGGAAGTGTTCTTTTAGCAAAATCGAGGAAACAACAAAGAGAAGGAAAAAAGGATAAAAGAATTGATTGGTTCTGGTCCTCTCTAAGCCAAAGCAAGTGGACCTATTCACAAGTAATTCTAGCTGCAGCAGTTTCAAATTTCTTGGGTTTGTCTTCCTCTTTATTTATAATGGTCGTTTATGATAGGGTAGTTCCAAACCAAGCTATAGAATCCTTGATAGCTTTAACTATTGGAGTAGTTATAGCACTGGGATTTGATTTCTTGATTAAAACATTAAAAGCAAATTTTATAGATAGAGCAGGGAAAAGAGCAGATACAAGAATGTCTCGTCTTATATTCAACCAACTTATGTCTATGAATTTAGCAACAAAAAATGAAAAATCTGGTGCATTAGCCAGTACAGTAAGAGAATTTGAAAGTTTACGTGATTTTTTTACGTCTGCTACTTTAGTTGCAATTGTTGATTTACCTTTCATTTTTCTGTTTATTTATATAATTTCTCTTATTGGAGGTCCACTGGCTTTAGTACCTTTAATCTGTGTTCCAATAGTACTAATAACTGGTATCGTTGTTCAGCCTTTTCTTGCTAAGTTAAGTTTGGAAGGAATGCAAACAGGGATGTCAAAACAGGGCGTTTTGGTAGAGACACTAAATGGTCTTGAAACAATTAAGGCAACTGGATCAGCAGGTTTAATGAGAAAGAGGTTTGAGGAAGCATCAGTTCGACAGTCCGATTTAGGTTTTAGAACAAGAGCAATTACTCAATTTGCAATTAATTCATCAGCATCTGTTCAACAATTTGCACAAATAGCAATCATTTTTTACGGAGTTTTTCTAATTGCTGATGGTATAGTTACAATGGGTGCATTAATAGCATCTGTCATATTAACCGGAAGAACACTTGCACCTTTGTCACAGCTCGCCAGTGCTTTGACAAGAGTTAATAGTGCAAGAACTGCTTACAGTACAATAAATGCTCTTATGAAAAAACCCAGGGATAGAGAAGAAGGAGAGAATCCATTAAGCAGACCAAATTTAAAAGGAGAAATCGAGTTTAAAAATGTTACTTTTACCTATCCTGGCGCAAATGATCCTACCTTAAAAGATCTCAGTTTTAAAATTAATCCTGGTGAAAAAGTAGCTATATTAGGGAAGATGGGTTCAGGAAAATCAACTATTGCTCGTCTTTTAGCTGGTTTATACGAACCAGATGTTGGCTCAATATTAATAGATGGGGTTGATTTACGTCAAATTGATCAATCTGATATTAGAAGAAATATAGGCTTTATGCTACAAGACACTTGGCTTTTTTCTGGAAGTGTGAAAGAAAATATCCAAATGGGATTTGTTCAATATAGTGATGAACATATATTGAATGTTTCAAAAATTTCTGGTGTTGATGACTTTGTAAGTCAAAATCCTTCTGGATATGATTTTCAACTTAAAGAAAGAGGTGAGGGACTTTCTGGAGGGCAAAAGCAATCAATTAATCTAGCAAGATCAATTCTTCATAACCCTTCAGTATTAATTTTAGATGAGCCTACAAGTTCTATGGATTCTGCAACGGAAAAGGCTGTTTTAGATAATTTAAATTCATGGCTTGAGGGAAAATCTTTAATAGCTATAACACATCGAAATTCTTTGGTTCGCCTTGTATCAAGAGTTTTAGTGATTGATAAAGGTATTTTGGTTGCTGATGATGTTCCAGAAAAACTTATGGGTCCTAGGCCAGCTTAAGGTTAGCATATGTCATCAATGGATTTTAAAAAACTATCTAAAGAAATGTCAGGATCCTCTGGCATATTAGGCTCTCTGTTGCTTTTTTTAGTTCTGGCTTTGCTAATAATTTTAATTCTTTGGGCTAATTGGACAGAATTAGACAACGTTACTAGAGGAGAAGGTAAGATTGTTTCTTCAATAGAAAATCAGATTGTTCAAGCCTCAGAAGAAGGGGTAATAAAGTCTAGATTTGTGGAAGAAGGTGAAATCGTAAATACAAATACTTTGTTATTTGAAATTGATCCAATTGAAGCTAAAACGTCTTATGAACAAGCCTTACAAAGATTATCTAGTTTAAAAATTCAAGAAATTAGATTAAGTGCAGAAGTTTTGGGAAATGAACCTATTTTTCCTGAAGACTTAATAACAAAGTCGTCTACAGTAGTTGTAGGGGAAAAAGCTCTATTTGCAGCTAGAAGGGCAGATTTAAATGCACAATTAGCAGTTTTAAATCAACAGATGATACAAAGAGAGCAACAAATAGATGAAATTCAAGTTGGAATAAAGACTTCAAACGAAACTTTAGAATTATTAAATAAACAAATAAATATTATTAAACCACTTGTGGAAACAGGCTTGTCTCCAGAAATGGAACTCCTTGGTCTACTTAGACAAGCTAAAGATTTTGAGGGAAAAGAAGAAAGTTTCAGGGTTTCTTTACTTCGGGCTAAGACTTCCATAATTGAAGTAGAGCAAGAAATCAATTCTGTTAGGCAATCTTATAGAACTAGCAGTCAATCTGAGTTATCAAAAATAATTTCTGAAATTGCTGAGATTGAATCTAAGATACCAGCGCTTGAAGATAGAGTAATTAGAACTCAAGTCAAATCTCCAGTAAAGGGCATTATCAATAGAATCAACTTTACTACCTTAGGTGGTTTTGTGAGGCCTGGAGACGCTCTTTTAGAAATTGTTCCAACTGGAGACGATTTAATAGTAGAAGCTAAAATAGATCCCAAGGATATTGCTTATATTGAACCTAGACAAAAAGCTAGAATTAGTTTGACAGCATATGATGCATCTCGATATGGAACTATTGACGGGGAAGTTATAAAAGTATCTCCTGATGCAGTTGAGGATAAGGCTTCAGGTTTAAGTTTCTATATTGTTGATGTTTCAATAGATTCTGAATTGCAAGAAGATGATGGTTCTGTAGTTGAAATTCTTCCAGGTATGGTGGCCTCTGTTGATGTTTTAGCAGGCAAGAGAACTGTTTTAGATTATATTTGGAATCCTATGCTAAAAATAAAAGAAAGAGCACTTACTGATTAAATAAATAATTATGAAAATTTTTAAAAAATTAGTTCCTATAATTTTAATCATAACTCTATTTGGAATACCTTTATATGCTGCAGGCAGAATAATTATTCCAAATTGGATTAAAGAAAAAATTGTTTCAAATTTACCTCTCGGATCTCAATTATCTATTGAACAAATTTCTTCAGAGGCAAACTTAACAATTGTTTATAGTGGAGTTAAATTTATTGACAGTGAACAAAACTATATTATTTTTTTTCCTTTGATAAAAATAAAACCTAGAGCAAATATCCAAAAACCATTTGTTATTGAAGCTTCTGAAGCAATTATTTCTGCAAAAAATGGTAGTTTAAAATTAAACTCAGTACAAGTCAGTATTTTTTTTAGTCAATATAAATTTAAAGCTCCTAAAGTCTCAATTGAGATTGATAAAATAGAGGGAGATGAAGGTTTAGCAGCAGATAATATTATATTATTATTTGCTGGTTTAAGAGGAGAAAAGAAGATTCTTTCGGTTGATGCTTCTTCAGCTAAAATTAATTATAATACTCCAAAAGGAGTTGCAAAAATTGATCTAGAAGGACTTTTTTTTAAAGGTACACTAACTTCTGATATTGAATTATCATTTAATTCTGAAAAATCCATTATTGATTTAAGCTTAATAGAACCTTTTAACGACGGTAGAATTATTAACTCTGGAAATTCAAAATTAGCATTAAATTTAAACAAAAAAACTGCATGGCGGGCTCCATTTAAGTTGGAATCTAATAATTTGTTTAACTCTAACGGTAAAATTGTTGAAAAAACATTATTAACAGGAATTTGGGAATGGGGAAAAGAAAGCGAAAAATGTAGTTTAAATCAAATATTAGAATTAAGTGAAAAATGTGGAAGGGTAAAAAATTTAAGAGATATTAAATTTCAGTTGGCGGATCCATCTGGACACATGGAAGTAATAGGTAATGGGATTTGTGTTACTCCAAACGCTAACTGTCTACAGAAAATTGATGCAGAAATTAAAACCCAAAATACTACTAAAATATTTTCTAAAGTAATGACTTCAGGTTTTATCAATCCTTTGTTTGGTGGGGTAGTATTAGGTGGATTATTAAGTTATCCAGTTGATCAACAAAATACTGATTTTGATCATAAAGTAAAATTTAACATGACTGGATCAAAAATACTTATTAATGACAAACCCATTTTTTAAGCAAAATATTAAAATCCAAAAATTATTATGGTTAAAATCAAGAAATTTTATGATTTTTTTGCTTTTGGTTTGCTTTTAGATTCTGTTCCTGACTCTTTTTTGTCAAGTTCTGCCTTTAAAGCATTTACATATGCAATTTTTGCAGTGTCGGCAATGGCTAACTCGTTTCTTAATCTATTCATGTGTGCTTCATTAAATTGTAAAGATGCAACTTGAGCTTTGGCATTGTCTGACATATCATCAGTATCATATTCTACATCATCAATTTTAATTTTGGCCATTTTATACCTCTTTTCTATAATTAACTATTTATATACTTCAATAATAATATTCTGATAATACAAATATTCTCCATTAACAATCTTATTTTATGAATTATTTGCAAAATTTATACCACGGGACTAGAGTGTTATATAATAGATTAATCTGGAGTTATTAAATTCTTAACTAAATCGTCTATTTCACGATCCTTTTCTATTTTTTGTTTTTCAACTACAACTTCTCTTAAACTTTTTGCTTGATCTTTTGATGACTGGTCAGAGACAATCATCCTTACCATGTTTTCAACTGCACCCATTGATATTAATTGAGAGTAAATTATTTCAAAGCCATTCATCTTATGCAGCTTTATGACATTATCATTCGATAAATTTTTCAGTTTTTCAAAATCAATTTTATAGATGCCTTCTATTGTTTTTTCGCCATCTACAAATTTAATATTAATTGGCCACTCAATTATTAAATCTAGTTCATAGATTAGATCTAATGCTTTATCTAAAACTATATTACTTTTTCCAATTGCATCTATAGTACCTGCGATTTGGGATAGATCTTTTGAAATTGATTTACCCTCAAAGAAAGGAATACCTCCTTCAACTTTTTTATCAAAAATAAAATTTGTACCAGATATAAAGGAAAGAACTTTATCATTTTTTTTTTGGTTATCAATAAGTGTAAAGGGCAGACACCTAAAATAAACTGGTATATATTTTTCCAACCATTTTCCTTTTTGATTAATAAAAGGATTCTTATCTTTTAGAAAACTAAATAAGACTTCAATTTTGAATCTATTTTTTTCGTTTTTTGTAAAAATTATTGGAAAAATGGGTGCAAGGCTTTTTAATTCAGGGAAACATATCTGACAACTTGTGATCTTAGAAAGGGATATAAAATTTCCATCTTTAATATTCAATGGTAAAAAAAAGTAGTCTTTATGTTTGCTTTTAGAAATAGCTTCTATTCGCTGTTCCATCTTTATCCTTATTTTAAAATTAAAATTTGACTAAAACCATTGTACTAATTTATCTCTATTCTTTTTATTAACCAATCTATATTGAAATGTTACCAAATAAAACAATGAAAGATATCATTAAAGTAACACATCAGTTAAAGTGACATAAAAAAATATTATTTATGATCAGCAACATATAAAAAAATTTATCATTTGAGCCATTATAAAAAAATTGAATATGTATTATAGGTTTTAACAAATTTTTTTATGGACTTCCTCTATAAGTGTGATACAAAAGAAACACTTCTTAATGAAGTTTTAAAATTGAAATAAAAATGGAAAAAAATTATTGCCTATACATAGCGATTAAGTGTAGACAAAAATTTAATATGGAGTATATCCTATTCGAAATATGTATTTAATATTTAAGAATTATAACAAATAACCAGGAGATGGTGAACATGAATATGATGGTGAACACATCTGA
>MDSV01071960.1_pt1 | contig 12662 bp, 6 predicted proteins | sample 810851 | NCBI WGS metagenome assembly MDSV01 (sample SAMN05326640, study PRJNA326480) | marine metagenome | isolation source: seawater | place: Atlantic Ocean: North East | collected 2012
GTATCTACATTAAAGTCATTAACACCAAAAAAGAATGATAAAAAGAATGAAGAAAAAGATAAAGAAAAAGAAAAAGAAAAACTATAATGATATTCTTACAACCAAATTATATGTAAGGATAGTTTAGTATGAATATTTTTTCTTCATTAATACAATTTATTATGATGACAACACAAAGCAATAAAATAGATGAATCACATGGTATTATGCATAGTTTTAATACGTTACATTATGCTCATAATATTTATCAAGCCGAGCATTTAACGTATCCAGAAATAATTCCTCATGAAAGAATTATTTATATTTCATCGGCGGTTCATGATATGTGTGATAAGAAATATATGAATGAAGAAGAAAGTGCGGTAAAGATTGATGAATTTTTAAATCCAGAAATGACTAAAAATGAAATCACTGCAGTTCATGATATTATTACGAAAATGTCATATTCAAAAGTGATAAAAAATGGATTCCCTGATCTTGGTAAATACCAACGTGCATATCATGTTGTCAGAGAAGCTGACCTTTTATGTGCTTATGATTTTGATAGGGCAATGATATATCATTTGTATAATAAAAAAAACGACGTGGAAGGAGCGTATGACGAAAGTGTTGATTTGTTTCATAAACGGATGTTCAATCATGAAAAAGATAATTTATTTACTTATAATTATTCAAAGCAACAAGCAGCGTTACTCAAACAACAATCGGTATTAAGAATGAAACACTGGAAACAAATAATAAGATCATTTAAGTGAAACGAATTAGATATATAACGTAAGTTATATATATAAAATTATTTTTTAAATACTTATTAATGGAGATTAACGAAGATGATTGGATAGAAATATATACTACAATTCATGAAATTGTACATTCTATTATAAATGAGAATTTAATTCTTTGTTCTAACCCGAAAATAGAACAATTTGTATGTAACGATACTTTTGAAACGTTTAAAAATACGTGTACATCTTATTTACATGAAGATTCTGATATTTACGATGATATTTATGATTTAGTTGAACAAATCGTTGATTTAGAATTAAACAATTTAGATATGCCGAAACGTTCTTTAACCATGACGTTGGAGACGATTGAAGATTTTAATGATGAAACAAAAGACGAAATTAGAAATAAATTAGAAATATTAAAGAATATCCCTCAACCGCAACAGAAATCATTGGATTGGTATCATTTTAGATACAATTTGATTAGTGCAAGTAATTTATGGAAAATATTTGGCACAGAATCGCAAAAAAACAGTTTAATATATGAAAAATGCAAACCACTGGATTTATCCAGATGCGAAATTCAAAACTATTCTTCTTCAGGACCTATGCACTGGGGGGTTAAATACGAGCCTGTTACGATTTTGATATATGAAGATATGTATAAAACAAAAGTAGAAGAGTTTGGTTGTATACAACACCCGGAATATAATTTTATTGGAGCCTCTCCAGATGGAATCAACATAGACGAAACAAACAACAAATTTGGTAAAATGTTAGAAATTAAAAACATTGTCAATCGTGAAATAACGGGTATTCCCAAAACTGAATATTGGATACAAACACAAATTCAAATGGAAACCTGTGATTTAAATGAATGTGATTTTGTTGAAACGCGGTTTAAAGAAATAGAGAAAGAAGACGAATTTTATAATCTTTCCACGAAACATGATTACAAAGGTGTTATTTTGCATTTTATTGAAAAACCCCTTTTTCAAAACAATGATGCCGATTTCTTTCAATATAAACCATGTGCTCCGAGTTATATTTATAAACCTTTAGAAATAGAAAATAATCAGAATGAAATAGAGAAATGGATTGATGAAACAAAACAATCCATGGCTTTAAAAAACATGGCATGGTTTAATACAATATATTGGTATTTAGAAGAATTTTCATGTGTTGTCATACAAAGAAATAAACGTTGGTTTAAAGATGTTGTACCAATCATTAAAGACTTTTGGGACACCATTGTGCACGAAAGAAAAAACGGATATGAACATCGCGCCAGTAAAAGTAGAAAACAATATCAAGTTTCTTTAAACAATGACTCCACCGTATACCATACAAATATTAAAAAAAAAGACACGTTTTGTCTAATACGTCTTGATGAAAGTGGAAATATTATTTAATTTCCTATGTTACTAATTCTTCATTATGAAACAATATAAAATAATCTCTTCTTTATTTTATATCATGAGTTCTTTTGATAATGATGAAGTTGAAATGTATGTTACAAAAAGAAATGGACAGCAAGAAGTCGTCTCGTTTGATAAAATCTTAAAACGTATAAAAAGAATCGGTGCAGAAGCAAATATTAAAATTAACTATACTTCATTGGTAATGAAAGTGATTGATCAATTATATCCTGGTATCTCTACTACACAAATTGATGAATTGTCAGCAGAACAGTGTGCATCATTGTCTTCTACCCATTACGATTATAATGTTTTGGCAGGGCGTATTGTTGTCTCGAACCATCAAAAAAACACAAAAAACTCTTTTTATTCGGTTATGAATGATTTATACCAATACGCAGATAAACATGGAAAACATTCTCCGCTCATCTCTTCTGAATTAATGACATCTGCATACAAATATAGTGATGAGATTGAAGAAATCATTGATTATGATCGTGATTATTATATTGAATATTTTGGTTTTAAAACGCTTGAAAGAGCCTATTTAATGAAAATAAATAAACAAACTGTGGAAAGACCTCAACATATGTGGATGAGGGTCAGTATGGCTATTCACGGTAGTAATATTAGAAAGATAAAAGAAACCTATGATTTAATGTCTAACAAATATTTTACTCATGCAACGCCTACGCTGTTTAATGCAGGAACTCCGCATCCTCAATTATCTTCGTGTTATTTGTTAGGAATGGAAGATGATAGTATTTCTGGAATTTATAATACATTGAAAGATTGTGCATTGATTTCTAAATGGGCTGGAGGAATTGGGCTGCATATTCATAATATACGTGCTTCTGGTAGTCATATTCGTGGAACCAACGGCTCTTCTAATGGTATAGTTCCTATGTTAAAAGTCTTTAATAATACTGCTAAATATGTAGATCAAGGCGGTGGTAAACGCAATGGTAGTTTTGCAATTTATTTGGAACCCTGGCATGCAGATGTTGAGATCTTCTTGCAAATGAGAAAGAATCACGGCGATGAAGAATTAAAGGCGCGCGATTTATTTTATGCATTATGGGTCCCTGATTTATTTATGAAACGAATGAAAAACGACGGAGATTGGACTCTTATGTGTCCAGACGAATGTCCGGGGTTGTCAGACGTATACGACGATGCATTTGTGGAATTATACGAAAAATACGAAAAAGAAGGTAAAGGGCGAAAAACAATGAAAGCGCGCGATCTATGGTTTCAAGTATTAGATGCACAAATGGAAACAGGAACTCCATATCTTGTTTATAAAGACGCTGCAAATAACAAATCCAACCAAAAGAATGTGGGCACTATTAAATCCAGTAATTTATGTTCGGAGATTATTGAATATTCTGATGATAAAGAGTCTGCAGTGTGTAATTTGGCCAGTATTGCAGTTCCGGCATTTGTAGAAGAGAAAGACGGCGAAATTATTTATAATTATGAAAAACTACACAGTGTTGCAAAAGTCGTAACAAATAATTTAAACACTATTATTGATATTAATTATTATCCTACAGAAAAAACAAAAAGGAGTAATATGAGACATCGTCCTATTGGTATTGGTATTCAAGGTTTGGCGGATGTTTTTATTAAAATGAATATTTCGTTTGGAAGTGATAAATCTATTGAAGTCAATAAACTCATTTTTGAAACCATTTATCATGCTGCTTTAGAGAGATCTAATGAAATCGCAATTGAACGTCTCGGTGTTGTTAAAAGTAAAAGATATGATGTAATAAATGTGGATGGTTCTGTATATGATATGTTTAACGAGTTTGAGAATAATTTACGAGATAGTATGTCAGATAGAAAGCTAACAATTGGCAGTTATAGTACATTTGAAGGATCCCCGGCATCAAAAGGTATTTTTCAGTTTGATATGTGGAATACTACGCCAAGTAATATGTATGATTGGGATCTATTGAAAGAATCTGTTAAAACCTATGGTATTCGTAATTCGTTATTGTTGGCGCCTATGCCAACTGCATCCACATCACAAATTTTAGGTTACAATGAATGTATTGAACCCATCACAAGTAATATTTACAATAGACGTACAATTGCAGGGGAGTTTATTTTGGCAAATAAATATTTAATGAAAGATTTGATGGATTTAAATTTATGGAATGAGAAAATAAAAAACCATATTATTGCAAACAATGGATCTATTCAAAGCATGGATATTATTCCTCTTGAAATCAGGGAGAAATATAAAACAGTTTGGGAAATCCCTATGAAAACACTTATTGATATGGCTGCAGATCGCGGCGCCTATATTTGTCAAAGCCAGAGTTTAAATCTTTGGATTGAGGAACCGAATTATTCTACATTAACCTCTATGCATTTTTATTCCTGGTCAAAAGGTTTGAAAACGGGTATTTATTATTTGAGAAGACGTGCCAGACACCAAGCACAACAGTTCACAATTGAACCCGAAAAGGTTCAAAAAAATGATTTAGAAAACGTTGAAGACGAAATCTGTGAAATGTGTTCTGCGTAAAAAAACAATTCTACACTATATACACTTGATAATATACCCTTATATTATCAATTATCAACCACACTCTTATCATCTATATTGTGTCTCATTTTTAGATAACATCGGAGACACGCTTTTACATCTACCATTGAATTATGTAATCCAGTAATGGGTTCATTTGGAAACAATTTATAATATAATTGACTTAGTTTCGGCCATTTCTTTTTTTCTTTTTTCCCATATAACGATTCCATATAAATGTTACAAATATCGGTCCCTTTTTTCATTGTACAGAATCTATCTATTCCGTGCACCTTTTCGTACATACTATTGAATGTCATAAAACAATACGGTGCTTTTTCCATTAATTTCTCACGATTCCTTTCCAGTTCTATTTGGATCATCTTTTCATCAAAATCCATGTTATGGGCTACCAAGCCTTCACAAAACATATAGGCTTCGTAAAACTTCTCTAATATCATACAAATGTCATTTCCTTCACTATTGCATTTTTCCTTGTTAATCCCTGTTATATTGGTTACTATTTCTGGTATTTCTACATTCTCGTCAATCTTCACATAACTATCAAAACTTGTTATTATTTTTCTTTGCATTAAATCATACACCGCAAAACTTAACTGTATAATATGCGGGTACTCATTAATTGGCACTGGTGTTGTTTTTCTTTGTTTTGGTAATAAACCTGTTGTTTCTACATCAAAAACCAAGAACTTTGTTCGCAGCGGTGGCGGCGGTACGGAGTACGATAAATCAGTATACATTGTCATTTTACAAATCTTCCTTTATAGAAAACAGTTCAATTTTATACAATTTGAACGTCATATAGCTTCTCACATACACTGCGAATATAGTTGTACTTACCGTATATCCGGTCCAATGGCTCTTTCTTTATACTGTCTATCAATACATAATTGTCTAAGAATTCCGTTTTATATATTTTCTCTATATCGTATCCGACAATCGTTTTTAAAAATGTATCATGCAAAAATATTTCTATATTTTCATTTAGAAATCTTTCCCACTCTTCCACATACCCATCCCATTCGTCCGATTCTTTATTTGGTGGTTTTGAATGTAATGTATATAAATCTTGTTTGGACTTTATGAATCCAGTTACGGAATTAGAATTATCTTCTATTCTGTAATTGTAATACTTGTCTTTTATTTGCAGAAAAACAACATTATTATTTTTTCTACGTAAATATTCTGCAAATAATACATCGCAGCATTTATGGTTTATAATAGCTGGTTCCTCTTTCACTACTTTATAAAAATCATTTAAAATGTCAAAGGATACCATATATGTCCAATACTCTTGTCTTTGTTTTTTATGACTTTCTACTACGCTTTCATAGAGTCCACCTAAAATAAAATCAGAACCCTGTAAATCATCTTTTGCTTTTGTTATATATTGCGCAAAATGAAATGTTCTTTCCAACCGATAATTATCATCATCATCACAAAACAATATCCATTTATGGTTTTTTCCAAATGTGTCAAGTAAATAATTGTAATGTTTCATTTGCGAGGTTTTTTCATTTTGTATAATAATATTTAGGAAGTAACAACTTGCAACTAACGCTTTTACGGCAATTAATACATTATCAAAGACTTCTTGAGAATTTACGGATATTGATATATATACATATACCTTCATTCTTTGATTTATTAGAGAACCAATGCATTCTGTTAAATAAGGTATCCTTTCTTCATTTGAAATATGGGACGCTACAAAAATACAATAATCTTTCGGGTTTATTTCCATTAAATTGTATACCTATTAAATTTTATATTCTAATTTGTTGGAATTTAAAAAATAATCATATACTATATTATATTTATGGCAACTAATAGAGAAGATAAGTTTGCTTATGTTATACAAATGAGCAATAATTATACATTACAAAGTGAGCCATTCCTTTTAATATTAGATGAGGAATTAACTATTGCTCAAAATGAAGGTAAAATTGGAGGATCCCAACCTAACATAAAGGTAACTGAAATTGTTCAATTAAATAGTCAACAGCCAGTTTCGTTTCTTCAAGATAATGTAACTATTGGATCAGATAATAGAAGCAAATATTTAATTTACAAAGAAAATAATAATTTTGCATATTTGGTAGATAAAATAACATTAAAAAAAGGAGAAAACATTACTTTTGTTGGTGATTTATATATCAAAAATATCAGTAAATTAGTAAAAGAAGGTATTATTGATGAAAGCGATTTTAAACAAATAAAAAATGATATTCAAATTGCTATTCAAACTTTGAATCGCTTACGAGATATTGTAAACAACAAAAATGCTACGAATAAAAATGGTGATACGAATAACAATATCAACGACGAAGAAATATTTAAACAACTCATAACAAGTTTCATTAAATTAACAAACGAAACATTAAATAAAACAGAATTTAAAAAACTTATTAGTTTTACAGTGGAAGATGTTGAAAAACAACAAGTAGATAAAGAAGAACAAAAACAATCTTTGAACGAGTTAGCTGAATTTTATCAACAAAACATAAGTATTATAGAAAATACCTGGAAAAATGTAAATCTAGACCCATATGGTAGATTAACAGAACTAAAAGAGGGTGAAGGACAAACAGATTTAAAGAGTGTTTACGAATTAATAAATTTAAATGCATTTTTAGATAAAATTAATAACGAAAATGATAATAATGTAAAATTAAAGGAGTTTGCTGACTTCCTTTATCAATATAAAAAAGAAGGAAAAATATTTATAGATAGGCAAACTGATCAACAGTCAATTAATAAAACTAAGTATGAAGCAATTACATATTTTTTTAACGTAATTCAAAATCATATCAGTAGTTTTGATCAATTCATTAATTCAGGTATATTAACAAAGTTAGAAACGACAACTAATTTAAAAAAAGGAATCAACATTATGGTCCGTAACTCAATAAAAACAAATATACTTACCTTTTTAAAAATTAGAAATGACCAACATACGAATAATACATATAACAAAAGATTTAATATTAAAACATATTCGGGTAAAAGGAAAAAAAAAGAATTGTTATTGGAATATAACTCAGATGATATTTCTTATTATAAGCCAAATATGCAAGGTATTTTAGTTCCTGATGAAAGATTTACAGATAATGTGCCTATAATAGATGATGGAGATAGGATAGAATCAATAGATGGTAAATCAACAGCAATAAAAAAAGGTAACACAGATCTTACTGTCACAGAGTATGACCATAAATATCTTTTTGGAGAATTTACAGAAATATTTGGACCAGATATAAATAATACCGAAATTGCAAACAAAATGAGCATTGTGAAGAATCAATTAATAAAAGAAAGAAAACCAGTATTTATTATTGGTTATGGAGCAAGTGGCGCTGGAAAAACAAGTTCTCTGATTTATTTAAATAATCCAAAAATTACAGATGAAAAGGAAAAAAACGGAGTATTAACTCATTTATGTAATCTGATTGGTAAGGAGGGTACATTCAAAAAAATAGAAGTATCTTTTCGCGAATTCTATAATTCCGATATTACAAAAACAAAAAAAGGAAAAAATAATAATGTTAGTAACAATGATAGAGGAAAAGATCAAACATTCATGGATTCTGCATTTTGCGATAATGCAAACCCTCCTGTAGGTAGTAGTAACAACATAAATTCTGAAACAGCAACTTTCATATATGATGATAATATTGGTTTTAAATTAGCGAATCCTTTTCAACATAATATTCACCACAAAAACCGTGTTGAAAAAGAAACGAAAGGAACAGATTTAGAAATACAGAATGACGTACTTAATTATGCAGCCGATACCGCAATGGGAAAAGTTATAATTGGTTTAATTGATACTGATAGACATGTAAAACCTACTTTGAATAATCCTAACAGTTCTCGTAGTCATTCTCTTATTTTCGTTAAATTTATAGATGAAAACGGGGTCCAGTTACAAAATCCACCTATCTTGATTGTTGGAGATTTTGCAGGTGTAGAAAATGAATTTAATTGTAATGATGAAAATGTTATTTCTAATTTCTTGGGTATTGAAAACAAAGATGGTAAAAAATTTTATGCAACATCTTCGGATGATTCAATTGGTAACAATGTTCCAATTGGTGACAATGCTTCAATTGGTGACAATGCTTCAATTAATAACAATGCTTCAATTAATAACAATGCTTCAATTAATAACAATGCTTCAATTAATAGAGGGAGACCACAAGGAGATGGAACAGGGAGAGGAGATAGATATAATAGAAATAGAAAAAAAAGAGGAGGTGGAAAATCAATAGAAAATTTAAATATTTTTGATCCCGATGAACCTGTAGAACATTTTCAAGAATATTTAGACTCTGAAAATTTTAAAGGTTTACAAAAATATGCAGAAAAAACAAATCTTTATAGCAAACTAATAAAGTTATTTCATAATAATAATAATGATTTATTTACTGCATTTGATAAGTATATTGATACTATAGAAACATTGAAAAATAATAAAAACAATGGTGAATTTTACGACAAATTAGAAACAATATACAACACATTCAAAGGAAATAACACCGGAGAATTAAAACAAAAAGCGATAATAAATATTACTGAAAATATTAACAGTCTACGTTCCAATAATGTTGACGAACGCAAAGCAGCAAGAGGGATATTTTTATTGATGTCCACCATTTTTGATATAATAGAAGTAAATACCAATAAAGTGTTTGACGAAAGCCAGAAAAAAAACCTACAAAATGTAATTAAAAGTAAACTAAATAAAATATATTTCAGTAATTCTGAATTCCATTTTAGAGATCAAGAAACAAGTAAAAATATAATGAATGGTATTTCTAATGGAAAAAATAAGATAAAAGATTCTCAAGACGCTACAAATACATTGCGCGATAAATATAAGTTTGCTGGTGATAAGTTTGGAACAGATACTACATCTTACTTTATTAATATAAATGAGTTAATTGATCACGTAGTAAATAAGTTACAAGAATATAGCGAAAAAAATATACAAATAAATAATTCAGGTGCTGAAGCTTTAAACACCATAAACGGACAGTTAGAAAGTAACATCAACATTATAAATGAACAAATAAATGAAGAGGTGGGTTATGAAAGTTTTATTATTTTAAAAAATGAAAACTATGAGTTTAAAGATGAATCATTAATTAATGCATTTCAAATTAAAATACCAGCTATGAATGATAACTTAACACTTATCTATGATGAATTCAAAAATAAAAATAATAGTGAATACTTATATAATTTTTATACTACAATGATGAATGAATTAAGTAGAAAGAAACAGTTAGGAATGGAAGTATGTCAACACAGAACGACGGAAGGTTATTTTATAAATGATTCACTCAAAAAAGTACGTGGTGTTATTCAAGATTTGTTACGAGTTAAGAATAAAGACGCATTAAATTTAGTGCCCAATTATATTGATATTTGTTTTGAAAAATATTGTCCCACTCATCAAAACTGTTTTGCATTTACAGATAAAGTAGACGAACCCAAAAGTGAAGAACCTAATTTTATAAATAGCGTTATATTCACAGAAATATTTAAATATTTAAATAATGCTTATTCTGAAGATTACACTCGCGATCAGATGTATAACGACATGCTACTAAGTATTTTCTGCGTGTTAAACGTATCTTTTGAAGCAAACAATCCACCTCCAGTTCCGTATATTGATATTAACGAACTAAAACGTATTGTTTTAAATTACAATATATTTGATGATTCAAATAAAATGGAAGAATTTATTAAAGAAAGTAAAATATTAATTTATAGAATTGAACAAAAATATATTTCTGAAGGCAGAAATAAGGTTCAAGATATAATTGATTCCCCAATTGATATTGATGTTGTAATTAATAATACTAATAATGAAACATTAAAACAATTTATTGCCGCTTTAAAAGATGGAAATGGAAGTAGTTATACAGTTGATAAATTAGAAAACAAAATGTTCAAATTATATAAATTAATTGTACTTATTCTTGGATATAATAAAGTATCAGGCGGAACAAGACAAATAGATTATGCATTTTTAAAAGATGATTATAAATCAAGTAATAATAAATCCTTCTTAAGTATTGGTAAGAATTCTCCAACAGATGAAATTAAAAAGGGTTTATTATTACTTGATTTAATGAGATTAAATATATTATATTTTTGGTCAGTTTATAAAAACAAAAAAAAATTTCAGTCCTTTCAAGTGTACATATCAGCTATTCATAATTACTTTCAAGAATTTTTTAGACAAATTTTTAAAGATGTCATGAAACCTGCGGGGGATATCTTCTTTTATAATTATTTTGGAATGGCACATGTAATACGAAATCAAATAAACATCATATTTAATTTGGGAGATGAAGAAAAACTAAAATCCAATATTGAAATCAAAATTTATGGTTCGGTAGAAAAAAATGAAGAATCCAGTAATGATATTAAATATAAAAATAATACAATTAATGTTACTCCACATCAGCAAATACATCTTGCCATGTTTGAAATTATGAAATTATACACTACACAATTTAAAACAAATGCGATTGATGATTTCTTTGCCTTTTTTGGTGATGACAGTGATAATAAACAATACAAAAGCCTTAATTTTACAAAACAAAAACAAAACATGCATACTAATTCTTTTAATATACTCATAAATAAATTCAAAGGAGAAGGTATACAAAGGGGAATAGACGCGGGAATAGCATCTAAAGATGATAATATTCAATCAATTATTGGTACACAAATTAAAGAAGATACATCAAACATTAAAGAAAATACATCAGACAATACAGAAGATATATCAGAAGAGACCGATGTAGAATATATAGATCCGACAGACATACAAATAAATATGGACTCACAATTAAAAGAAAGCAATAAACAGGAATTAAATAATAAAAAGGAATCGGTCAATTCTATTATAAAACTGTTTTTAGAAATCGTTGATAATACAAATGCGATTTCTGCAGTAGGAACATTAGAATTTCTTGATAAATTGGCAAAATTAAACACTGTTTCTACCGTATGCAATGGAGAAGACGTATTAGAAGAATTTATAAAAACACGAGAAGGTGACACATATATAAATTTATATGAAGAAAGATCTACCGGTGGAAAAAATAATAAGAGTCGTAAAAATAGTTTATCAACAAACAAGTCAAAGAGTCAAAAACGTAAATGACTTTAGTAATGATAACATTTAAGTAAAAAAATATGTTTATTATGTATATCTATAATAAACATAAATGAGTAACTCTAAAGGGACAATTGAAACATCCGAAAGAAAAATAAATCAAAATACTATTTCTGAATTGCTGGATAATGTACAAAAAATTAAAAAAAATTATAATAATTGGATACAAAAAAAATCTACAGAAAACACATTATTAGAATCCAAAAAAAGTTTTAAAACAAATAAGAATAATTTAGAAGAACTTAAAAAAGATATTATAGAAATAAAAAATAATTTTAATCAATATATTAAAAATATTAAAATTCAAACTGGTATTGCAAGTGCAATTACTATTCAAATTAAAGAAAAAGAGGAAAGACAAAAACAAGCAGAAGCAAAAAGAATAGCAGACGAAGAAGAAGAAAAACAAAAACAAGCAGAAGAAGAAAGATTAGAAGAAGAAGAAAAACAAAAAATAGCAGCAGAAGCATTAAAAGCGAAACAAAATAAAAATATTTCCACTGCTATTGCTATTTCTACACATATTCAAGAAGCAGAAAGAAAAATATTAGAGGAACAACAAAAAAAAGAAGCAGAAGCAAAAGCAGCAGAAGAAAGAGCACAAGAAACACTAAGATTAGCAGCAGAAGAAAGAGCACAAGAAACACTAAGATTAGCAGAAGAAGAAGAACGAATATTAGCAGCAGAAGCATTAAAAGCGAAACAAAATAAAAATATTTCCACTGCTCTTGCTATTTCTACACATTTTCAAGAAGCAGAAA
>MDSV01104005.1_pt1 | contig 12662 bp, 13 predicted proteins | sample 810851 | NCBI WGS metagenome assembly MDSV01 (sample SAMN05326640, study PRJNA326480) | marine metagenome | isolation source: seawater | place: Atlantic Ocean: North East | collected 2012
CGACCTCCGGGTTATGAGCCCGACGAGCTACCAGACTGCTCTACCCCGCGTCTGAAAATTTATATAAAAAAAATTGGTATGTAATTTATATCTAGAAAATTAAATATACAAATACTTTATATCTATTTTATAAACAATATTATTTTTAATTTGTTCCGCTACTTTTTTTTAAATGATATTTTAATTGGCAATCCTTTTAAATCAAGCTCAGTTCTTAATTGGTTATCTAAATAACGCTTATATTGAATCGGTATAAGGGAAGGATAATTTACAAAAATATTAAAGACTACAGGATCTTGACTTACTTGGGTTATATAATTTAATTTTATATCTTTACCTTTAATTGCTGGTGGAGGATAATATTTTATAATTTTATTTAGCAATGTATTTAACTCAGATGTTTTAATTTTATTTTTCAACTTATTTGATATCTCTAATACATTTTTTAAGACATCATTAATTCGAAATTTTTCTTTAACTGAAATAAATATAATAGGATAGTGTTTCAGATAGGGATATTCATAAATCATATCCTCCTTAATATCTTTCATAGTGTTTGTTTCCTTAGAAACTAAATCCCATTTATTAACTACAATAATTAATCCTTTACCCTGATCTATAACATATCTAATAATATTTTTATCTTGATTATTAAAACCCTTGTTTATATCAATTAAAACAGCAGCAATATTACATTCATCAATTACTCTAAGAGTTCTAACATTGCTATAAAACTCTAGTGAATCATCAATTTTTGATTTTTTTCTTAAACCTGCTGTATCAATTATTCTTATTGAATTTTTGAAGTACGTTAAATATGAATCAATTGAATCTCTTGTAGTTCCAGCTATATTAGTTACAATTGATTTATTTTCATTTATCAATGTATTCATTAGTGAAGATTTACCAACATTAGGCATACCTATAATTGCAAAAGATATTGATTTTTCATTAATATGTTTTTTAATAACCTTTGGTAACAAAAGACTTATCTCATCTAATAAAATACCAATTTGCCTACCATTATGAGCAGAAATACAAACTTGCTTACTGATTCCTAATTCATAAAAATCAAAAGTATCAATTTCATTTTCAGGGTTATCTACTTTATTTATTACCAGCAAGCAAGGTTTACCTGTTATTTTTATCATTTTAGCTAAGGCTCTATCACTTGATGTGATTTCTGATCTTCCATCAACTACTAACATCAAAATATCAGCCTGTTCAGAGGCAATTTCAGATTGTAATTTAACTTTTTTATCTATTAAATTTTCACTTTTGGGTAAATATCCACCAGTATCAATTAAATTAAATTCCTTATCAAGCCATTCTACTTTAGCATAAATTCTATCTCTTGTAACACCTTCAATAGGAGCAACAATTGATTTTCTTTGACCTAAAAGTCTATTAAACAAAGTAGACTTTCCAACATTTGGTCGACCTAAAATAGCAATAGTAGTATTCATGAAAAAATCACTTCTTTTATTTATGATAAAAAAAATATAATTTTAAGTTATATATATACTTAAAGTTAAATAATTAAAATGAATCAAAATAATATAATATCTGCATGTTGTTTATTACTAACAGTTGCCAAATCAGATGAAAAAATTTGTATTGAAGAACTTAATATTATTAAAGATATTATTATTGACTTTTTCAATGTTAGAAATGAAGATATAGATTGTATAATTAAAGAATCTAAAAGAATCATTTCAGACTCTGTTGATATTTTTGAATTTGGAAAAGAATTAAATGAAGTTTTCTCTTATCAAGATAAAATAGACTTTATTTGTTGTACGTTTGAAGTTGCGTATATCGATAAGGAATTACATTATCTTGAAGAATATAGTATAAAGAAAATAGCTTCAATTTTCAATGTTAAACATATTGATTTAATAAATTCAAAAAATGAAATAAAAAAATATTTAAATTAGTATTTCTTTTTCCTTATTTGAAGCTATATCATTAATTTCCTTAATGAATTTATCTGTTAATTCCTGAGTATTGTGCAACCAAATTTTAACTTCATCTTCAGATACACCGTCACTAGCTTGTTGTTTTTTTATAGAGTCATTTGCATCTCTTCTAGCATTTCTAATTGAAATTCTATTTTCTTCTGCAACTTTATGAACAATTTTAACCATTTCATTTCTTCTTTCCTCTGTTAATGCAGGAATATTAATTCTAATTATATTTCCATCATTATTAGGTGTAAAACCTAGATCTGAATTTTGAATTGATTTCTCAATTAATTCTAAACTACCAGGATCAAAAGCTTGTACAACTATAGACTGAGGATCAGGTGCTGATACATGCGCTAAATTATTTATTGGAACAATTGAACCATAATAATCAACTTTAACACTATCCAATAGATTAGCTGATGCTCTTCCAGTGCTTATGATTGATAATTCTTGTAATAAATGCTCAATTGTCTTTTTCATTTTGATTTCAGTATTATCGAATAGTTCTTTAAACATATAATCTCCTTTATGAAATAATTGTACCAACTTTTTTATTTTCAACAAAATCAATTAAATTTTTATCATCATTAATGCTTAAAACTGCAATTGGTAAGTTGTTTTCTTTACACAAGGTAAAGGCAGTTAAATCCATAACTTTTAATTCTTTATCAATAGCTTCTTTAAATGATAGTTTATCATACTTTACTGCATTTTTAAACTTAATAGGATCTGAAGAGTAAACACCATCAACTTTTGTACCTTTAATAATTATATTAGCATTTATTTCAATACCTCTTAAAACAGCAGCTGTATCAGTTGTAAAGTAAGGATTTCCAGTACCACCTGCAAATATAACTATACGTTTCTTTTCGAGATGCCTTGTAGCTCTTCTTCTAATATATGGTTCAGCAAGTTGAGTTATACTTAAAGCAGACATAACTCTAGTTGTACATCCATTTTTTTCTAATTCAGATTGCAATGCAACAGAATTCATTATTGTCGCCATCATACCCAAATAATCAGCTGCGACCCTATCCATTCCTTTGGCAGAAACTGATATACCTCTAAAAATATTACCCCCTCCAATTACAATACCAATTTCTATATTTTTATCATGTAAAATTTTAATTTTTTTAGCAATTTTAGAAGCAGAATCAGGGTTAATTCCGAATGGTTTATCTCCGGCTAGAACTTCACCACTTATTTTTAATAGAACTCTATTAAACTTAATTTTATTAAGATTAGAATTTGAGGAGGTATTTATTTGTTTATTTTTCGCCAATTTGAAATCTAGAAAATTCGGATATTGAAAGATTTGATTTAAAACTATTTGATTTTTCAGATAATAAATCTTTCACCATTTTAGATGGATCTTTAACGAAAACTTGTTCTAAAAGGACATTTTCTTTATAAAATTTATTAATTCTTCCATCAACCATTTTTTCAATTATATTATCAGGTTTACCACTTTTTTTAGCTTGGTCTGAAAAAATTTCTCTTTCTTTAGCTATTATTTCAGAACTAACATCATCTACAGCTACCGATATTGGAGCAGTTGCAGCAATATGCATTGAAATCTCTTTACCAAAATCAATTAAAGATTCTTTATCAGAAACTTCATCAGAATTAAATTTTAGTAATACCCCTAATTTTGAACCTGGGTGTATATAAGATACTATTAGGCCTGATTCAACCTTATACTTACAAAATCTAGACAGAACGATATTTTCACCTAATCTTCCAACTGCATCAGTAATAACATCTTTTAAATTCTTATTTTTATCATTAATAAAATTTTCATTTAGAATATCATCTAATTCAGAAAATTCAGATTTTTTTATATGCTTAATAATGTCATTTCCTAATGATTTAAAATCGTCTGTATTTGCTACAAAATCTGTTTCACAATTCAATTCCAGTAATGTACCAAATTTACCATCAGAAGAAATATCAGAAATAATCAAACCTTCTTTTGCATCTCTACCTTCTTTTTTTTGAGCTTTTGCAACTCCAGATTTTCTAAGATAATCAAATGCTTTATCAATATCACCATCAGATTCAACTAAAGCTTTTTTACAATCCATCATTCCAACCCCAGACCTATCTCTTAGCTCTTTAACTTGTTGCGCACTTATTGACATTATTAAAACGCTCCCTTAATTTTTATTTTTTAGTAACATTAGAATCATCATTTGATGACTTAGATTTAGAATCAGTTTGTTCTTTAAGAGATTCTGATACATCATTTGGAATATCTGATTTAACTTTATTTCCAATTATTTCAAAAATTGAATCAGATAAATAATCTAAAATTATTTTAATAGATTTTATTGAATCATCATTAGATGGTATAGGGAAATCTAAATAATTTGGGTTAGTATTAGTATCAACTAAACCAAAAGTTGGGATACCTAGACATTTAGCTTCAGAAACAGCTATGCTTTCATGCTTTGCATCAACTACAAAAAGAGCGTCAGGTAAATATTTCATATCTTTAATACCACGATGTAAATCAGAGAGTTTAAGCTTTTCTCTTGATAGCATTGCTCTTTCTTTCTTTGTTATGTCTTTATAAATAGGAGAGGACTCTTTCTCTAACATTTTCAATCTTTTAATACTTTTTTTAATTGTTGAAAAATTAGTCAATGTACCACCAAGCCAGCGTTCTATAATATAAAACATTCCACATTTATCAGCAGAACTTTGAATTATATCTTTAGCTTGAGGTTTTGTCCCAACAAACAATATATTGCCACCATTTTCAACAATTCTAATCAATTCTTTTAAAACTTTATCAGCAGCAGAAATAGTTGTTCTTAGATTAATTATGTGTATACCATTTTTTTTATCAATAATAAATGGATTAAAATTAGGGTCCCACTTACTTATTGGGTGACCAAAGTGGGCACCAGCTTTAATTAAATCTTCTATTTTTAGTTCTTTCATATAAATTTAACGCTTAGAAAATTGAAATTTCTTACGCGCTCCTGGTTGTCCATATTTTTTTCTTTCAACTACTCTTGAATCTCTGGTAAGCATTCCAGCTTTTTTGAGAACAGATCTTAAATCTGGATTTAACTTTTCCAAAGATCTTGATATTGCTAATCTTAAGGCCCTAGCTTGACCTGTCAAACCACCACCTTTGATGTTTACCATAAAATCATATTTTTCATTAAAATCAACTAATGAAAGAGGCTCCTTGAGCTCCATAACTAAAGATTTTCTTTTAAAATATTCAAGTAAAGTTTGCTTATCTCTATTAATTAAAATATTACCTTTCCCTTTTATTAAATGTACTCTTGCAATAGATGATTTTCTTCTACCAACGGCAGTTATTTTATTATTGTTTGTCATTATATTTCTATTTTCTCTGGATTTTGTGATAAATGTGGATGATTACTACCTGCATAAACTTTTAAATGTTTAATTATTTTAGAACCTAGCTTGTTGTGAGGCAACATACCCTTTACAGCATTGAAAATAATGAACTCTGGATTATTTTCTTTTATAGATTTAATAGAAGATGTTCTTGCACCTCCTGGAAAACCAGTATGTCTAAAATAAGACTTGCTCTCTGATTTCTTACCTGTTAGCTTAACTTTTTCTGCATTAATAATAATTACAAAATCACCCATATCCATATGAGGCGTAAAATTAACTTTATTTTTACCTCTTAATAAGTGAGAAGCTTTTGTTGATAATCTTCCGAGCGTTTTACTATCAGCATCAATAAGATACCATCTCTTGTCTAAATCTTTTGCCTTAATGTATTCTGTTTTCATTTTAACCTTAAATATTAGCCAAGTAAATTATCAGAATAATATATAATAAGTCAAGTTTTTAATTTAAATAGTTGAGTTTATTTTGAGGAAATATAGCCTTTATTAACAGTATGCATTACTTTACCTCGTAATTTTTGTCCAATTATTGGAGTATTACGAGATTTAGAAAAAATATTTTTTTCATCAAAAACCCAATCATAATTAAAATCGATAACATTTAATTCTGCTATATTTTTTTCTTTAATGTCTATCGGATTTACATTAATTATTTTTGATGGTTTAATAGTAAATAAATCTATTATAGATTCTTTTGACATAATCTTAGATAATTGCTTATTAACCAAACCAAATGCTGATTCTAAACCAATCATACCACATGATGCATTACAAAAATCTTTTTCTTTATCTTCAATTGCATGAGGAGCATGATCTGTAGCAATACAATCTATAACTCCATCTTTTACTGCTTCAACCAAAAGATCTCTATCTTTTTTTGATCTTATTGGAGGTGCAACCTTAGCATTTGTATCATAACTTTTTAATATATCTTCAGTTAAACATAAATGATGAGGCGTGACTTCTGCAGTTACATTTAAGCCATTTTTTTTAAATCTCTTTATTAATTCTATAGATTTATAAGATGATACATGAGGAATATGCAATGTTCCTCCAACGAAGTCTGCTATTGATAAATCTCTAAATACCATTGATGATTCAGCTATATCTGGATTTGCAGGTAAACCTAACTTTACTGACATCTTTCCTTCATTAATCTGACCATCATTAACCAGAAAGGAATCTTCAGCATGATTTATAACTGGTATATTAAATTTTTTTGCATACTCAAGCGCATTCCTAAGCAAATATGAATTTTTAACAGGAATACCATCATCTGAAATAGCTACAGCCCCAGCATTAACCATTCCTCCTATCTCAGCTAGCTCATTACCTTTTTGACCTTTTGAAATTGCACCAATAGGATGAATGAAAACTGGTAAATTTTCAGATTTTTCAATAAGATAATAAACTAATTCAGGAGTATCTATTACTGGCTCTGTATTGGGCATAGTACAAACTCTTGTATAACCTCCTGAAAATGCCGATGAGGCACCAGAAATCAGATTTTCTTTAAATTCAAAGCCAGGCTCCCTGAAATGTGTATGAATATCAATAAATCCATTCGTAATAATCTTTCCATTACAATCAATTTTTTTAAAATTATCATTATTAGATATACTTGATTTAATTTCAATAATTTTTTCATCCTTTAATAAAATATCTAATTTTTTATTTATATTATTATAAGGAGAATAAATTACTCCACCTTTAAAAAGAGTATATCCTTTAAGTCTTTTAAAGCTACTTTTCAAATTCACCGCCTCCCAATAGAAGATATAAAACACTCATCCTAACTGCGACACCATTTAATACTTGATCTAAAATAATTGCCTGATCTCCGTCTGCTACTTCACTATCAATCTCGACACCTCTATTCATTGGACCAGGATGCATAATTACTAAATCTTTTTTATGATTATTTAATCTCTCATTAGTAATACCAAACAAATCCCTATATTCTCTTATCGAAGGAATAATTCCAACGCCCATTCTTTCTCTTTGAATTCTTAAAACATTTATTGCATCTGCCCATTCTATCAATTCATCAACATCATAAGTTTTTTCAATTCCTAAAATTTCAATATTTTTCTGAATTAGATGAGGAGGACCACAGACTTTAACATTAGCTCCCATTTTTACTAGACCATAAATATTTGACAAGGCAACTCTACTATGTAAAATATCTCCTAATATACCAATATTCAAACCTTCAATTCGACCAAATTTTTCCTTTATACTCATCAAATCCAATAATGCTTGAGTAGGATGTTCATGCGTACCATCACCAGCATTTACGATTACAGAATCTACATAATTTTGCAATTGTATACATGTACCTGGGACAGGATGTCTCATAACTATGCAATCCATTTTCATAGTATGAATATTTTGAACAGTATCTTTTAGACTCTCACCTTTTTTAACACTTGAAGAACTAGCAGAAAAATTTGTTACATCAGCAGACAATCGTTTTTCAGCAAGCTCAAATGAAATTTTAGTTCTTGTTGAGTTTTCAAAAAATAGATTTAAAATATTTTTACCTTGAAGAGTTGGAACTTTTTTTATTGGTCTTTCTAAAACTTCACGAAAAGTAAAACCTACATCTATAAATGAATTGATATCTTCCTTAGATATATTTTCCAGACCAATTAAATGTTTAGTTTCTAATTTACTCATTTTAATATGTCAATAAATCCACTTTCTCATCATTATCAATTTCTTTAATGTAAACATGTATATGTTCATTAATTGAAGTTGGATAATTTTTACCTACAAAATCAGCTTTTATTGGCAATTCTCGATGCCCTCTATCAACTAATACGCAAAGCTTAATTGAAGCAGGTCTTCCAAATGAAAAAATTTCTTCTATAGCTGCCTTAATAGTTCTACCTGTATATAATACATCATCTACTAAAACTATATTTTTATTATTTACATCAAAATTCAAATCTGAAGGCCCTACTTTAGGAGAACCTAAATTACTACTAAAATCATCCCTATAAAAAGTAACGTCTAAGGTCCCATGTTCAAGGATTGTGTTATTAATTGATTTAATATTATCGACAATCCTCTTAGCAATTACATCTCCTCTAGTCCTTATTCCTATAACCGCTAAATCATTTAATGTACTATTTTTTTCAATGATTTCATGCGACAAACGTATTACGACTTTCTTTAAATCTTCTTTTGATAACAAGGTAGCTTTATATTTTTTCATAGTTTTTAATCTACAATAAGAGGTAGCAGTGACTTACTTTGCTATATCTCGTATAGTTTTAAAGTAATTTATAATCAAATTTAAATAATAATAAATAATTAAACATAGTTTTTTTATATTCGAAGATATCTACATTTAATTTTTAAACATTTATGAAAAAAATTTTAGATTTTTATATAACAAAAAAATTCATTCTAATTCTAGCTACTGTAATGATATGTTTTGTTACAGTATTTATTTTAGTTGATCTAATAGAAAACGTACAAAAATTCATTACAAGAAATTTATCCAGTAAAGATATATTAAAATACTACTTTTATACGTTACCTTCTATTTTGAGTGTTGCTCTACCAATATCAATGTTAATTTCAACAATTTTTACTTTTGGTGATCTTCAAAAAAGCAATGAAATAACTGCTTTCAAATCATCTGGCATCAGTATTTTCAGATTGTCATTCCCACTTTTAACTATTGGCTTAATTTCTTGCTTAATCTTATTTTTATTTGACAATTTAATTGTAGCTGAATACCTTCAAAAGAGATATGATATTGACAAAAAGCTAAAGCCATATAAAAAAAAATTTTCCAAAAATAGTAAAAGTGATATTTATTATAAACTTAACAACTCTTTTTTAGAAATAAAAAAATTTAATTACAAAAATAATACCGGATATTTAGTATCAATTAAAAATAATGTTAATAATGATATAAATTATCGCTTAGATTCAAAAAAAATGATATGGCGTGAGGATATATCAAAGTGGAATTTAATTGATAGTAATATGAGGACTTGGAATAATGGTTCATATAAATTTTCAGAAATACCAGATACTTTAATAAGTATTTTCAGCCTAAGTGATACAAAAAAAGATAGTGTTTTTTTAACGCCTGAATTCATTAAAAAAGATATTGTAAAACCTCAAGAAATGAATTACTGGGAACTTGATTCATTTATAATTAAGCTAAAAACTCTCAATGACAAAGGCATTCATAAATGGGAAGTAAATAAGCATTACAAAACAGCTTTTTCTTTTATACCATTTATTATGATTTTATTTGGAATTGCACTTTCTATTCAAAAAAATAAGGGTAGCTATGCAAGGGGAATGGGATTAAGTCTTATTGTTATTTTTCTTTACATGGTAATTATAAGATTTGGTCAAACATTAGGCTATAATCAAATATTAAATCCGTTTCTTTCAGTTTGGTTTGTTAATTTTTTATTTTTAGCTATCGGAATATTATTAATATCAAGAGTTAAAACTTAATTTTGCATCCAATTAATTCCAAGACCAAAATCTAATCCATTAGCAGAATCTAGACTATTTCCACCTTTATATCCCAAACCAATATCAAAAGAAAAATATCCTTTATTTGATGGAATTTTCAAACCCATACCAATCCCAAAACTTATATTATCATAACCACCATATGATAGGCCTAATCTGAATGGAAAAATTTGCGTACCAAATTCAGCTCCTGCAGCAACTCTCCATTTCTCTTTATTATTCAAACTATGGTCTAATCCAGTAGATATATCTAAGATATACAATTGCCTATCATTAACCCTCTTTGAAAAACCAAAATTCAAACTAGTAGGATAATCAAACTTGATTATATTTTGATTTAATCTTTTTAATTTTTCTTGTTCACTACAGCTTGGATCTTCACTTCCTACGCAAAGACTATCAGTAGGAATGTAATATTTTTTTGTAATAGTAGAATATTCATATTCAATACTTTCATACTGAATTGGCAAAAATGAACTCTCATAAACATTTACATCTTGAACAATAAACAAATCTCCTAATTCAACATCATTGTTATTTAAATCTTCCAAACTCAAACTATCAATTGATAAAGATAATAATTTACTTTCATTATAACCTATACCAGTTTGATTATATAAATTATCGTAAAAAGATTCAAATTGTTCATCAATATAACTTTTATAGTTCCAATCTATATATGAAAATAGATCTAAAATTGATAATCCAAATTTCCAGCCATTATCCGTTCGCTTTGAAGTAATACCTAGATCTAATCCAAAACCATTGCCTAAAGTATTTTGTCTAAGCAAATAGTTGCTTCCGGATAATTCAATTTGAGATGAAGTTGTTATAAATTCCGGATTATCAATAGTTAAATATGAAACACCAATTAAACCTTTAAAATATTTCAATGTGAATCCTAGACCAAGATTACCTAATCGAAATCCTTTTGAAAATGAAGATTCCATAACAACAAATGAATTACTATTAATTTTAAAATTATACAATGTGTCTATTTCATTTCCATATAAAACAAATTTAAAAAAATCTTGTGATAATTCCAGATCTGAAAAAACTCTAATTTCTGAATTAATAGCAAATGTATTTGATGAAAAACAAACAAATGAAAAAGGAAAATTAACAATGATATTATTTTTAATTGGCTCACCTTCAAGATAATTTAAAATTTTATTCTTAGGAAAATAATTCAAAGCTGTTTCATTTTCTAAATCTGCTCCCTTTAAATTATTTAGTCTTTCTCGAGTAATAAAATTATTATTATAGTTAATATTAAATTGCATAAAATTCATGGTAACACCATTTGAAAATGCTAGATTGGCAGGATTAATTCCTACAGATTGATATCCAGATGCTTTAGTATTATATGCTCCAGCTAAACCTACCATTAATGGATCCTTATTAAAATAACTAAATAAAGAATTAAATGAAATTGAAGTTAAAATAATATATATAATTTTTATTTTCAAAATTCAGAAGGATTTACTAAGAATGAAATGTAGGATTTAATATCTATGTAATCATTATTATATAAATTAATAATACCATCTCCATCTCCATCAATAAATCCATCATTATTTAAATCATAGGAATTTTGCAAAGTAATTATAGTATTTATATATTTTTGATTTTCTGATTGATTTATCATATTGAATTGTAATGAGTCCATACTAGAAGAGAAATTATTTAATATAAATGGAGGTTGGTCATTTTCATTTTCAGGACCGGGAAGAATAAATTCAATAAGTTTACCATATTCCAATAGTATTGCGCCTTCAACATTTAAAAATTCAATTAATTTAATTTTATTATCATCTGTTAAAATAAATCTAATATTTGTAATTAAATCCTGAATAGAATTCAAAAAATTATTATTAATTGATGAAATAATCTGATGAATAACAATATCATTATTACAATATCCAATATTGTTATTATCTGAAAACTCTATATTGTTACAAGAATCTAATTGAGCAATATAATTATCAATATTAATAGGAAAAAAATCTAAATTGCTAGATATAATAATCGATGTATTACCAATTATAAAACTATTATTTTCTATATTAGAAATAATAGAGGCTTCTATGAGTGCATTATCAATCAATTCTTTGGATGATTGATCTATTTCAGAAATCTCGGTTGGTTCAGATGGCATTAAATACAAATCTTCAAATACATCAGAAACTTCTGATTCACCAATAATAATTGAAAAAGGAGCTATTAAACTAAAATCACCCCAAACATAAGTATTTGCATATAATTTACCCACACCCTTCAAAATAGCTTTAGATTCTTCTGTAACACTTAATGTTGCTGGACCTTGTGTCAGAAATTCTGATAAAGAAATATTAGTACTATTATACCTAAAATTCAAACTATCATTAATTGATAATATTTGACATTCATTACAATCAACCTCATTATCAAACTCTTCACAAGTACCTCTAAATGAGCAAACACAATCATCTACTACTCTTAGGCAAGAACTTGCTAATTGATCTTCTTGATTATTTAATTCAAAAACTTCTCCTATAATATTTAATTCAAACTCATCTTGGCTATCATTTACCCCAAGCAAATTCATTTGGATTTGACTTCCTATTCCAATTTCATTTGATATATTCATTTCCATTATTGGATTTGCAAATATCAATCCTTCAAAACCTGATGGAATATCATCAAATTCTACAGTTGGAGTTTGAATAGTCAACTCTTCAACAGCTGCCATTAAATATTCAAATTCTAATGGTTGTATTTGGATACCCTCAATTGAAATTGACATGGA
>MDSV01163279.1_pt1 | contig 12662 bp, 10 predicted proteins | sample 810851 | NCBI WGS metagenome assembly MDSV01 (sample SAMN05326640, study PRJNA326480) | marine metagenome | isolation source: seawater | place: Atlantic Ocean: North East | collected 2012
CAGATGGAAAGCCATCACGACGACGAAATCCGCGCCGCCTACGAGGCACACTACGGCAAACCGCTCGAAACCGATTTCGACAGCGCCACCAAGGCCTGGGTCGCCGCCATCGGGGCGAACGCGCCGCTGGTGACCGAAGGCGACGACAACACCTCCGCCGCCGTCGGCGCGCCCGGTCAGGACAAGCCGTTCATCGGACTGATGTCTTCCGCCAAGTTCCGCGACGTCGCGGACAAGGGCTACGCGATGGCCATTTGCGACACATTGGAGCCCTGGGTCGGCTGGACCTATTCCAAGCTGGCGCTGATCGCGACCGGCACCGACAGCCCGAACGCGGCCAAGCTGTTCGTGCATTACGTCCTGACCGAGGAAGGCATCGGGCCGCAGATGGTTGACGGCAAGGTGCCGACCAACACCACGATCGCGATGCCCGCGGACGAGCCGTCCGGCATCGTCGACCTCTGGGACAACCTGCAGGCCTACGATTCCACGACCGGCCTGGAAGACTGGGACACCCGCCAAGACTGGCAAGATTTCTGGCGCATCCACTACAGCCGCTGATCTCCCAAGCCGCGAAACCCCGGGCCTTGAAAAGGCCCGGGGACAGGATAATGAAGGACCAAACACGATGACCGCCATCGCCGAAACCGCGATCCCCTCCCCCGCCCGCCTGCGCGACGTCGCCGAAACCGTGGCGCGCGCGGCCGGAACACCGCTGACCCAGGTGTTTCGCGCCGACATGGCCGTGGACTACAAGGTCGACCTGCACGATCCGGTGACGGTGCATGACAAGCGCACCGAGGCAACAATCCGCGAGCATCTGCTGGCAGAAGTCCCGCAGTCGGCCATTGTCGGCGAGGAAGGCGGCGAGATCGGCAAGGGGCCGGTCAAGTGGTTCGTCGATCCGATCGACGGCACCTCGAATTTCGCCGCGGGCCTTGCCTTCTGGTGCGTCTCGATCGGGGCCGTGGTCGATGGGAAGATCGTCGCCGGCGCTGTCTACGATCCGATGTCCGACACGATGTTTTCCGCAGACAGCGACGGCGCCTTTGTCAACGGCGCGCCGCTCAGTTGCCCGCAAGCCCGCGACGAGGCGCGGGCGACTCTGATCACCGGCTATCCGGTCCAGCGCGATTTCCGCCTCGAAGGCCGCGAGGCGGCGCTCGCCGGTCTCGGCGATCTGATCTCCGCCTTCTCGTGCCTGCGCCGGCCCGGCAGCGCGGCGCTCAGTCTCTGCCATGTCGCGGCCGGCTGGGCGGATGCGGCGGCCGGTTTCGGCGTCAACGCCTGGGACGTCACCGCCGCGATCCTGATCCTGGAACGCGCAGGGGGCAGTTATCGTCCGCTGACGCTCGGCAAACAGCCGGACGGCGCGCCGGCTCATCATTGCCCCGGCTACGTCGCCCACGGCCCCGGCGGCCGCTTTCCGACGCTCGACCGCGTCGCCGACGCCATCGATTCCCGCCGCCGCGCAAGCGCCATGGCCCCGGCGCTATGACGTTCCGCGCTCCCGCACATATCAAAATACTGGCGCCCGCGCGCCGCCTCTTGAACGGAGTCTCCCCTGCATGAGCCAAGCAGCCAAATCAGCAGACAAGCAGATCATCGATCGTGCCGAGCTGTGCCTTTCCATTGCCCAAAGCGCCGGTCGGATCGCGCTCGACGGTTTCCGCCGCCGCGAATCCGAAGAGATCGCGATGAAGGGATCGCAGGACTTCCTGACCGAGACCGATGCAGCGGTCGAGGCGCATCTGAAGGCGCGCCTCGCCGAAGCCCTGCCGGAAGACGAATTCCTCGGCGAGGAAACCGGCGGCGCGGTCTCCGGCCGCTCGGTCTGGGTCGTCGACCCGATTGACGGCACCGCCAACTTTGCCCGCGGCATCCCGCATTTCTGCATTTCGATCGCCTATGTGCGTGACGGCATCACCGAGATCGGCGCGATCTACGCTCCCACGACGAAGGAGCTGTGGTTTGCCCGACGCGGCTTGGGAGCAACCTGCAACGACCGGCCGATCCATGTCGCCGGAACCCGCAGCTTCTCCGCCGCCTGCCTGGAGCTCGGCTGGAGCAACCGCCGCCCGCAGAAGGATTATCTGACTGTCATGAACCGCTTGCTCGATTACGGCGCGAATGTCCGCCGCAGCGCATCGGGGGCGCTGGGGCTTGCCTATGTTGCCGATGGCCGCTCGGACGGTTATGCCGAGCTGCACATGAATGCCTGGGATTGCCTCGCCGGCCTGCTTCTGGTCGAGGAGGCAGGCGGGCGGGTCAGCGACCTGCCGGCAGATGGCCTCGGCCAGGGCGGCCCGGTGCTGGCCGTCGTGCCGGCTCTGGCCGCAGAAGTCAGCGCCGCGACCGGCATTCCTCTGGCGTCGCTTTCGAACGAAACAGATCGCGCAAGGATGATCGCATGAACCACGCCAGCCCGATGCCCAAATCGCCCCGCTATGACCGTCCCGAAATCAGCCTGATCGAGGAACGGCTGGAGCCCTATGGCATCGCCGTCTATGTCGGCGGCCGCGAGGGCATGTCGAACCTGCCGCTTTTACGCGAACACAAGATCACGACCGTGGTGAACTGTGCCGTCAATCTCGACATCAACCTCGTCGACGCGCCCGATCCGGAGGTGGAAGAGGGCCATCTGACCTATGGCCACGGGGCCTACCGCTATTACAAGCTCGGCCTCGTCGATGGCGCCGGCAATGCCGAGACGATGATGCTCGCCGGCTATTACCAGTTGCTCGGCGCGCTATCGCAGATCCTGCCCGACCGCGCCTCCTATCCGCGTCGCGAACGCGGCAACGTACTGGTGAACTGCCGGGGCGGGCGCAGCCGCTCGGTGGCGCTGGTGGCGCTGCTGCTGCACAAGCAGATGCCCGACCGCTACCCGACGCTTGAGATCGCGCTCGACCATGTCCGCACAAGGCGCGAACTGCGCCCCGACGAATGGTTCGAGGCGCCGAAGCCGATGCTGGTCGAGGCCACACGCAAGGCATCCGCCTGGATCGACCGGATCGACCATCGCGATCCTGAACAGGCGGACAAGGAGCCGCGATGATCCGCATCGCCGTCCTCGCCGATCCGCATCTGCATGACGTCCGCTTCGGCAGCGCCGCCGCCGAGGCGCCGTTCGTGCGCTCGCTGGCCGACAGCCTGCATTCCACGCGCATCTTCAACGAAAGCGAGGCGGCGTTTCGCGCGGCGCTCGATGCCGTCGCCGCCGAGGGGATCAGGCTCTGCATCATCGCCGGCGATCTGACGGATGACGGCCAGCCCGCGAACTGGCAGGCCGTTTCGGACCTTCTGGCAGACTACAGCCGGCGTCACGGCATCCGCTTCTTCGCCACGCCCGGAAACCACGACCAGTGGTCGATGACCGGCAAGCCGCTGGCGAAGAATTTCGTGGATCCGGTCGGAAATGTCGATGTGTACGCTGCCCCAGGGGCTGCGCCCGGAAAGGAAGCGCGTCCCTGTCCCGGCATGCGCATGGTCGGTTACGACGAGACCCTGCCCTATGCCGGCCAGTTCGGCTATCGCCCCCAGCCGTCAGACCTCTACTGGGAAACGCCCTTCGGCACATCGCCCGATATGGCGGATCGCAGGGCGCGGACCGCCGTTGAAGGCGGCGAGAGCGCCCTCATCAGCGACATGTCCTATCTGGTCGAGCCGGTCGAGGGGCTGTGGCTACTTTCCATCGACGCCAACGTCTATCTGCCGAATACGGACGGCGGCCATGACGACTGCAGCAAGGACGGCTGGAACGCTACGGTGCGGCACAAGCCCTATCTGCTCCACTGGATGCGCGATGTCGCCCGCCGGGCCAGAGCCGAAAACAAACGGCTCGTCGCCTTTTCGCACTACCCCGTCGCGGATATCTTTCGTGGGCTGACGGCGGCGCTCGAAACCCTGCCCGGCTCGCGCGCCGGCGCGCGCCGGATGCCGACGCCCGATGTCGCCGCCGCCATAGCGGCCACCGGCATTCCGCTCCATTTCAGCGGCCACTGGCATGTGGATGCCACCGCCGCCGAAGCCGGGCTTGTCAACGTCTCCGTTCCCTCGACCGTCGCCTATCCGGCCGGCTGGAAGTGCCTCGAGATCGGCTCCGGGGGCATGGACATATCGGACCGCGCCGTTTGCGACGCCCCCGGTTTCGACGCCTGGTTCGCCCGCTATGTGGCCGAGGCCGACCGCACGGGACAGGCAAGCTCGGTTCCGATCGCGGCGGATTACCGCCAGTTCCTCGACCGCCACTTCCGCGCCATCGTGCTTCAGCGCCGCCTGCCGGAGGACTGGCCGCCGCAGATGCAGGCCATGGCCCGGTCCGCGCGCCTGCCCGAGATCGCCGACCTTCTGTCGCTCCCGCAAGCCGGGCTGCCCGACATTGCCCTCGCCGATATCCTCGTCGACTGGTATCGCTTGCGCGAGGCCGGCGGAGGCGCTGCGGCCGGCGTATCGAAAGAGCGCCGCGCGCTTTATGCCGAACTTGCGCAAAACTGCGCCGGGATGGATTTTCCGGAAGGCTCCGACGCCGCGATCCTCGCCGTTTTCCTGCGCACGCTCGGCCTACTTCTGACCGGAAATGACGCGAAAAGGACGGCGCTCGAGCGGCTGAGAGAGGCCTTCGTGCCGTGCTAGAGCGACTACGCCTATGCGTTAGCGACGCTCTCGCTCTATCCCATGCGCACCGTCTTGCGCCAGACCGGCAGCGCCTCGAAGGCGGAGTCGCTGCCGCTGGTATCAGACGTCAGGATCTCGGCAATGCGCGCCACCATCTCGTCCATGGGCTGGCGGAACGTGGTGAGTTCATAGCCCGACCAGCGCGCCTGCGGCACATCGTCGAAGCCGATCACGCAAAGATCGCGCGGGATTTCGACGCCGAATATGGTGCGGGCGGCATCGATGAAGCCGAAGGCCAGCAGGTCGGTCACGCAGAACACCCCGTCGGGCGGGTTGGACCGCCCGAGCAGCACGCGCGCCGCTTCCTGCCCGGTGTCATAGCTGGTGGGACCGACCCGGACGACATCGATCTCGACGCCGATCTCGGCGGCGGCCGCGGCAAAAGCGCTTTCGCGCGTGGTCATGGACGAGGTGCGCGCCTGCGAGGACACGCAGGCCAGACGCGTGCAGCCCGCCCGCCTGAGCAGCGCCAGGGCCTCGCGACACGCCGTGGCGTTGTCGATGCGGATGCGCTCCGCGCCCTCGGCATCGTCGTCGCGGTTGACCAGCACCACGCGCTGGCCGTTGGAAAGACAGCTCTGCACCAGTTTCGCCGGCGGCGACCCGCTGAGCACGACCGAAGCCTCTGCACGGAAGTGCAAACTTTGCCTCAGCGCCTGGCTGACGCTATCATCGTCGCCGGCGGTATTGATCATCATCGCCACCTTGCCGTGAAGTTGAAGCTGGCGGGTGACCTTGTCGATCATCGCACTATGATAAGGCTGACCGACATCGGCTGCGATCAGGCACACGATCCGGGAGGGCTCGCCGACCAGACCACGCGCAAGGAGATTAGCATGATAGCCCAGTTCCTCCGCCGCTTTCAGCACCTTGCGCCGCGTGGCCGGGGCAACGCTGCCGGCGCCGGAAAAGGTGCGCGACACAGCCGAGCGGGAGACCCCGGCGCGTTCCGCCACCTCGTTGGCGCTGACGTAGGAAACCCTGTCCGCGCGCGGCGTCGTCGATCCGGTCATGCACAACCTTTGAAAATATCTGCACTCATGTTCATTCATCACCGTAATGCCTTGCCCCGCGCCGCTCAAGCAAAAGCTGACAGCGGCACGCCGCCTGCGAAACGACGCGGAGGCGCGGCATGAACTCGACCATCCTTCTCATCGATCTTCTCGGCGCGGGCGCGCTGGTTCTCTGGGCGCTGCGCATGATCAAGTCGGGGATATTGTCGGGCTTCGGCGCCTCGCTCCGGCAGGGCATTGCGAAGGGCACCGGCAACCGGATTTTCGCGGCCGTCTCCGGCATGTTCGTCACCATCGCGGTGCAATCCTCGACCGCGACAGCGGTGATTGCTGGCTCCTTCGTGTCCCGCAACATCATTGCGCCGCGCATGGCGCAGGCGGTGCTTTTGGGCGCCAATCTCGGCACCGCGCTCACCGCCGCGATCCTGGTGCGCGATCTGCACTGGCTGGCTCCGGCGCTCATTCTGTGCGGCGTCGTGACCCATGGCCGCAGCCGGCTGGCGCGCGGGCGCGGCATCGGCAAGGCGCTGATCGGCCTGGGTCTGATGCTGCTGGCGCTGGAACTGCTCGGCGCCGCCACGGAACCGCTGCGCGAGGCGGAGGTGACCGGCGCGATCCTGTCCGCGCTCGATCAGGGGCTGATCTTCGGCCTGTTGCTTGCCGCCGTGCTCGCCTTCGCCTCATCCTCCAGCCTCGCCGTCGTGCTGTTCATCTCGATGCTCGCCCAGAGCGGCGCGGTCACGCCCGCGCTGGTGCTGGTGCTGGTGGCAGGCGCCAATCTCGGCGGCGCGGTGCCGCCCTGCCTGGCGGTTGCCGGCGATGGACCCAAGGCGCGGCGGCTTGTGCGCGGCAATCTGGCGGTGCGCGGCATCGGCGCGCTGCTGGTGCTGGCGACAGCCGGCATTGCCGGACCATATCTCGCCAACCTGATGCCGCCGGACGCCCGGCTCACCATCGCCGCGCATCTGGCCTTCAACGCCATCCTGCTCGCGCTGTTCCTGCCGCTGCTCGGCCCGCTCGACCGCCTCTGCCGGCTGCTGTGGCCCGACCCCGCCACGGAGCGCGGCGAGACCTCCTATCTGGACGACGCGGCGCTTGAAACCCCTGCTCTCGCCCTCGGCGGCGCGGCACGCGAAGTGCTGCGCATCGGCGACAAGGTGGCGCTGATGATGGAACTGAACCTGCGCTCTCTGCTGGTTGACGACCCTGATGCCGGGCGCGACATCTCCAAGCTCGACGACCGCGTCGACGCAGCGCTGACCGATCTGAAGCTCTATTTCGCCCGCCTCGGCCGCACCGAGCTCAGCAAGGACGAAAATGCCCGCATGCGCGAAATCCTGTCCTACGCCATCAATCTCGAACATATCGGCGATATCATCGACCGCGACCTTTCGGAAATGGCACGCAAGAAGACCGACCGGCAGGTGAAGTTCTCCACCGCCGGCGAGGAGGAAATCGGCGAGCTCTACCGCCAGACGTTGCTGAACCTCGAACTGGCGCAATCGGTGTTTCTCAGCCGCGACGTGAATCTCGCCCGCCGCCTGACCGCCGAAAAGGTGCATGTCCGCCAGATCGAGGAACGCTCGCAGAAGAAACATATCGAGCGCCTGCAGGACGGAAAGCCGGAAACGCTCGGCTCATCCACGCTCCATCTCGACATCCTGCGCGACCTGAAGCGCATCAACGCCCATATCGCGGCCGTGTCATACCCGATCCTTTCGGAGGTCGGCGAACTGTCCGAAAGCCGGGTCATCTCGCTGCAGAATGCGAGCTAGACCCTTCAGACTGACGACTGCGAAAATGCATCAAAGAAAATAGACAGAGTGGCTCCGTTTTTCGCGGCCGCGCGAAGCCATTCAGTTTCAGTGCTTCCTGGCAATTGCGGGAAGTGATCCGGTATCCGGCGCGCCTAGAATGACTTTAAGTCCCGATGAAGGTCTCTACCAGCCAGTCGTGGATCACGATCTGGCCTGCGAATACCGCGCCTTGATGCGCGGGCCCTCCCTTGCCGTTGCTGACGCATGCGCCGCTCTCAAGGGCAAAAAGCTTTCCCGCCGCCAGATCGTAATAGCTCAGGCCATCCTCGAAAAAGCCGTCGAGGCGACCGGCGCCGACATTGGCGAGATCCAGCGCTGCGGAACCCAGCCGACGAATACCGGCCGAACCGTCCATGACCGTCTGGAGCCCCTGCAGAAACGCGTCCCGGCCGATGATCTTCAACTGACCGGGTACCGGCATCGAAATCGAAACCATGGCTTCCGCGGGCGGCTTTTCTGCAAGCGGCGCAGCGCGTGCGCCATTCAACCAGGCGCCGCCGCCACGGATCGCGGAAAATATTTCGTTTCGTACCGGATCGAAGACCACACCCAGAATTTCACCCTCCTGATCGCAAAGTGCGATGCTGACGGCAAAATAGGGCATGCCCCAGACGAAATTGCTGGTGCCGTCCAGCGGATCGACCACCCACATTTCCGGCCGCCTGCCCTCACTCAGCCCGGTTTCCTCGCCGAGGAAGCCGAAGCCATTCCGATCGCGCGCGAGGACATCGGCAATCGCCCGCTCGGCCTCCATGTCGGCTTTCGATACATAATCGGCCTGCCCCTTCTTCTGGACCTCGCCGCCTGAAAGCGCCCTGAACGAGCGCATCAGCGCATCGCCGCCCGTCCTTGCCGCCGCTTCGGCAAGGCGCAGCAGATCATGGGTATCAAGCTCCGCCATCACTTGTCCCTCAGCAGGGTTGCCGCCTCGAAACCAAGGCCGAACATATGGCCCGACTCAAGCCGTGCATGCGCGTCGACCCAGACATGCATGCCATCTCCGAAGGTCAACTTGTGCACCCAGGAGCGTCCGACATAGCGCGTGTCGGAGACCGCGGCATCGATATCTCCCTGACCGGGTTCTGTCAGCCGCACGCGCTCCGGACGGATGAACAGCGTCGCGGGACCTGCCTCACCGGGATCCGCCACCGTCAACCGGCGGCCATCGACAAGCCTGAAGCCGCCATTTTCAATGTGACCTTCGAGGAAATTCGCGTCGCCCACGAATTCGGCAACGAACCGCGTCTGCGGACGGGCGTAGATGTGCTCCGGCTCGGACAGTTGCTCGACAACACCACCGTTCATCACCGCGATCCGGTCCGAAAGCTCCAGCGCCTCCTCCTGGTCGTGGGTCACATAGATGGCGGTGACGCCGATGCGCTGCTGCAGGTCGCGCAGTTCCTGGCGCAGCGATACCCGCAGCCGGGCATCGAGATTGGACATCGGCTCGTCGAGCAACAGGAGCGGCGGATCGATGACGAGGGCGCGTGCCATGGCAATGCGCTGCTGCATGCCGCCGCTCATTTCGGACGGATAACGGTCCTCGACATTCTTGAGCTGCACCTGCTGAAGCGCGTTGCGCACCCGCTTGCCAACCTCCGCTTTCGGGATTTTCCTGAGCTTCAGGCCATAGGCGACATTGTCGAAGATCGTCTTGTTGGGCCAGAGTGCATAATTCTGAAACACGAATCCGATATTGCGCTCCCACGGCGGCAGTCGCGAAATATCCTTGCCATCGAAGGTAATCCGGCCGCTATTGATGGGATGGAAACCGGCGATCGCACGCAACAGCGTGGTCTTGCCACAGCCGGAGGGCCCAAGCAGCGTGAAGAACTCCCCCGGCTTGATCGTCATGTTCACGTCGCGCAGAACGGTGATGTCGCCATAGGCCTTTGATACCGCCTCGATGGCAACCTCCGAGCCGTGATGATGGGCGGAATTGGTCTCGGTCTCAGGCATGTTCGATCCTTCTCGACTGGCCGTAACGCACAACCAGGTAAAGCGGTATGTAGATGATCATCATCAACAGGATGGTCTGCGCTGCGGAGACGCCGAAATCCGCGTCGACGAGTGTGTTCTCGAAGATCACGACGGTCATCGGCTTCCATGGCGGACGATAAAGAACAATGGTCGACGACAGTTCCGTCACGATGTGCAGGAAGGTCAGCGTCGCGCCGGTCACGGCACCCGCCAGCATCAGCGGTGCGGTGACGGTGAGGAACACCCGCATCGGCTTCGCGCCGAGGCTGATCGCCGCCTCGTCAAGCGCCGGATGCACCTGCCTGAGCGCCGCTTCCGAGGCCTTCACGGTGAAGGGGAGATTGCGGATCACATAGGCAAGCGCCAGGATGAACCACGTTCCCGTCAAAAGCAGCGGCGCCTCGTTGAACATCATGATCAGGCCGATACCGAGAACGGTACCAGGGATGACATAGGGCATCATCACGGTGACCGACAGCACCGGGGCAAGAACCCGGTAGCGCTTGCGCACCAGCACAAAGGCAATGCCGAGACCGGCCGCAAAGGCGATCGCCGTACCGGCGATGCCGAGCGAAAGCGTGACCCAGGCCGGCCCCAGCCCGCTTTTCAGCATGGTGGCGTAATTGGCAAGCGTGAACGAAAGCTGCGGCAGACCGACCCGCCATTCCATGAAGCTCGTGACCAGGACGGTCATATGCGGCACGAAGGCGAAGAACAGGATGATGCCGACGAAGCCGAGCGCGCAGGCCTTGCCGGACCGGCTCAGCGGACGGCGCGCCAGCGCGCGTGAGGAGACCACGGAAAAGCCGCGCTTTGCCAGATAGATCTGCTGGGCCATCAGGAACAGGCTGGAAATCGCCACGAGAACGACGGAGCCGGTGGCCGCAAGGGCAGGATTTCGCCCCGCTTCGCTGAGGAAGGAGGTATAGATCAGAACCGGCAGGACATTGATGTCGAGGCCGATAATCCGGGGCGTTCCAAAGTCCGAAAGCGCGGCCATGGTCGCGAGATAGAGGCCGGTGATGATGCCGGGCATTGCAAGCGGGATCTCGATCGAGAACCGGGCCTTGGCGGGATTGGCGCCCAGGCTTTCGGCGGCTTCGACATGGGATGCGTCGAGCCCGCGAAACGCGCTGTAGCTCAGAAGAAAGATCACCGGAAATACGAGCCAGGCGATGACCCAGATCACCCCGTGCAGGCCGACGATCGAGAAGTCGACTCCGAGGGCATTGGTGATCACGCCGTTGCGCCCGAGCAGCAGCCTCCACGAATAGGCCCCGAGAAAGGGCGGCGATACCGAAGCCATGGTCGCGAGGAACACGATCTCATTGGTGAAGGGCACATCGAGACGGGCAATGACATAGGCGAGAGAAACGCCGATCAAGGCCGCGATCGCCGTTGCCGTCAACGAAATGAACAGGCTGTTGACGGTTGCCTTCACCGTCTCGTTGCCGGTGAAGAAGGCGAGATAATTGGCAAGCGTGAAGCTTCGGGTGGTATCGTCGAAGGTCAGATAGGCATTGGCAGCATGGTTCAGGATCACGCTGCCATCCTCGGATGCCGTTGCCGTCAGCGGCGCGGGAGCTGTCCGGTTGAACAGGCCGCGCGGAGCCTGCTGGCTGACCACCAGAACCTGATCGCCGACCTTGAGCGAGAGCTTTCCGTCTTCGCCGACCGAGGGGACGGTCGGTTCGTCCGCAGTGAGACGGACCGCGAGCTTGTCGACGCTGGTCATCTCCAGCGCAAAACCACCGGTGCGGCTGAAGCTGAGCGCCCTGCCCGGTTCGAGCGTTTCTGTCGCGAACTGTTCCGACATCTCGGGCACGGGCTCAAGGCCCGCACCGCGATGCACCACCGAGAAGCGTCCGCCATCACCGATGACGGAAGCGCTCAGAAGACGAAGCTGCGGCAGCAGGATCGTCGCGATGCACAGTAGCAGCGCGACAATCGTGAAAAGCAGCCAATTATCGCGCCATATTCTCATTTATTCAGGGCTTCCTGAAAGCGGGCGACCACCACGGGGCGCGGATCGACCGACGACACGATGGTGAGCGTGCCGATATCGGGAAGAACCGATGGCGGGGTGACGTCCATGCGCGCCGAGCGGCGGATGGTGGCGTCACGCACGATCTCGTGAGAAGCCTTGGAGCCGAGGAAATCGATAAAGGCCTTGGCTTCGTCGACATGCGGTGCGCCGGCGACGATCGCCTGGGCATCGACCTCTATGCGAGCGTGGTCGGCGCGAGACCGTCAGCCGTCTCGAGCTTCGGCGGCCGCAAATCCTTCGTGCCCGACAATGCGCCGGCGGTGATGTCGAATGCGGAGCGCGAGCAATATTACCGCAAGCCGAGCGGCTGGAATGCCACCGAAAACGTGTTCGACAGCGATGCCGACATCGTCGACTACCAGACTGCGCTGATCGAGTATGAGAACGGCGCGACGATGGCGTTTCACGCCAATCTCAATGTGCCGAACCAGTTCCGCCGCTTCTGCGTGATCGGCTCTAAGGGCATGGCGGAGGGCGATTTCGTGCGCAACAATTTCGCCGTGCATGATTCAGCATCCGGCGAATTGCTGTTCGAAAAACGCTATTCGGGCGTGGAAGAGGATCACTACGGCGCTGACGACCAGATGGCCGCCGACATCACGCGCAATCTGCGCGAGGGCGAGTCGCTGCCGGTCGGCATCATCGATGCGCTGGAAGCCGGCCTCACGGCCATCAAGATCGATGAGGCGCGCAAGGAGCGCCAGCTCATCGAACTTGGCGAGACCTGGGCACGCTTTGAGGCCACCTTGCGCCAGCCGTCCGAAAGCCGATGATCGCCAGACCATGAATGATTTTTCCATCAGAAAAGCGCGGCCGGAGGACCGGTCCGCGATCATCGACATCTGCATACGCACTGCCGACAGGGGCGATGACGGCCGACACCTGTTCAGCCAGTTGGACTATCCGGCCCTGCTCTGGGCCCTGCCCTATTTCACGCTGGAGCCCGACCATGCGCTGGTTCTGACCAAGGGAAGAAAGGTGCTGGGCTATGCCGTCGGAACATCCGACACGGCAAGCTTCGCGAGCAAGCTTGAGCATTGTTTGTCGGATCTGCGCTATTGTTGTGATGCAGCTGCGGGCCGTTGGCTTGCCCGCAGCTGCTGCAACAGCCGACCGTCCGAGCATTGG
>MDSV01229055.1_pt1 | contig 12661 bp, 9 predicted proteins | sample 810851 | NCBI WGS metagenome assembly MDSV01 (sample SAMN05326640, study PRJNA326480) | marine metagenome | isolation source: seawater | place: Atlantic Ocean: North East | collected 2012
AAATTATCCGGCAATGCAAATGTTGGATATTCAGTTCAAAACTACGATAATAACTTGGTCTCCAAGCAGGATAATCTGATAACCTCAATCGGTGTAAATTGGAAACTAAATTCCAAAACATCTTTTGGGTTTAATCTCAATCGAGCATTTTCTCCTTCGGCACAAGGATTTTCTACATTTAGTACAATGGCTCGAGCAAGTGCAAATCATCGTTTAATGGAAGATCTTAGTGCTCAAGTTTATCTTTCTGCTGGTAATGTCAAATATACTTATCCACCATCGAGTACAACTCCCCGAGACTCTTCTTCGCTCAATCAATATGGATTGGGTTTCAGTTTGATGAAACAGGTTTCTGAAAGTATTTCTACATCTGCTGGTTACGATTATTCTTTTGTTGATCGATCAATGGAAAATTATGGCAGGCATGTTTTGCATGCAGATATAACAGGAAGATTTTAGATTTATGATGCTAATTAAACAATTGGCAATGTGCGGTATACTATCTCTTTGCCATGTTTCAAATTCGCTTTATGCTCAATCTAAATACAATAGTGATCCATCTATCTTAAAAGATCCAACGGGTTATAAATTGCGATCTGGAGATCGGATTAGGATATCTGTTCAGAGTCAGACTGATGCCACGGTGGAAATTCAAATTAATAACGATGGAAAGGGTAGACCCGCTTACCTTCCAGAATTCAAACTTTCAGGATCTAGTACAAAGCAGATTGAGCAACTATTAATATCTGAATATCGTAAACAACTCATTTATCAAAACCCAGTTGTTCGTGTTCATATCTTAAAATACTCCGACCGTGTCATATTTTTATCTGGTTCAGTCAACAAAAAAGGACCCTATGTTTTTCCACCTGAAGTTGAAGCCATGAATATCGTAGAAGTAATCGCGAGAGCGGGAGGATTTACTGATATTGCGAAAAAAACTAAGGTTTTTGTTACCCGAACATTTTATAACGAAAAAGGTGAGTTAAGGGATTCTAGAACTTATGAAGTAAATGTAGAAGCATTGAGCACGGGATCATTAATTTCTGGCTCATCCAAAAGGTTTTGGATTTATCCCGGAGATAGAATTGAAGTTCCAGAAAGGTTAATATAGTGGAAGAAGAGTTTGATAATGTTGAACAAACTCGTTCTGGAGCATCTAAAAGTAGAGCTAAAGGAATTTCTGAATTCTTACTTGTTATCCGGGACAGATGGTTACTTTCCATTGCACTCGCATTGCCATTTTCTTTAGGATATGTTTATGTAAAATTTCAGGATACTGAATTTTTTCAATCATCTTCATCATTCAGATTAATTCCACCTCCAGCTGTCCTGAATTTACAGAAAGTGGATAGGGATACACAAGTCCAAGGTCTTGTAGCAAAACATAGAGAAGGATTAAATAGTCAGGAACTCAGAGCCAGTGTCGTTCAGAGAATTGCAGATAACCCTGAGTCTAAGTCTATTATGTTGGCACCATATTTAAGAGATGGGATTCCCGTGGGTATTGATTCTACAATATCTTATTCTATATCAGTTTCCCCCCCATCCGATGGCAGACCTCGGTTTATAATTTCTTCTACTTCTAGGAGCGCTAAAGGGGCAATGTTAATTGCAGATGTTGTGCAAACAGAATACGAAAAATTACATAAAAGCAGAAAAAGCCTGCAAGTCGAATCAGTCAGAAATTTATTAGAAAATTTGTTATCTCAAAGCATTTCCAAGGAATCCAAATTGGCAGAAGAAATGTCAGATTATAAAAAAGAATTAGGGCTTCCGTTTATTGAGGATGAGAAAAAAGATACAGCGGTACGAAAAAGTCAATATTCTTCAGAAATTACGAGTTCGAAATTAGAACAAATAAAAATTGATTCTCTTCTTAGGCAGGTTTTGCAAATACAAGCTCGTATTGGCACTAGGGCGAATTCGAGTAGATCAAATGATATAGATAATGACATTGCTTTAATTAAAGACTTTTTTGAAATAGATGCTATCGAGACTTTTGGAAGCGTACCAAATTTGCGAAAGACACTATTTAATTTGGAAAAAGATCGAAAGCGTTTTGCAGAAGGTTCTCCAGGATACCTAGAGCGACATCCGGAGATGTTGAAGAATGCCAGACAAGTTCACGAAGTTAAAAATGCATTAATTTCCGAAGTGACATCGGCAATTGAAGATTTGAAAGATAAGAGACTTCAACTTATTGCTCAAGAACAAGAATTTCAGCAAGCAATGGGGAAAGTGCAAAAAGATTCAATGAAACTAAGTGATATTGAAGAATGGTTACTTAATAGACAACGGGAACTTACAGTCGTTCGTGGTAGTACAGATCAAATACAAAGGAGGTTGAATGAGGTGCGTATTGAGCAAGCTTTGCCATCAGAACAAGAGGAACCACTTCATAAAGAGCAATTTGCTTATTTGCCAGGCGGTCCCTTTACTCCAAATAAAGCTAATATTAGAAATACAGGTATGTACATTTTCTTTGGCCTTTTTCTTGCAATACCAATTTGCCTAGAATTTGTAGATAATCGCGTAAAGTCTCCTTTTGATGTGGAGGTTTTTATTGGAAAGGATTTGATTGCAGGTATTCCCAAGATTTCCGAGGTTGATGAAATTGAAAGGCCCTTAATTGTTGGAAATGATTTAGATGATGGATTAACTGAATCCTTCAGAAGTATGTATAGTAGAATTCAAATGAATTCGCACACTGATTATCCTAAAACGATTCTAATTACATCTGCTATTCCCAGTGAGGGAAAAAGTTTAATTTCAGCAAATTTAGCTTACAGTTGTGCAAACCATGGCCGTAAAACTATTCTTGTGGACTTTGATTTAAGAAGACCAGGTCTACATAAATTTTGCGACCTAGAGAACAAGAAAGGGTTGGTCACGCTGGTAAACGAAGCGACAAATAGCCCGAGTACACTAAATTCATCTTTAAATGAAACTGCTAAGGAAATACACCCAAATCTCTTTATTTTGCCATCAGGAGGTAAGACACGTGCTGCAACTGAGATGCTGGAGCAAAAAGAATTTGACATCGTTCATCAAGAATTACGGAAACAGTATGATGTAATTATTGTTGATAGTCCCCCAATAGGTTTATTTCCAGATTCATTGGCGATCGCTAGGAAAGTAGATGAAGTACTTTTTGTAACACGATATGGTAAAGTTTCGAGAAAAGTAGCTAAGAATCTTGTTGAAAACCTCGAAGAGACAGGCGTTAATGTATTAGGTGTTGTATTGAATGATTTACCCCAAAAGAAAACACCCGGATATTATTATTCAGGATATTATGGATACGGATATTTTAGATACAAGTATTACAATAAATACTACGGAAAAGATAAAAGTGAAGAAGTTTCCTTTAAAAATCAGACATAGCTTTTCAGTTCTATGTAGCTTAAAAAGTTTTCTAAATGAATGTTATAATGCCTGAGTTAGATTTTAAAATAAACCAAACATTCGAATATAAAACAATAACAGTTTCACCTGATGGTATCAGGGTTAAAGGAGATGATATTAGCGATAAAATTGCGGATCTTTTGAATGATTTAAGCAATAAGTATGGTAGAGACCATTGGAAGTTAATTTCTATTATACCATCTATGAAAAGTGAGGGTGCTGTTACAAAACTTTTGGTAACATTTGAGAGGTTGTTACCTTTAGACGACTAAATCATAAATATTCAACAGCAATGACGTTTTCATCATTTGAGGTAATAATAAAGAAATCACGATTTTTTTCACATAATTGATATTCCATTGAATAGGTGCTCCATTTTGTCTCTACAATATCTGACCATTTATAAATCCTTCTCTCCCAGCGTTTACCGATATTAGTATTCTGAGCCAAAACAGAATATTTAAATCCAACTAATGTATTAAAATGTTGAATAGATATTCCTTTTCTTACTTCTAGTAGAATTTTACTCTCAAATTCCCTCAAATTTTGTTTTGCATCTTGTAGAAGTTGTGCTTGATAGTTTTGATGTTCCAATTGAATTTGTTCTGACTGTTGGGTAAATTGTAAGTCTGGATCCCATTTTTTATTACACGATGAGAACAATAAAAATATAAGAATCAAAGAGTGCTTAGTTTTAGGAAATGATATTGGATTCATTTGGCATTTAAGTTGCTTTAGTCTTTTGTTGAAAAAACCTTTTCCATCATTCGCACAAGACATCGAGCGTCAAGCTTCGAGTATTTGCTCTTCTTTAGTTTTACCTGATCCGAGTTCTACTAATTTTTCTTTTCGTTTATCTCGTTTTCCAACCGAAGGAACAGAAACTGTTGTTGACATTCATTCCTCTGGTAAAAGGCTCTTCATTAGTGTTACAAGGTTCCTTAAATCTCTTAGAAAGGAGCTTCTTTCCACAAAAAATAATCTTTCCTGTAAATTAAATATACCGGTGGAGATTTCGATAACTGAATTAGATCGAAGCGAGCCTATTTTAAGGGAAATAATTAATGATCATATTTTTGATCTTTCTAGCGATTTGTCATCAAATATTAATGAAGGTCATTTTTTTATATTTTTTACTGACTCCTACAATTGTATTTCGTCTGGAATAAGTAATCCATATGAAAAGCATGATGAACAATGGATTAGAATATTGAACAGGTCTTATGGGGCAGAGTTGATCCCCCCACGAAGAAATGTTGAAAACATTTCATTATTAAAATGAGTAAAAAAAGAAATCAGAAGATATCTTTACCAAAATTACTTCCAAATATTTTTACTACTGTCGGTTTATGCTCCGGTTTGACTGGAATTAGGTTTGCTCTCGATGGAAATTGGCAAAATGCTGTATTTTGTATCCTCGTAGCTGCCTGTTTTGACATGATTGACGGACTGTCTGCTAGACTTCTTAAAGCCTTTTCACCCTTTGGTGCTGAACTTGATAGTTTGGCTGATACTATTAGTTTTGGAGTCTCGCCTGCTATTATTACATTTTTATGGATTCGAGAACCTTTGGTTTCTACTAATCAAGATTACTTGCTTGAATGGTATTGGATTCCATTTTTATTTTATTCTGCTTGTAATGCATTCAGATTAGCGAGGTTTAATGTAATGCATCTCGGTGAACCGATGGAAAAAGAAAGTAAAAGTTACTTTTTAGGAGTTCCTGCCCCGGCAGCAGCAGGTCTTGTTTTGATGCCCCTTGGATTAGATTTTATTTTTAGTCGTTTTGATATTAGTACTGTTATATCATCTTACCCATTAATTGTGATTTTATGGGTTATTTTAATTTCAATACTGATGGTTTCTCGTTTTCCTACTTTTTCATTTAGGAATGTTAGGTTTAACATTGCCTCAAATAGGGCACTATTTGTATTGATATCAGTCTGCCTTGGCGTATCAATTTTTATGAAGGAAACTTGGATATTTTTGTTTTCTGTCGGGGTGCTTTATTTTTTAAGTATCCCTTTTGCATTTTTTGCTGCCAGAAAAGATGCTAATTAACTGACAAACATTTTTTTAAGAGTTTGTCTGCCATCTTATGGGACTTGTTCAAATCGAGTACAATTTGTAAGTGCATTATAGCACTTTTAAGCTCTTTATTTTTAATAAGAATTTGACCGAGATTAAAGTGAGCTTCTGTATGAGACCAATCATTATTGCATGTTAACCAAAAGTTTCTCTTCGCTTCTTCCCATTTTTTTTCTTTAGAGTAGAGCATTCCTAATTCAAAATATGATTCAGGATTTTCAGAATCTAGTTCTATTGCTTTCTTTAGCTGATTTTCCTCATTTTGTTTTAAGAGCAATAATTTTTTTGTTTGGAATAATTTTACCAAAATTTTTGAATGTATCTTTTTGGCATTAATACCTTTTTTTAAGTATTTCCTAGCTGCATCAAAATTAGATAATTCTATGCATTGCTCTGATTTGCAGTAGTAATCCTTTTCCTCTATAATAATTTCCTCAATTGCCTTTTCTAGCAGTTGAACCGCTTCTTTGTATTTTTTTTTGTTGAATTGGAAAATCGCAATCTCAAACAAGGACTTACTTTTTTGAGTATTGTATTTTAAAGATATATTGAAGAAATTCTGTGCTGAATCCCATTTTTTCTTCTCTAGGTTTATGGTGCCTAATTTGTAAGCTGATATTCCCTTACTATCATCGAATTCTAATGATTTATATAAGAAGTTTTCAGCTTCTTTAAGTTTATTTTTATTAAAATTTAAAATACCTAGATGATACCATGGTTTACCCAGTTTGGGACTGATCTTTGTTATATTCAAAAACAATTTTTCGGCTTCTTTTGTGTATTTATTTATATCTTCTTTTTCACATTGAGGTTCATTAGCAGCTTTAACTAAAAGCAAAGCAAGATCCATCATGGGTAAAATATTCTTTGGCAAAAGTTCAATAGCAATTTCTAATAACAATTTTCTTCTTGAAAAGTCATGAGCATCAGTAATAAGACGCGAAAGTTTAAAATGAGCCTCCCCATCTAATGCATCTAAATCAATCAATTTTTCAAGATATGGTATAGACAGGTGCTCTAGTTTATTAGAATGATATATATCACTTCCTAATTTATAGAATTTAGGATTATGAGGATTTAATATTATAGCATTTTCTAATGCATTTATAGCATCATCATGTTTATCTTGCATTAAGGATATCTCACTTAACCTGAAATACAATTCAGGTGATTTACTAGTTTTACTTATTGCTTCAACAAGGATTGCTTCAACTTGTTCATATTCACCATTTTCAGATAGAACATCACAGAGTGCAATTGTTGAAGGAAGATGATTCCTGTCATTCTCAATTGCAATTCTTAAATGCTTAATTGCCCTCTGTTTTATGCTTTGCAATTGACCTAATTATGTAAAAGGTAAAAATTTACTTTTTCGCGGATCTTTTTGAAACTCGCTCCTTTTTATGTTTAATGCTCGTCTCCTTTTTTTGAATTATATCAAAAGCGTTTTTATCCATTAATAAAACTGCTAGGCTATAATGTGCTCTTGAAAAAGAAGGATTAAGTTTAATTGCGTTTTCGAAATTATGCATGGAAGCAAGGTAATCTTTCTTATTGTAAAGAAGTAAGCCTAATCTGTAATAGGCTTTAGCATATTTAGGGTTAATTTCAATCGCCCTTTTAAAATGCTTTTCAGCATCGTCAATTTTGGGTTCCTTGAGTAAAGTTCCATCATTAGAAAGCCTTTCACCACTAGATAAAAGTTTCGCAAACCAATAATGACAGTCAGCCATATTTGGATTAATCTCAATAGCAGTTTCGTAATTTCTTATCGCTTGGTCATGTTCAGATGGGCTGGTTAAAATTCGAGCTAAGTGAAAATATGCTTCCACAAAATTTTGATCAACATCCGTTGCTTTCTGAAAATGAATTTTTGCTTCGTTTATATCTCCATTTTTTTCTGAATGATGTGCTAATTCATAATAAGCGAAAGAGTATTCAGGATTTATTTCGAGTGCCTTAAAGAAATGCTTTTTTGAAAGGGTGGGGTCGTCATCATCTCTTAAAAGCATTGCAAGGTGAAAATGAGCTTCTGCATGTTGCGGGTTAATTAAAACCGCTTTTTTTAAATTTTCTTCTGCCTTTTTAAATTCTTTATTGTTCCTAAGAATCACTCCTAACCTGAAATGAGCTAACGCATTTTCATGATGAAATTTAATTGATAGAGTATAATGTTCCTCCGCTTTTTCAATAGAACTAGCTTCCTCATATACATGGGCTATCAAATAATGAGCCTTGGAATATTCCTTGTTTATTTGTAAGGCTTTTAACAAGTGCTTTTGGGCGATTTCGAAGTTCCTTTCAACTACAAGGATTTTTGCTAAGTTATAATGTGCTTTTGCGTGATCTTTATTAAGTTTTAAAACGCTGTTAAAATGATATTTCGCTTCGGGAAGGTTTGTTCTATCGATGAGAGAACCTTCTTTATTTGTAGCAACTCCACCCGATAACAATTTACCCATTGAATAGTGAGCATCTATGTATTTCTCATTAATATCTATAGCAGTTTCATAATTTTTTCGTGCATCTTCGTAATCGTCCGCATTAGTTAGAAGTGTAGCTTTGTAGTAATATGCTGGGGAATAATTTTGATTAATTTCTGTAACCTTATCGAAATTATTCTTAGCCTCTTCATAATCTTTAATTTTTATCAATAATAGTGCATAGTGAAAATAAGCGTGTGCATAATTTGGGTTTATCTCTAAAGAATTAAGGAAGTGATTTCTGGCATTTTCGTGATCTTCGTCTAAAGAAAGTGCAATTGCTAATTCGCATTGTGCTTCCGCATAATCATTGTTTATGGAAACAGCTTTTTGGAAGTTTTGAATTGAGTTTTTAATCTCACCTTCGCTCTTTAATAGCACGCCCAACTCAAAATAAGCCTCAGCGAACTCAGGGTTTAAAGCAATAGCTTTTTCTAAATGAGTCTTCGCGTTCATATATTACTCTGTTATTTGCTAGTCATTACCCAGACTCCATCCCAGTCTCCCTTGGGGGGGTTTTTCTTCATATGATCGCATCTATCAAGATAGAGTTGGGCCGCTTTATCATCAGGATTAATTTTTTGTACATTCTTAAACAATTTTATAGCTTGATCCCACTTTCCTTCGTTCCAGGATCTATATCCGTCATTAAAAATTCCTAAGGCATCTACAAGGTTCGGGTATGATGTTTCATCATGGAAATCTAATACTTCTAGAACGCCCACAGGTTCAGTTTTTCCTTTTACGATAACATAGTCTACCTGTCTTGTCCTGTAAGTTGCTTTTACGGCTTTGTGAGTATACTCACTAATCAAAATATGTGCACCATATTGCTTGCAGGCACTTTCAATTCGGGCAGCGAGATTTACTCCGTCACCAATGACTGTATAGTCCATCCTTTTGGGAGATCCTATATTACCAGAAACAATTGCATCTGTGTTAATACCCATTCCGTGATCTATAGGCATTTTACCTTCAGATGACCGTTTGTCATTAAAAACTTTTAGGTCTGTCATCATTCGAATGGCTGCCCTAACTGCTCGATCCGGATCATCCTCATGGGGAACAGGAGTTCCAAAAATACACATCATAGCATCACCGATAAACTTGTCTAACATTCCCCCTTCATCTGTTATGCAATCTACCATGATAGTAAAATATTCATTTAACAGCTTAACTGTTCCTTGTGCACCAAGTTCCTCTGTTATCGTTGTAAAACTTCTAACATCTGAAAACAATACTGTGCCAACGCTTTGTTTCCCACCCATTATGTCGTCACTGTCACCTGCAGCCATAAGTTGATCTGCTAACTCCGGGTCCATATATCGAGACATAGTTGACTTCATTCTTTTTTCAGAACTTATATCCTCAATCATTAACATGGTTCCTAGGTTTTCTTTTTTTTGACCTAAAAGTGGCATCAAAGAAATATTTACTGATAACTTTTCACTCTCAACAGTTAATTCAGCATCCAAAAAGTCTTCTTGTTCCTCAACTATTTCTAACTTCTGTAATAACCATGAATTACCACCATCAAAAAATTCCTTTATGGGTTGTTCCAGTATTTCAGACAATATTGGAACTTTAAAAATTCTTAAACCTGCTGTGTTACATGTCTTAATTATTCCATGCTCGTCTAAAGTTAAGACAGCATCATGCATACTTGAAAGGATACTTTCAGAATAATTTTTCTGATTTTGGACATCATCAAAAAGCTTTGCATTCTCAATACCCATAGATATTTGAGATGTGAATGCCCCCAATCTTTTTTCGTCTTCTGAGTTAAAGGAACCACCTCTTTTATTTAAGACCTGACTTACGCCAATAGTTTTGCCTTCTTTATTTAAGACCGGCATGCATAGGATAGACCGAGTAAAGAAACCAGTTTGTTTATCAAAACTTGGATTAAATCGAAGGTCAGCATAAGCATGAGGAATATTCACAGGTTTTGCTGAAGTAAAAACAGTGCCTGCAATTCCTAGGTGATTTGGAAATTTAATTACAGATTTTTCATCAAGGCCTTCTCCAACTTCGGTGTACAGTTCATTGGTTTTTTCGTCATTAATAAATAATGTAGCTCTTTCACAATCCAGCATAGTTGAAATTGTGGTTATAATTTTTTGCAGTAGGGGAGTAAGTTCCAGTTCTGATGAAACTTGTGAAACAACATCAAGAAACTCGAGTTCTTGCTTTCGTGCTGCTTCAATTTGCTCAACAATTATATTACCCTGAATCGCAATAGCTGCTTGTTCTGTCATCGCCTCAAGCAGGTCAAGGTCATCTTGCTCAAATTCGCCATCTATTTTATTCAAGATTTGAGATACACCGATTTCTTCTCCTGAAACTGTTCTAAGAGGAGCACATAGGATACTTTTGGTTCTAAACCCAGTCCTTACATCAACAGCCTTATTGAATCTATCGTCCTTATATGCATCGTGAATTATTGCACCTTTATTCTGAGTGAAAACCCAACCAGCGACACCCTTAGTGTTTAGAATTCTAATTTCTCTTCTAAAGCTACCTTGGGCAATTCTCGAATACAACTCACCAGTGGAGGCGTCATTCAGAAATATGGTACCCCTTTCTGCCCCAATAGTGGTCGTAGTAATTTTGACAAGAGTTTCGAGTGCCTCATCCAAACTTTTAGTTTTTGCCAGGTCGGTCGTAACCTGTAATAGCATGTCGGAAAACCTTGCCGTTCTTTTGGATTTTGGATGAGAAGGAGTCTCTTTATTTTGTTCTTTATCTTGCATTTGTATCCTCTAATTCGGCTCTTAGTTCTATGATTGTTTCTTGAAGTTCTTTAAACTCCATAGTCTTAATTTGGTTTTCTTTTTGCAAACTTTCTTCATGTAAATTCTTTTTTAAATCTATCTCATCTCTCAATGCATTGACCATACTTTTAAAATGATTAATCTCTCTATGTTGCGTTGCCAAAGCTTTCTGAATTGCTTCCTGTTTGTTTATTTCAAGTCTTTCAAGTTGGTTTCTTAATGATGATACATTTTCTCTCAGGTTTTTAATTTCATTTGATGCCATTGCAATGTTTCTTTGCGTTTTATCTTCTTTTTGTAGTCTCAATTCATCATTTCTTACTCTAAGGGACAGGATAGATTCCTTTAAATGCTCGTTTTCTTTGCTTGCTGTAGAAATAGCATTTTGTAGGGCTTCTTCTTTTTCTATATTCTTGTTGTCTAGTTCTTCCCTAAGTTGAGAAATATTCTTTTTTAATGTAATATTTTCATTTTCTTTTGTAGAAATAGCTATTTGAACTGCGTCTTCTTTTTCAAATACAAGTTTTTCCATTTTTTCTCTAGCTAAACCTAAACTTTCTCTTAAGTTTTTTAGTTCTATTGTGTAAGTGGATTCAACTTTTTGAGCAATTTGTTGTTCTCTTTGTTGGGCATTTTCAAGCTCATCTCGTAAACCTTTTATTGTCTCTTTTAGAGAAATAATTTCGGATTCGGATTTAGCTATTGTTCGTTGTATCTTGTCTTCCTGTCTGCTCCTTATTAATTCAAGTTGCTCTCGGAGACTTTGAGAAGAAAGTTTTAACTGATTTATCTCGTTAAGAGAACTGGAGTAAGCAATCTGAACATTTTCTTCTTCTTTAATCTGTGCTTTATCTAATTCTTCCCGCAAATCCGAACTTAATTCCTTAAGAGATCTGATTTCATTTTCTTTTTCCGCAATTGCCTTTTGCACATCGGAGATAGCGTCAAATTTGCTTGTTTCAAGTTGGTTTCTTATTGTTACTAAAGATTTTTTTAATTGATTAATCTCCTTGTTTGAAAGGGAGATTGCTTGCTGCACAGATTGCTCCTTATCCATAAGGCTTTTTTCTAATTCTTCTCTTAGTTCTGTAACCGTGTTTTGTAGTGATCTAATGAGAGTATTTGCGGTTGCAGTAGCTTTTTGTACCCTATCATCTTCTCTTGCTTTTGCATTTTCTAAATTATTACGCACCATCGACAAAGAGTTTTTAAGTTGCTGTATTTCGCTTTGAGCAGATGACTGAGCATTCTGTACTGCATCTTCCTGATCGATCAATGTTTTTTCTAACTCCTCCCTAATATCAAAGATTGTTGACTTGAGAGCTTTAATTTCTGCTTGTGCCGTAGCTTTTGCTTTTTGTATTCTGTCATCCTCTCTTGCTTTCGCGATATCAAGCGTGTCTCTGGAGAGTGCCAATGATGTTCTTAATTGATTTATTTCGTCTTGCGCTCGAGAAATTGCATTCTGAACGCTAGTCGCTTCCTTCCCACTTGCAATCTCAAGCTCTTCTCGAAGCGACTCAATGGTACCTTTTAACGATTTAATTTCCTTAGCATTATTACTATTAATTTTTTGAATTTTATCTTCCTGGTCGCCTTGGTGTCTCTCAAGTTTTTCCCTAGAAAGGAGTAAGGTAGTTTTAAGGGATGCAACTTCAGCAATGTGCGAAGAATTAACTTTTTGAATCGCATCCAGTTTAGTATTCTCAGCTTTTTCTATTTCAATCCGAAGAGTTGAGATAGTATTTTTAAGATCTTCAATTTCCTTGTAAGAAGTTGCCCTTGCTTTTTGAATTTGTTGTTCATGGTCAAGCTGGATTCTATCGATCTTTTCCCTGAGGCTGTAAGAGGAATCACGAAGTTGATTAATTTCTTGTTGAGTACTTCGTTTAATATTTTGTTCGATAT
>MDSV01211667.1_pt1 | contig 12659 bp, 15 predicted proteins | sample 810851 | NCBI WGS metagenome assembly MDSV01 (sample SAMN05326640, study PRJNA326480) | marine metagenome | isolation source: seawater | place: Atlantic Ocean: North East | collected 2012
ACTTTAATATTATTATTTTAAGGCGAGGTAGCTCAGTTGGTTAGAGCACAGGACTCATAAGCCTGGGGTCGGCGGTTCGAATCCGCCCCTCGCTACCAACTAAATCAAAGCTTGAATAGAATTGAGCGAATTGTAAAATTAAACGGATGTTAAGAAAAATAAAAAGAATTTTTAAAAAAAAAACCTACAATTATACCAAAAAGTTTAAATCATATGAATTAGCTGAAAAATTTTTAGAAACAAAAAAAACTTATTTTGATAAAAGATTTGTAAATAAGTTTTATAGTCCTGGTAAAGTAGAGTCCTTAGAAAGATTTTATGCATCTTCAGTTATCTCTGCATTATGGAAAAAAAAAAATTTTAAATATTCTTGATATTGGTGGAGGAAATAATCCAATATCAAGTTACATAGAAAAATCGACCGGGAAAAGTAATTACTGCTATGTTTTAGAGACAAAAAGATTTGCAGAAATAATCCAAAAAAAAGTACCAGTTAAATATAAGAAAAAAGTTAGATATATTTACAACTTAAATCAAATAAAAAAAAAAATTGACATGGTATGTTTTATTTCCTCCATTCAATATTTTAAAAATTATAAAAAAATTATATTAGAATTAAAAAAATATAAACCTGAATATTTCATAATAACTAGAACTTTTTTTCAAAAAAAAAATTCTAATTTTTACTCTATAGAGCACTGTATTCCAGGCAGTTTACATCCATACATTTTTTTTTCATTTAGTAAATTTCATAAATTTTTTAATAAAAATGGATACGACTTAATTTTTCAAAATAGTTATAATTGTAATATTTTCTCACATGACTCAATTGATTCAAAAAAATTTGCTCATAAAGATTTAGTTTTTAAAAGAAAATAGAAATATGAATAATTTAACTTTTTTTTGTCTCACGTTAAATCCTAAACATGAGAGTATAATTAAAAAATTATCTTATACCCCAGTAGGATTGGGCGATAAAATATTTTCTAAAAATTGTTTCTCAGATAAAAAAGGGGTAAATATTTCAGAAAAAAATCCTTATTATGGAGAGTATACTTTTCATTATTGGGTTTGGAAGAACCATTTAGAAAATATAAAATCTGAATGGGTTGGTTTTTGTCAGTATAGAAAATTTTTTGTTAAAGCAGGTTTATTGGAAAAAGATTATAATACATTTAATATTCTCGATGAAAATATTGTTAAAGACATACCTAAAGAATTAGAAAATTATGATTGTATACTGGGAGAACAATCTTATGTGAATAATTTTAAATTCATGAAATTTTTCAAACAGAACCCTTTAAAAATTATATTTTCACCATCTTATATATTTAAAAAAGAAAAAAGAAATATCAAATATCACTTTGATATTTTTCATGGCGAAGGTCATTTAGAATCTGCAATAAGTTTGTTAGATAAAGAACATAAAGAGGATTTTAAAATATTTGTAGAGACTAGATCGTCTTTTAATCCTCATAATATGTTTTTATGTAAAAGAAAATATCTAAAAAACTATTACGAAACTATTTTTCCGTGGCTTCAAAAATGTGAAGATATATTTGGATTTAACAATTTGTCTGGTTATGGAATGAAAAGAATTTATGGTTTTCTGGCGGAAAGATTTTTATCTTACTGGTTTTTAAAAAATTACAAAGTAAAAGAACTTCCTATAATAGTCAAAAATATATCCGATTATAAAAATTTGTAGGATTTAGTGAAATCTTTAAAAGTTTTTAAATTTTTATCTTTCGGGGACAAAATAGTTTTACGTTTAGGCCATTTAACTTTAATTATTTTATCATTGTAAATTATTCCACTTTCATACTTAGGTTTATAAAAATTATCTAATTTATAATATATTATATTATCGTTTTCATAACTGAAATAAGCATGAGCAAATCCTTTTGGGATAAAAAGACTAATAGCGTTTTCTTTAGATAAAATAATCTTAAAATATTTCCCAAAAGTTTTAGATTTTTTTCTTAAATCTATAACGACATCTAATATTTTGCCTTTTAACACGCTTACGTATTTAGCTTGTTGGAATTTTGTTTGAAAGTGAAAACCTCTTAAAACATTTTTTTTGGAAGAAGTACAATATTCAAAAACAAATTTTTTATCTAATAATTTCTTATTAAAGGTCTCTCTTAAAGAACCTCTTTTATCTATATTGTTTTTTTGCTTTATTATTAACAAATCTTTTATCTTTGTTTTGTATATTTTCATTTTAAATATTTTGAAATTTTTTTTAAATTCATATCCATTCTTAATGGAAGTTCGCCTTTAGAAAATAATTTTTTTATTTTATAATTTTCTATTTTAGCAAATTGATAAACCGTTTGAGCTTTTCCTCCAATGTTAAAAACTCCTTTTTTATCAAGGATCTTTAAGAAAATTTTAATGAAATCATCATGATAAATAAAATTAGTCTTAACATTCGCGAAAGCAGATTTATGTACAAAAGGTTTTTCTGTCATACATGTTCTTAAAATAAGAGAATTTTTGTACATTTGGACTGCACATTCACCGCCAAGTTTTGACCAGCCATAATTATTCCAAGGTAATAACGGATCTGTTTCAACATAATTACCTTTTCTCCCTGGATAAATGTAGCTTGTAGAAAAATGAATTATTTTTAGTTTTTTTTCTATACATTCTTTAATTATATTTGCTGTTCCAATTATATTCAAATCTATGCTCTTTTTAATATTTTTTTCATGAATATTCATGGGTCTAGAAAGACCAGCCAAATTTAAAATATAATTTGGTTTAAATTTTTTAATATTATTTTTAATTGAAGTACTACTTAATATATTAAGCTGTTTTTTGCTTCTAAAAATAAATTTATATTTACTTTTTTTACTTTTTAAAACTTCGGCGAATCTACCTTCACCACCTGTAACTAAAATTTTTTTCATTTAATTTTTTAAAATAACCTTGATTTTCAATATACCATTCTATTGTTTTTGAAATTCCTTGATTTAAATTTATTTTAGCTCTCCATTTCAAATTTTTTTTAATTTTGTTACTATTAAGTGCATACCTAAAATCATGCCCAGGTCTATCTTTGACAAATTTTATTTTTACTTTTTTCCCTATCTTAATTTTTTTATTTGTAAACGTTTTTAAAATTTTTTTAACAAGAAAAATGTTACTACAAATAATACCTGATCCTATATTATATTTTTCACCAGAACGACCTTTATAAAATAATTTTAAAAGTGCATCACAGTGATCGTCTACAAAAATCCATTCTCTTAGATTTTTACCTTTAGAATATATAGGTAGAGGCTTATTTTTTAAAATATTATAAATAATCTTTGGTATAAGTTTTTCTGGATACTGCCTTGGACCATAGTTGTTAGAACAATTCGATATAATTGCATCAATTTTATAAGTTCTAACATAGGCATTTATTAAATGATCAGAGGATGCTTTTGAGGCAGAATAAGGTGAACTAGGTATATAAGGAAAGTCTTCACTGGATTTTTTTGGATTTTTAATATCTCCATAAACTTCATCAGTAGAAATATGAATAAGTCTAACTTTTTTATTATACTCTTTAATAGCTTCTAATAAATTATATACTCCAAGAATATTGTTCTTAATAAAGTTAAAAGAACCCTCTATAGATCTATCAACATGTGTATCAGCAGCGAGATTAAAAATACCATGAGGTTTATATTTTCTCAGTGTTTTAACAACTTCTTTTTTATTGTTTATATCGATCTTTTTAAAAGAGTAGTTTTTACTTTTAACATCCCTCAAATTATATTTTTGAGCTGAGTACGAAAGTTTATCTATATTAAGTACAGAAAATTTTTTTTTTAATAATAGCTTTATTAAGCTACTTCCAATAAAACCATAACCACCAGTTACAATAAACCTTTTCATTTGCTATTATTTATATTATTTATGCTTGTAAGTATACTTTACTATCTTAATGAAGGCATTTTTTTGATGCAAATAACAAAAGAAAATTTAACAATAATAATAGTCACAATAAAAAGTCAAAATATTATTGATAGTTGTTTAAAATCAATTGACCCAAAAATTAAAAAAATTATTGTGGAAAATTCCTCAGATCAAAAGTTTATAGATGGTATAAAAGAAAAATACGAAAATATAGAATGTTATCTGACAGGTAAAAATTTAGGAATGGGGGCAGGTAATAATTTTGGAATAAATAAATCTAATACTAGATATGTTATGATTTTAAATCCAGACACAATCTTAAAACCAAATACTTTAGAAGATATTTTTAAAATATCAAAAAATTTAGATTTCGCTTTGTTGAGCCCCTTGAGCGATAATAAAGATTATCCAAATTTTAAAAGACTTACTAATCTTAAAGAAGAGCAGGGAGATTTATTTGAAGTTAATCAAATTGATGGATATTCAATGATCTTAGATAAAAAACAATTTGATAATAATTTTTTCGATGAAAAAATATTTATGTACTTAGAAAACGACGATCTTTGCTTGAGAGTAAGAAGGAATAATAAAAAAATATATATTTATGCTAAATCATTGATTTCTCATCTCGGAGCTAAGGCTGTTGACGAAAAATATTATTATCAATTAGAATATTCGAGAAACTGGCACTGGAATTGGTCTAAATTTTATTTTAGAAAAAAACATTATGGATTTACAAAAGCATTTTTGTTTGGGATTTTAATTTTTATAAAATCAATTTTAAAAAGTCTTTATTTTTTGATAATAAAAAAAAAATTCAAAAGTAAATTATATTATTATAGAGCATCAGGTTTTTTAAATGCTCTTTTAAATAAAAGATCATGGTTTAGACCAAGATTAGATTGATTTAATTATTTCAAAGATATATTTATTGTTAATGCCAAAAGAGAAAAAAAAAATCTTAATAACAGGTGGTGCTGGATTTGTCGGTACAAATTTAATTAAACTTCTTCTAAAAAAAACAAATTTACATTTAATAAGTTTAGATAATTATTCCTCTGGAACAAAAAAAAACCATGTAGAAAATAAAAGAGTAAAATATATAAGGGGCCATACCAAAAAAATAAATGATTTGATTAAAAATCCAAAAAAAATTCATTCTGTTTTTCATTTTGGTGAATTTGCAAGAATATATCAAAGCTTTTTGAAAATGAACGATTGTATTGAATCTAATTTTGTTGGTTCAAATGCAGTTTTTAATTTCTGCTTAATAAATAATATTAAACTAGTTTACTCTGCTACATCTGCATCTTTAGGAAATAAAGGAAAAGATAAAAATTTATCTCCATACGCTTTTTCTAAAGCCACTAACTTAGAACAATTAGAAAATTTTAAAAAACATTTTAGATTTAAGTATGAAGTAATATATTTTTATAATGTGTATGGCCCTCATCAAATATCTACAGGAAATATGTCTACAGTAATAGGTATTTTTGAAAATCATTATTTGAAAAAAAAACCTATTCCAGTTGTTAAACCCGGTACACAAACAAGGAGATTCACGCATATAGATGATACGATTGAGATATGCTATTTAGCTTGGAAAAAAAACCTCAATAGACATTATATTATTACTAATAAAAAATCATATTCAATTAATGAAGTAGCTAAAATGTTTAAATCAGATATAAAATATTTTCCAAAAAGAAGTGGAGAAAGATATGTCTCAAAACTTGTAAGTTATAATTTGTCTAATAAAATCTATAAATATTTTGGTAAACGACAATTAAACAATTATATAAGTAACTTTTTAAAGAAAAACTCTTAATGACCAGGGAATTCAATCAAGCATTCAGTCTTATATCCTTTATTTTTAAGAAGATTATTTCCAGGTAAATCAAAAAGATTAATTACAAAAATAAAACCTGCAACTTTACCTCCGCAAATTTCTATCAATTTTGCAGCTGCTTCTGCAGTTCCCCCAGTTGCGATTAAATCGTCAATAACAAGAATTTTTTCACCTTTTGAAATGGAGTCTTTATGAATCTCAATTGTGGCCTCTCCATATTCTAACTTAAAATCTACTGCATGTGTTTCAGCTGGAAGTTTATTTTTTTTTCTTAATAATATAAATGGTTTGTTAAGGACATACGAGACTGTTGAAGCAAAAACAAACCCTCTAGACTCTACAGCTGAAACTTTATCAAATTCTATTTTTTTTGATAATTCAATAATTTTATCATTTGCAAATCTAAATGCTTGAGGGTTTTTTATTAAAGTAGTTATATCTCGAAATAATATACCTTTTTTCGGATAATCTTGAATTGATCTTATATATTTTTTTAAATCCATATTTAGCTTCAAGTTCTAACAAAAAAGCTTTAATAATTATATAATGAAAAAAAGAAAACTCGGGATAATTGGAGGAAGCGGCCTCTATAAGATGGATGGCTTTCAAAAAAGCAGATGGGAAAAAGTAAAGACCTCTTGGGGTGAACCATCAGACCAAATTTTAATTGCTGAATTTAATCAAGAAGAAATTTGTTTTTTACCAAGACATTCGAGAGGACATAAAATTAATCCAACAAATATAAATTTTAGAGCAAATATTGATGCGATGAAGCAACTTGATGTAACTGATATCATTTCAGTTTCTGCCGTAGGATCTTTAAAAGATGATTTAAATCCAGGAAAATTTGTTATTGTAGATCAATTTATCGATAGAACTTTTTCAAGAGCAAAAACTTTTTTTGATGAAGAAATTGTTGCACATGTATCAATGGCGAAACCTACTAGCACAGGATTATCGAATTGTTGTGAGACTGCCTTAAAAAAACTTAAAATTAGTTTTAAAAGAGGAGGAACTTATATTGTTATGGAAGGCCCTCAATTTTCTACATTAGCTGAGTCAAATCTTTATAGATCTTGGAATGCTGATGTAATTGGTATGACCAATATGCCTGAAGCAAAATTAGCTCGAGAAGCCGAAATTAGATATTGTACAATTGCAATGGTTACTGACTATGATTGTTGGCATTCTGACCATGATCAGGTAAATGTAGCAATGGTAATTGAAACTTTAAACAAGAATTCTTCTAATGCTCAAGATATGATTAAGGAAATAATTAAAACTTTCAAAAGTTTTTCAATTGAAAACGATCCAGCTAATAATTGTTTAGATAATGCAATTATTACAGATCCAAAATTGAGAACAAAAAAAACAATTAAAAAACTGGAGTATATTGCGGGCAGGGTTTTAAAAAAATGAAAAATCTATTTGATAAAATTTTTAGACCAAAAAAATATTTTCAAGACAAACGTTTAAAGATAATCGAAAAGGATACAAAAAAGTTTAAAGAAAAATATGAACCATATATCAATGACGTACAGGACACTTTAACAAAAAAAAAAGAAATTTCTTTTCTACATGCAGGACATATAGGAGATATTATAAACACGCTTCCAATTTTGAAAGAGATTTCAAAAACACATAAGTGTAATCTTTTAATTCAATTAGATATACCAGCACCCGAAGTGTATAATAGTCATCCCGCAGGAAAAGTTTTTTTAAATAAAAAAATTTATGAGATGCTTTACCCTCTTCTCAAAACCCAAACCTATATTAATAATATTGAAATATTTAATAATCAAAAAATTGATATTAATTTTAATTTAATTAGAAAACTTCCGATTAATTTATTGTTTGATAACGCTAGGTATGGATTTCATATAGCTGGTGTCCAAGTAGATTTAAGTAAAAAATTTTTAGAGGTCCAGGAACACCCGACTTTAAAAAATAAAATTATAATACTTAGATCTATGAGGTATCAAAATCCATTTATAACTTATAGTTTTTTAGAAAAATACGACAATCCTTACTACATCGGTACATTAGAAGAATACAATAGTCTAAAAAAAGATGTAAAAAATTTAGAGTTCTATGAATGTAAAGATTTTTTGGAAATGGCATCTATTATAAAATCTAGTAAAATTTTAATCGGAAATTCCTCTTTAGGAATTGATATTGCTGAAGGATTAAAAATTCCTAGATTATTAGAGGCATCACCTTACTTTCCTTCAAGACAAATACATGGCGAGAATGGTTTCGATTTTTATTTTCAAGCCCATTTTGAAAAATATTTTAATTTTTTATTGAAACAACAATCTTAATATTTAGAATATTTTTTCACTTCTCTAATACTAGAGTTAGTTAATTTATTAATCTTTAATTTTATCTTTGCTCTGTCATCGTTATTTTTGTAAACACTAATCGCAACTTTTGCAATTTTTTCTAAATGTTTTTGTGCTTCTCTTTTAAAATTTTCCATTTCCCAAATAGTTAAATTGGTTTTAAATAGATCTTTCCACAATTTTTTTACTTTTGTATTTATATTTACTTTTTGCTTCAATGTGTTTTTAAGTGAATTGTATTCTTTATTGATTTGCGACAGATGTGCTTTTTTAGAAATCTTTTTTTTTTTAATTTCTAAAATGGTTAATTTGTCTATAATTTCACCTACTGAGGTTTCGATGTATACTTTTTTCATTTTTTTTGTATAATTGCCTTTATAAATTATTTTTTTTGTTCAATATAGCAATTAAATAAATTTATTAAACATTAATATATTCAGTTATCTTATCTTATAAATGTCAAAAAAAATAAAGATAGTTAAAAAATGCTTATTGTGCGGCAACACCCAGCTTAGATCTTTATTCAATGTTGGAAATTTATACGTAAGTAATTTTGTTGAAAAAAAAAATATTAACAAAGGCACAAAATCAAAACTTAATCTTCTCTATTGCAATAAATGTACTTTAATTCAGCTTTCTCATTTAGCACCACAAGAAATAATGTATAGAAGATTTTATTGGTATAAATCTGGAGTAACTAAAACAATGAGAGAGGGATTGAAAGCACTTTTCTTAGATTGTATTAAAAAAGCTAAATTAAAAAAAAATGACGTTGTTTTGGATATTGGAGCAAATGACGGAACTTTACTAAAATATTTTAAAAACAAAAAATTTAAAACTATAGGTTGTGATCCAGCAAATAATTTAAAATTGGAACTTAAAAAAAATTGCGATTATATAATTGATAATTTTTGGTCTAGAAAAGAATTATTTAAGATCTTAAATAAAAATGGTTTGAAAAAACCTAAACTTATAACTGCTATAGGCATGTTTTATGATTTAGAAGATCCTAATAAGTTTATAAAAGATGCCGCCGAAAGTTTAGATGATAATGGTATTTTCGTTGCACAGCTTATGAGCTTCAAATCTATGATAGAAAAAAATGATCTAGGAAATATTTGCCATGAACATATTGAATTTTATTCCTTTAAATCCATTAAGTATCTGTTTGAAAAAAATGGTTTAGAAATATTCAAGATTTCAAGTAATGATATAAATGGAGGGAGTCACAGATTTTATTGCAGAAAATTTGCAAATGGTAGCATAAAGCTTCCTAAAGAAAATATTTTAAAAATGATGAAAAATTTTGTTTATAGGGTAAAACAAAACAAAAAGATTACTTTAAATTTTATAAATCAACAAATTAAGAAGAATAAAAAAATATTTCTTTATGGTGCTTCTACAAAAGGTAACACTGTCTTACAATACTACGGTCTCGACAAAAGAATCATTCCTTATGCTGCTGAAAGAAGTTCTTTTAAATGGGGTAAATACACCATAGGAACAGGTATAAAAATTATTTCTGAAAAAAAAGCTAAAAAACTCAAGCCAGATTTCTTTTTTGTTACTCCGTGGGGGTTTATAAAAGAATTTATTAAACGAGAAAAAAATTGGCTAAACAACGGAGGAAAGTTTATATTACCATTTCCGAAGATGAAAATAATTGGAAAAAAATGAGTAAAAAAAAAATTTTAGTTTTAGGGGCAACAGGGCAAGATGGATCTACACTTTGCAAATATTTAATAGATAAAAGATTTAAAGTATTTGGACTTGTAAGAAAATCCGCAACGGGGAACTTAAAAAATTTAAAAAAAGTAATAAATTCGCCGAACTTTGAAATTCTACACGGTGATCTTCTAGACTTAATTTCAATTGAGAAGATTATAAGAAAAATTAAACCCCAAGAAATTTATAATTTTGCTGACCAAGACCATGTCAGATGGAGCTTTGAGGTACCTAGTTATTCTTTTGATGTAACAGGGGCTTCGGTTGTTAAACTATTAGAGATAATTAGGAATCATTCACCTAAATCAAAATTTTTTCAACCTTTATCGTCAAATATTTTTGGAGGCAGCAAAAAGAAAAAACAAAATGAAAAAGAGGAATTTTCTCCTTTAAGTATTTATGCTTTAGGAAAAGTTACAGCTTTTTATGCCTGTGAAATGTATAAAAAAGTTCATAATTTGAGAATTTATAGTGCAATTTTTTACAATCATGAGTCTGAAGTTAGACCTGAAGAATATGTAACCAGAAAAATTACCAAAAGTGTGGCTCGAATATATTATGGAAAACAAAAAAAAATTTATTTAGGTGATATCAAAGCTAAGATTGATTGGGGTTACGCTGAAGACTATGTTGAAGCGGCTTACAATATTATGCAACTAAAAAAACCTGACTATTTCGTCATTGGCTCTGGCAAAGCCTACACTGTTGAGTTTTTTCTCAAGAAGGCTTTTGAATACGTAGGATTGAATTTTAAAAAATATTTAAAAGTTAATAAAAGATTAATTAGACCCAGTAAAAATTCAACGCTTGTAGCAAATACTTTAAAAGCACAAAAGATTTTGAAATTTAAAAATAAAACAAGTATTAGCAAGATAATAGCATTGATGATGGAAAATGATCTTAAATTGGAAAGAGATAATTAAAAATGATCAAAAAAATTTTTCACAAAAAGAAACTTTTAGCAATGATACTAACGGAAAAAAAAACTTTCAAAAAGGGTGTAAACTTTTTAACACCAAGCCATCTTACTTTGCAGCTAGGTTTTATCAAGCATAAATCAAGCACATATATTAAACCACATACACATAAAAATTACTTAAGAAGAATAAAAAAAACTACCGAAATTTTGTTTATTAAAAATGGATCTATAAGAGTAGACTTTTACTCAAAAAAAAAATACTTGTTTAGTAAAGTGGTAAGCAAAAACAAAATATTAATTTTGCTTGAAGGATCTCACGGATTTAAGATTTTAAGGAGTTGTTCAATAATTGAAGTTAAACAAGGGCCTTTTAGTTTGTCTATGGACAAAGAAAGATTTAATAAAATTGATGAAAAATATATCAAAATTAAAAAATAAAATTATTCCCGTTAATAGACCAAAAGTTTTTCCTAATGATATTAAAAATGTAGTAAAGGCTTTAAAAGAAAATTGGATCTCAGGCGATGGTCCTTACGTTAAAAAATTCGAGTCGAATTTTGCAAAATTTCACAAAAAAAAATATGCTGTTTCTGTTAGCAGTGGAACAGCTGCGCTTGAAGTAACTTTAAAGTCTTTAAATTTAAAAAAAGGGAGCGAGGTAATAATCCCAGCTTTTTCAATTATTTCAACCGCACTTTGTGTAATTAAAAATAATTTAAAACCTGTTTTAGTAGACGTTGACTTAGATACGTGGAACACAAATCCTGAACAAATAATTAAAAAAATTAATAAAAAGACTAAGGCTATTATTATTACTCATATTTATGGCTTTCCTGTAGATATGAAAAAAGTTCTTTTGGCAGCGAAAAAGAAAAAGATAATTACTATAGAAGACTCAGCTGAAATGTTAGGTCAAAAATATAAAAATAAATTATGTGGCAGTTACGGAGATGTTAGTACTTTCAGTTTTTATGCTAATAAACATATAACCACTGGTGAAGGTGGAATGATTCTTACAAATAATAAAAATATTTTTGATAAAGCAATTTCATATAGAAATTTGTGCTTTGGACAGGGTAAAAATAGATTCAATCATGAAGACATCGGATGGAATTACAGGTTATCAAGTCTTCAAGCAGCAATGGGCATTAGTCAATTAAAAAAAATAAACTATTTGATAAAAAGAAAACGAGAGATAGGAAAGCTTTACTATAATAACCTCAAGCGAAATAAGTATATTCAAATTCAAAGATTGTCCTTACCTTATGCAAAAAATATTTACTGGGTTTTTGGTGTATTGATAAAGCCCAGTAAAAAATTCAATAGAGACATAGTAGTTAAGAAGCTTTTAAAAAAAAATATTCAAACAAGAAATTTTTTTTATCCAATGCATAAACAAAAGATTTTTAAAAGACTTAAAATATTTGATAATAAATCTAAATTTCCTAATTCAGAATTTCTATCAAATAACGGTTTTTATTTACCTTCTGGGCTAGGCATTACAAATAAAGAAATTTTATATACTTGCAAAGTTCTAAACTCTGTTTTAGGCAAACAATGAAGATACAAGGAAAAGAATATAGAACAATTTGGTTTGAAAAGAATTTAATTAAGATCATTGATCAAACAAAACTCCCTCATCAATTTATAATAAAAGATTTAAAAACAGTTAAAGATTCAATTAATGCAATCAAAACAATGGAAGTTCGAGGAGCTCCCTTAATAGGTGCCGCTGCAGCCTACGGACTAGTTTTAGCTATACTTGAAAAAAATGATCAATCTTTTTTAAAAAAGTCTGCAGAGCATTTAATAGAGTCGAGACCTACGGCTATCAATTTAAAATGGGCAGTAGATAGAATGATGAACAAAATATCAGGTATAAATAGCAATGAAGTTTTAAATATAGCTA
>MDSV01052374.1_pt1 | contig 12658 bp, 11 predicted proteins | sample 810851 | NCBI WGS metagenome assembly MDSV01 (sample SAMN05326640, study PRJNA326480) | marine metagenome | isolation source: seawater | place: Atlantic Ocean: North East | collected 2012
AAGAATAGGGCAGTCAAAAGAATGTTTTATTACTCATCTTAAAGCCATTGATACAATTGATGAAAGAGTTTCAAATATACTTAAAGAAAAAAAATCGATAAATGCTGAAGTTATTGAAACTTTAGTTGTAAACTTGCAAAAGGAGTTAAGAAATGCCAGTTGAATTTGGGCTGTCACAAAGAGATATTAGCGATAAGCAATTTCTTTATTTGCTTAAAATCGGAAATACCTCAGCAAAAATGCTTCTTTTGGAAAGATACCGAAATAAACCAACAAAAAGAATTAAACTTCAAAAATTCATAAAGCAACTTGAGGAATCAGGAATAAAATATAATAAATTTTACGAAGAACTGTCTACTCATCAAGTTGCAGCTATTTTAATAACTCCTAAAGCTGCTACTAAGAAATTACCAATAAGGTCCCTTATTCATCCAACCCATAACAAAAGCCTTAATGATAAACTTTCAAAGGTATGGTGGGAAGAAAAAATATATGATTATGAACGATCTATTAGATATAAATCTTTAAGCATCAAGGAAGATAAAGTTGACTTCACTACTGCCGATGTAAAGAAAATAAGATTTGCCATTATGTGGCTTAATTATTTTATGACTCAAAAATCTAAAACTTCGATCAAAGACTCTTGCTTATCAAAAGATGCAAAGTTAATATTTTTAGAAAAAGGGTTCAGTGGACTTTATAAGATAGCAAAATCAGATAAACGTATTCTAAAAAAATATTTTTTAAAATCAGATGAAATCATAAATAAATCTTTTTATGAGTTAGCATCTTTGAATTTAAGAGACGTATGGTTAAGTTATACTTATAGAGATAAACAAAAAATCATAAAATCTTATCAGAATATTGGCTTAGAAGAACATGCACCAAACTCTTATAAGAAGTTACCAATATATTATTTATATAATTCTAGTTTTAATATGGATATAAATAAACTAACTAAATTGTTTAATATAGGATATCAAAGAATGGAGTCTTGCGAAATTTTACGCAAAGATAACGAAACTTTGTTAAACGAAGTTGGGATTTTTGATATCCTTTACAATCAATTTGGTAGGTATAAAAATTAGTCGTAATTCATATTATTCTTTATTTCAAGAATTTTTTCCCACCATTCATTTGCATCATTTTGAGTATTAAACTCTCCTGCTCCTCTTGCTGTTGCTGAAAGTCTAGTAATTGCTCGTGGTTGATAACTATCTTTATCATCAATCAGAAACAAACAAATGTCATATGCTGCAGCCATTCTTTGATTTGCAGAAGTTGCTCCTTCAGTCATAACATAATTTATTTCGCCTGGTTCAGTTGCATTGTTGACTAGAATTAAGTTCATAAAAGGAGGTTTTCTCATATCCCAATCAATCCATGTAAGAGGTTTTAATGCTTCGCTGTATTGTTCAGGAGAGAAGTTACCAATTTCATCATTATCCATAGCTTCATCAGTTGAAAGCCTTGATTCTATTAAATGCCTAATTAGCTTTGCCATAATTTGAATTTGAGGTTTTGGCCTTAAAAAAAGGTGATCCATTTTACCCTCGGAATCTAAGGGCTCGTTTGGACTCCTCATATCGACTCTTTTATCAACATCATTTAAATCAGGAAAGTGTCCTATTAGAGCGTTCCAAATTCCATCAACCATATTGTAATAAAAATTTATATCTGCATCAGGAGGTCGGTGCATGAGATACGCTGATTCAACAATCATGGGATTGATAGTTTTAACAATTTGGTTTTGAAGAATAATTGCATTGACATCATATAAGGTCGCAAGGCTTGTAAGGTATGTGGCTCCTTGACTAATAGCTTTTGTATCGATATCTATATGTGGGTTATTTTCTGCCTTCCCATCGAACTTAAATATCTTAGAATCCTGGATCATTTTTCTAGTTATAATCGCAAAAATATCATCTTCGTCCATTATGATATTAGTTTCTTTATTTGTGCTTTTTGCATACCTGTTTAAACTTGTGAATAGTCTTCTATATTTTTCTTTAAAGTCCGAATAGTCCTCTCCTGATCCTTTGTTTACAAGAAGAACGTTCAGCCCTTGGTCTAAAAATCCTGGAGTCATTTCTTCTCTCAATTCTTGGTCTTCAATAATACTTTTTATAGCAAAAAGTCTATGTTGGCCGTCAAGGACCATATATTTTTGCGATCTATCAAATCGAATAAAACCCAAGTCTTGTAAATCCATAAGTTCAAGATCATCCAATTCACTTTGCTCAATCTCAGCAGGTCTAAATTCAGGAATGTCACCTAGACAGGCAATTACAATAGACGAAAAAAAAGCATCTTTTCTATCAAGCAAATACCGAGCAATTTCTTTTTTCGCCCTTCCTTCGTTAATTTTTCTCTGAAGCCAGTTATCAAGCACACTAGGCATTTCACCATCAGGAGTAATATCAGTTTGAAAACTAATCAAATCATCGCCATCATTTCCAGATACATTAAAAAAATCTGCGAATTGCATCTTAATGGAAAAATATTCCCAATTACTCATTTGTATCTTTGTTGCAGGGTGCCAAGTCATTTGTTTTCTCCTTTATTATGTGCAAATAATACTAACATATTTTATTTAGAATCCTTAAGTTTTGATTTTACTCCTTTTGATGTAAAGCTTACCTTATCATTAACTATAGGACCAAATGCCTCTATAAGGATTGTTTCAAGCCTTTCAAGTTCGCGTTTCAAATCATATTTATCAGGAAACTGATCTATTAAATTTTTATCTGGGAACCAGGCTGAATAAGTAAAATTATTCCCAAAACATTTCCAGCCATCATCAAACCATGGGGTTGATCTATGTACATAGTATCTTGTGGCAACACTTTTTTCTGCTATGCCAATATATACAGGTGTTGATAATACACTTTTTGAAGAACTGATATTTTTGATAGCTCGAAATATATATATTCCAGGTAGTTTTGGAACCGATTCATAATTTGCGTATGTAGCAGGAAACATATCCCATTCAAATTGAGCTAGCAAGCTGTCTAGCTCTTTTGAACTAATAGTATCTTTCTCAAGGGACCAACCTTTTCTAATCGCCATCTAAAATCCTACCTTTCCAGGTATCAATCCAATATTTAAATTTTATTTTTTCACGATCTGAAAATTCATCAGCAGATGCAGCAACTCTTGAAATACGAAGAGCAACTTTAATTACATCAATATCATTTATAAGGTGGTTAACAAGCGCTTTTTCTTCCTTAGAAGTATATTTGTGCAGAAATTTACTCTTAATTATTAAATCAGATATCCTAAAAATAATTTTTTCTAGACCCTCTTTTTTGTATTGATAATCCTTTAAATTGTTAATAATCTCATATTTTGAAAACTTTATTAAAGTATTCCTTTCCTCATCAGAAATAACTTTATCTTGAGCACAAATATATAAAACAAAGAATGCCACTGCTTCGACTGAATTTGGCCTAATATCCTCAATTTTCATGATAATTACCCTCTTATTAAAGCACAAAATGAAACCTAAATAAAAACCCAGTATTTTCAGGAGCATTAAATATTTGCATAATTACTTCGAATACTACGAACTATTTTTTCGTAGCATGCATTCATACTTCTCAATATTAAATATTGAGCTAGGTATGCGAATTAACTATCAAGATAAACTAAATGAACTAAAAGCAAAAGTATTTCTAGGTAAAGAAGTTGAGTATGAGGAGTGGTTCTCGCTTGGAATTAACGCGACATGCTTTGATGATACTTCAACGTCTGAAGCTGCATTTGAGATGCTTGATAGACCCATTCGTAAATGCAGCAATTTTCTTTTACTTGAATATTTTCGAGTGCTGTTAGAGAAAAAAACTACTAAAAAAGATCAGGCCACTAAACTCTTAAAGACTTTACTTAGTAAGACAAGTAAATCATTTGTTATAAGAACTGTTTTGGATTCTCCCAATAAGATACTTAGAAAACATCTAATAGAAGAATTAAAACAATATAAGCGCTTTAAGGATCGCGATAAACTTTTCTTAATTGAAATATTATGGGAAAGAGGAGTAATTTCAAGAAAGGCAGCTGACGCAAGTCTACAATATTTTCTTCACTATGAATCTTCTGATTCAGTAACTCCATTAATCCTTTCAAAAGAACATATTAGAAGTATTCATGATGCATATCAGCGTGATAAAAATGCAAGCATAATTTCTAACGATTACTCAAAATATGTTACTTCTAGTGATGATGTTTTGTTAAGAATGATTGTTTCTTTAATTTACCTGAAGATGAATTTAGTCAAAAAAGCTTTCAATACTTTTTATCCAGTCTCATTGCACCCAAGTTTTATAAAAAAAGGAAAGTATTCGCCGGAGCTATTCTTTTCAATTGAGAACAAAGAGTCGGATAATACTAGACCAAAATATTTTAAAGATTTAGATCGCTTTAAAAATACCACTCAGTATCTAGATACAAAATATTCTCAGTACTTTGATATCCCCTATAATCAAGCGGCGCTAATAGCAGGTGGCTTAAACTGCTCAAACTTATTTACTTTCGCATTTAATTCACTCAAATATTCAAGGGATTTATCCATCGTAAAAACTGTTAATAGAATAGTAAAAAGGCTTGATCCAGTTCATTATTACTATAATCACAAAAAAATACTTGGGTTTTTGCCATTAATAAAAAAACTTAATAAAGAATTTCCAAATGAGCATATTACATCTGAAATTAATGATTATTTTTTATCAAAAAAACATTATTTTCATGATGTTGCTTTATTAATTTTTCCAAAAGATAGCCTCAAAAAATACGACTTAGACATAAAACACATAAAACAAAAGTTCAAAAACTATTGTATGAGGATGGGTTTTCGTGACTGGGATAGGACAGCAATAATCTTTAAACATCTTTACTTAAATGGCGACGGTAAAACAAGAAAATTTTTAAGACAAATAATAATAGACCAGTGTTTTGTTGATGATAATTATTCTTGGGAGGATAATGATGAACCAACTGTCTGCAGCATAGATTATGAGCAGATAGAAAAATTATCATCAAGTATTAGCTATCTTAATAAAGAATTAGGTCAATCATTCTATAAAAGAATTATAAAAAAACTTCTTAAGCTGAGATACGATAAAGATTTTAAAGACTCGAGATATACAACTAAAGCTAAGATTATCTGGAAAGAGATATCTAAGCATTATTCTAAAAGAAAAATTAATCAAATTTTAACTAAGCCAAGACTATCCAATGATGATTTTGATTTATTAAATACTTTAGAAGTTCTTCAAGATTTGCATATTCAATCCTTTCTATCTTTTTATCATGAAAATTATTCTTTTCTGAGATTTGAAAAGAGTCAAAACCATATAAATCTTTTCTGCAAGCACTTCATTTCAACTTGTAAAAATACTTCATTTCAAACAAAACTTAAAAACATTAGTTCAAAATATCATGGGCTCTATACAGAAGATGAATATCATAAAATTCTATGTAGTCTTATATTTGGTTTCTTTGATGACAAATCTTTTGGGGATTTTATTAATAAATTTTCTTTAGAAGAGCAGCTAAACTTTTTGCCAAAAGATCCAATGAATACTACAAATGCTGAATGTTATTCTGAAAGTAAGCTAAAAAAAAGAAGAACAGAAATCATTTCAAATGTTTCAAAATTAGACAATATAGAGCTTAGACGTTGCTATGAAAATTTTCTTGATGATAGCTTCAATAAAGACCTTTATAAATTTCAAAATACTTACAAAAGAAATACATTAGTTCAGCGTTTTTTAGAAGTTTTTGGTGAGAAAGATTTTGAAGCCACAATCCATAATAAATTAAAACAATTTAAAGTAAATGAAAGAGAAATCTATCTCAAAAATCCAATTAATACCGAGTACAAAAATTATGATGAGTTCCATAAAGTAAATAGAAAGTTATTCGAAGCAGGGTTATATGCAGAAGACATGCTACAACAACTTTCGCGTGTATTTGTATCACCATCTAAAGTAGTAGAACCTATTATAAAAAAGGCAAGAAATTTAAGGGATTACAAGGAATTTCTTGCTTTTAAATCAGCAGATTTCGAAACATCTTTTTAAGCTACGAACTATTTATTCGTATGCCAAGTTAATAATAAAAATATTAATTCTTAAAGGAGATATAAATGGACAATAAAAAAGATGAAAAACAGCTTGAACTTCCTAAGATGAAAACTGGTTATTGCATATTTATAAAGAGGGATGCAGTTTGTTTTCCAGTACTAGACTTTAAAACCAAAAAACTTAAAGTCAGAAATGAATTAAAAGAATATCAAACATCATTTGCCTTCTAGATTATGTTTGATAAAAGTTTAATTAATCAAGCAGAACTTTTTGAAACTGATCCTAAAATTTTAAAACAAATGTATCTGCAAAAAGCTATAAGTTCCATGTCAAAAGCTAAAGTTCGAAAATTTTATAAAGAGGCAGATGATGCAACAAGATCAAACATTGCAATATGTAAAAATGTTTTTAAGATCAACGCCTTAGCAATTGGCGATGCTCCAGAAGTTATCAGGCATGATAGATCAATGATTCTTTATGCAATTTCACATGATGTTAGTGCTATTAGATACGCTCCAAAATCTCTATTAGAAGATACAGTTATCGCATGTGCATATATAAATGCTGATCCATGTAGCGCATTTATAGAGCTTTCAGACAGTGTTTTACAACAAAAAGAAGTCTTTGACACACTAATCAGGAAGCTTTCGCAATCAAATGTCCCGCCGCTTATGAATATTTCAAAGTTTATTAATAGACTTTTCTCGTCGCCTTTAGAAACATTATTTTTATCTCATTCTGAATATTTAAAATTAATACATCGATTGCTAACTAAATATGGCGCCACCTATAAATATCTTCCTGAAAAGTTGCAACATAATAAAGACATAATAATCAAAGCTATTAGATCAGATAAAAGACAAATTGGTATCGTAAAAAAAATTCCGAAAAAAATACTTTCCGATAAAGCATTCTGTATAAGCCTGCTTAAGGCAGGTGCAAATCTAAAAGATCTACCTAAAATATATGAAAAAGATCCTGATATGTGCAAAGCTGCTATTAACGCTAATATAAGATGTGCAAAGAAAATTGATAAATCTCTTTGGCATAGCAAAGACTTTGTTCTATATTTCTTTAAAGAATTAGCTGTTTCAAAAGCACAGTGGACTGTAGCTTGGTATAGCTTTTTTGATTTGATAAATAATCTTCATCTTATGGATGAAGAGATAAACCTATCCCTAGCTAGTTTTGGGTATGAAATTCAAAAAAAATCAGATTTTTTAGACTCTAAGAAACTGGTTAAGGTTTTCTTAGATAATGCTTTTAATCCATACAAAATGCCGCTAAGAAGAGTGAAGAGAAACGGAGTTGTTTTTGAATATAAGCAAATTTCTTCTAGATTAAAAAAAGACAAAGAAATTGCTTCAAAAGCAATGCAAATGGATTTTGGAGTATATAGATACATTGATCGGTCTCTTAGATATGATATCGAATTACTAAAAAAAGTTGTCAATGCGAAACCTTCTGTTATTGAAAGATTTCCCGAAAAACTTAAAAACAACAAAGAGTTAGCTATTACTGCACTTTCAAGAAGCAAAAAGGTTTTTCAATATCTATCTCGCACACTTAAAAACGATAAACAAATAGTTAAACTTGCAATAGAAGATCCGTCAAATTTTAAAGATATCCCATCAAAATTTAGGAATGATCCAGAGCTAGCTTTAACAGCAATCTCCAAAGAACCAGGCAATCTAAAGCATGCTGGTATAAAAATTAATTCAGATAAGCAATTTATAAAAAGCGCTCTGTTAAGAGGAGCATCATTAAAATATGTTTCTAGTAAATTAAAAGCTGATAAAGATATTGTTATGGCTGCTATAAAAAAATATGATTCAAATTTTCGATTCGCAGATAAAACTATTAAAGAAGATAAAGAATTTTTATTAAAAAATTTCCCAGTACATTTAATTTTTCTATATTGTTCTTCAAAAATTTTACAAGATAAAGAAATATTTACTGTAGGTCTTAATCTTGACACTAGATTAATTCAAAGAAGAGGCATGTCACCAAAACAGATACTTCAAATGAACTATGAAGGCATTGATAAAACTAATAGATCTGAAATCTTCAAATATTATAAGCAGCTATCAAAAGAAAAAGATGTCTTTATTTTAGCTAAAGCTAAATCAATTATTTGTGGCCTAGAAAGAGATATTTAAATTATATACCCCATTTCTTATACCAAAATATATACTTTTTATTTTCCAATTTATGAAAGCCGTCAGCACTAGCTGCATGCCTAGAAGCAATGAGAGCTATGTCTTGAACCTTAGGATCTGTAATAAGTTTAGAAAATATTTCTTTCTCTGTTTTTGTGATGATTTTACCAGCATAATAATTAACTTTTGAAAGCTCTTTAGAGATTTTTTTAACAACCACCTCAAAATCTTCATTCATATATTCTCCATATATATCTAAGTATAATTTTTGAAGCATAGGTATCTCTATACTAAGTTGCTCGAGCTCTTCTTCAGCCACTAGATTATCTTGACCACAAATATAGAGAGTAAAAAAGATCACAGACTCCAATGAATTTGGTTTAATTTTGTTCATACTTCTTTGCTGTTCTTTTTGCTTCTGTAGCAAATTCATTTCTCAGTTTAGTTGGTTTTATTACTTCTACAGAGTCACCAAAGGCCCTAATCCAGTACCTAAGTTCCATATTATCCGTCACTTCATCTTTAATAATAATATATCCGTCTCTTGTTGCTTTATCTTTTTGATTATAAGAAAGGGGAGTTTCTAATAAATGAGATCCGGCAAAATATGAGAATTTTAATTCTATATTAATTTTTTTGTCATTCAGCTTAAAGCCTAATAAATCCTTGGAGAGGTTCTGGATATTTTCTTCACGATGACGACTATAAGATTCTTGTATTATCTTAACTGATTTAAATCTATGTAAAGGTAAATAAATTTTCTTTTCGTTATTATCTTCAAACGAGCAGATTAAATAACAAATTCTTCCTCTATATACCAAACCTCCAGGATGAATTATGTACTCCGATGGAAAATCTTTATTCTTAGACATATATAATGCTTTAATAACATTCCCATCCCACAAAGCCATGTGAATATTATTCAATACACTCTTTCTGATTTTAGCTTGCTTTAATTGCAGGCCTTCATTAATAGTCATGACCTTATCCTTCCATTTTTTCATTTTTTTTGAAGAGTCATCATTTAATACAGCTTCAGCCTCTTTTAAATATGGAGCAAGATCGTCTAGTGATCTATTCGGAAGAAGTGGTGAAAGATGTTGAAAAGCAATTTGAAAACAAACTGCTTCTCTCGGGCTCATGGCAGAGTCTTTTCGTTTATCAACAGAATTATGTAGTGGCTTTCTATAGGTAAAAGTTCCATTAGCATCTTTTGAACTTTCAACAAGAAAAGGAAAACCGTCTTTAAGCTCTCTCATATCTCCTTGAACAGTCTCAATATTTGCTATCTCAAAACCTTCATTAAGTAAGATATTGAATATATCTCTATTAGTTTTTCTAGTGATCGACATCATAGTAAGAATACGTAGATGTCTTCGAACTTTTTGTTTATCTGGAGCTCTTTTCCCTTTAACAGCCATACATATAACCACGAACTATTTATTCGTACCTAAATAATAGTATAGCTTTATTAAATAAATAGGAGAAATATGAAGAAACTATCTATAAAAAAACTATCGGATTATCTTGGAAAGGTAGTCGATCATAATATTCAATCGTCTTTGATGATTTGGGGTGCTCCAGGAATTGGCAAGTCATCGGTTGTAGAAGCTGTTGCTAAAAAGAAAGACATCGAATTAATCGATCTAAGAATTAGTCAGCTTGCTCCAACAGACTTAAGAGGTATCCCAGTTCCTAAAGACGATAAAGCATATTGGTATCCTCCCGAATTCCTCCCAACCTCGGGTAAAGGCATTTTATTTTTAGATGAAATAAATATGGCACCTCCGGCAGTTCAGGGTATTGCTCAACAATTAATTCTTGATAGAAAAGTAGGAAGCTATAGTGTTCCTGATGGATGGTTTATATGGAGTGCCGGTAATAGGAAAGAGGATTTTGCTGCTGTCTTTGATATGCCTGCTCCATTAGCAAATAGATTTATTCATTTGGAAGTTAATACTGGACTTGAAGAATTCAAAGAATATGCATTAAAAAATAAAATTGATGATCGTATTATTTCATTTCTTAACTTTAGACCTAATTACCTACACAAGATTAACAAAAATTCTCCTTCATGGCCTTCACCTAGAAGCTGGGATATTGCAGATAGCTTGTTGAAAGCTGATTTAGACATCGACCCAGCAATAGGAGAAGCATGTGCATCTGAATTTAGAAGTTATTGTAAAGTTTATTTAAGTTTACCAGATATCCCGTCGATACTAGCAGGAAAGAAAAAGCCAGAATTTCCCAAAGATCTTTCTGCTAGATATGCTTTGACATGCGCACTAGCAGTGAGAGCAAAGGATGTAAAAGAAGTGGAAAATGCTTTTTTATATTTAGATGCCAAAGGTTCTATGGAGTGGCTAAGTCAATGTACCTATGAAGTAGTTACTAAATGGAAAGATTCTAAAATGTCAGCTCAACTTGTCGATATGATTACGAAGAATAAAAAACTCTTAGATGTAGCAGATAAACTACAAAAACTTTTAGCCGCATAAGTAACAATGTTTTCTGACATTATCAGCAAATGCAAAATTCAAGTAAGAAAAGAGTGTCAATTTTTTGGTGCTCTTATGCTCTTCGCCTCAATTATAAAATCAGAAAAAGTTGAAACTGCTGCAACTGATGGTAAGGATATTTTTTTTAATGAACAATTTTTAAAAAGCTTAAAATCATCTGAACAAAACGCTTTAATGCTTCATGAAGTTCTTCATGTGGCATTGCTCCATGTAACTAGAAGGCAATCAAGAGATCCATATATATGGAATATTGCAGCTGACATTGTTGTAAATGATTTGATATTGAGAAATACAAGTTTTGCGCTACCAGAAGGAGCAATAATTGACCATGCGTACCAAGATAAATCAGTAGAATTTATTTATGAATGCTTATTAAAAAATAATAAGTACAAACAAAAAAAATATCAATTGAAAATTGCTGATGTTGGAGATAATCCTGAGAGCATTAAAGAATCAATTCTGTCTGAAGCAGAGAAGCTAGAAATAGAAAGTTATTGGAGAGACAAAATCCAAGTACTTAAGAATTCAGATGCTTTAAATAACCCGGATAAATATGGGAGTAATTCAACTGGTGGATTACCTGCAGGTTTTGAAAGAGAGGTTGAAAATATTCTTGAGCCTGAAATAAATTGGAGACATGCCTTATGGAAGTATGTAGGAAGAACTCCTGCAGATTTTGATGATCTTGATAGAAGATTTCTTTATAGGGGTCTTTACTTAGAAGGACTAATGTCAGAAGCATTAGAGGTTTCAGTTTGTGTTGATACAAGTGGATCTGTATCAAGAGATCTTATAGATCAATTTGTTGGAGAAATAAATGGCATCTTGAGCTCTTACCCTCACGTGAAATGTGACTTCTTTTTTTGCGATTGCGCTTTATCAGGCCCATTCGAAGTAAGTTCTATAGAGGAAGTTCCTATCCTAAAAGGTGGTGGTGGAACAAGTTTCGTTCCATTTTTTGAATACTTAGAAAAAAATAATAATAATATTATGGGCTCTCATAAAGTTTCAATTTATTTAACAGATGGCTATGAAGAGTTTCCAAAATTTGTCCCAAGTGATCCTGTTATGTGGCTGGTATCTGCAGATGGAGAAAAAACCTCTAAATTTCCATTTGGTGAGGTAATAAGAATTTCAACAGAAAGCTGGCGTTAAAATGCAAAAAGTTCCATATTTTAGTAAAAAGAAATTAATAATGGCCTACAAAGCTGGTATTAAAGAAGGAGTTACTTCATCAAAATATTTTGACAATAAGGAATTTGTTCTAGAGCACATACAAGAAAAATATTTTGATATATTTTCTGTATCAAATAAACTTCAAAATGACCGTGATGTAGTTTTAAAATGGCTAGACAGATTCAAAAAGTTACCAAGACGTTTACCTGATATATGTTTTAAGGATCCATTCATAATTAATTTCATTATTGAAAATAAAAAACATGATTCGTTTAATTTTGTAGAGAATTTAGATTTCTCATTTCAAACAAAAGAAAACATTTTGAAATCTTTTGGCAAATCAAAGGACATTTTAAAGCCTAAAAGTGCATTAAATGCCAAGCATCCATATCAAATACCCTCAAATCATCCTAAAAATGTATCATTATTTGAAAAATATCACATCGCTTCTTGGGATTTCAATTCTGCGCCTTGGCATAAATTTAAAAGATCTACAACTTATGATGATATTGAGCTTAAAAAGGAGGCATTAAAGATTTCACCAAGCGCAGCTTTTATGTTTATGCTTAATGGTGAGATTTCTCAAAAAGAATATGCACAAATATTCATAGAAGCATTTCTTGATAATGGTAATATTTATGAGTTCAATCCCGCTCCTTTTTCTGAGCTTTGTTATGATTCAACTCCTCATGATCTAAAAAGAATACTAGGTTTTACCCAA
>MDSV01222904.1_pt1 | contig 12658 bp, 6 predicted proteins | sample 810851 | NCBI WGS metagenome assembly MDSV01 (sample SAMN05326640, study PRJNA326480) | marine metagenome | isolation source: seawater | place: Atlantic Ocean: North East | collected 2012
ATGGGACGGTCCCAAGCTCAGGAAATCCGGGCGGAGTTTCCATTGTCCCAATAAAAGACGAACCAGAAAATAATGCCCTACTCATGGTCGACTCAGTCACCAGTTCAGGCAGAAATAATAATAGAAGACTCGCTCTGACCCACAACCTAGCAATTCATGAAGGGGTCCAACCAACTTTTTTAAAATCAGGCGCGACCATTGCTTTTCGAATCAGAGTCCCCCATTCATCACCTTACTTAATTGACTCACCCAATGGTCTGGCTCCACATGCAAATGCCAAAGGAATCATTAACCTGAGAGGAAATGGCGGTAGAATCAGCTTTTCTATGGGCATCAAAGGGACCGATGCGCTCTTTCCCGATGACGGATTCTTTGTAAGTGATTCCAACAGTCCTGTATTCCATAGTCTTGACCCAACAGTATGGAATGAATTCTGGATCACTATCCAAGAAAGCAAAAATAATAATCAACTTTACGAGCTAAGAGCATACAGAAATGGATCCATTGAACCGTTCATTTCTAGGGCAGTAGGGCTATCCACAGGGACAGAAGAAAGTTTTCCCTACATTTCATTACAACTTTCTTCTACGAGCGAAACTGCAGCTGTTGAAATTGATTACCTCGCCTTCAAGTCTGGGGTCCATGCTCCAGACGATAATGATGAAGACGGCGTTCCTGATTCTTGGGAATTAAATTATTTCAACAATACCCTATTCAATCAATTTGCCGACCCAGACGACGATGGATTATCAAATCTGGAAGAATTTAATCTCGGAAGTGATCCAACTTCACAAGACTCAGACGGTGATGGATTGAATGACAAGATTGAATACACAGTCCATCTCACTAATCCTGCGAACCCTGACTCGGATCAGGACGGACTAAGCGATGCAGAAGAGATCAACGGACAGACTCCGACTAATCCATTACTAAGTGACTCGGACGGTGACGGCATCAATGATCCAGATGAACTCGTAAAATACAATACAAACCCCAATGACCGAGACACTGATAAGGACGGTGCAAATGACAAATATGAATTGGACAAAGGGTATGACCCCACAGATCCCAGTGAAGTTCCTATTTTTCCATCACTAGAACATCTCCTCATCAATGAATTCATGGCAACTGGAGGAAGTTCACTCGCCGACTCAAACTGGGACCGGCCTGATTGGATTGAGTTATGGAACCCAACCAATGAAACAATCAGCCTTCAAGGATACTACCTCACTGACGATAAAGATCAGCTGGATAAGTGGGCCTTCTCTGAACAGACAATCAAATCTAATAAGTACCTCGTAGTCTTCGCCTCAGGTAAGGATAGAACTGATCCAAGACATGAACAGCATACTAATTTCAGCCTTGATTCGGGAGGCGAATACCTTGCGTTAACCAGAATGAATTCTAATGGCTCCCTTGAAATAATCAGTGAATTTTCTTCTGAATTCCCAACTCAAGCAGAGGGCATCTCTTACGGACTAGATCCAGACACCCTCAATGAGGGTTACTTAAAAAAACCCACACCAAAAAGCGATAACGAAGGGGGCATCGCGTTGGGTTTCGTTAAGGACACTAAGTTCAGTGTGAATCGCGGATTTTTCACAGAACCTTTCATGCTGCAAATCTCAACCGATACTGGAGGAGCAACTATCCGTTACACCACTAACGGAGCAGAACCTACAGAATCGGCAGGAAAAATCTATAAGGGCCCGATACAGCTAAGTAAGACCACCATGATCAGGGCCGCCGCATTCAAGACAAATCACTTTCCGACCAACATAGATACTCATACTTACTTATTCCTAAACGATATCTACAACCAGCAAAGGGCCAATGAGTGGCCATCTTCTGGAGTCAATGGTCAGGCCCTTAATTACGGGATGGATCCTGACATCACTGCAAGACATACGCCCGAGGACATGATCGATGCGCTTTCCGCTATTCCCTCAATATCCATTGTCACAGAACAAGAAAATCTCACTTCTTCGGGCCGTGGCATTTATGTCAACGCTCAACAACATGGCAGTAACTGGGAAAGACCCGCATCCTTCGAAATAATTGATCCTAAAAAAATAAGATCAGACATGCAGATTAATTGTGGCCTCAGGATCCGCGGAGGATTCAGCAGAAGATCCTCAAACCCAAAGCATTCTTTCAGGCTATTTTTTAGAGACGAATATGAAGGGGAGCTAAAATATCCACTCTTTGAAGCTGAAGGGGTCGACACTTTTAGTAAATTAGATCTAAGAACCTCACAAAACTATTCATGGGCGTTCGGTGGAGCAGGCGCAAATAACACTTTCCTCCGCGAAGTGTTGGCGAGGGACCTTCAGGGCGAAACTGGCCAACCTTATACTAAGTCCCGCTACTACCATCTGTACCTGAACGGAATTTACTGGGGTATTTTTATGACTCATGAAAGGGCAGAAGCAAATTTCGGTGAGAGCTATTTTGGAGGCAATGAAAAGGATTATGATACAATCAAGTCTGCAGGAAGTAGTGGAGGATATGATACGGAGGCAACGGACGGGAGCATATCAGATGGTAGCGCCTGGCACACTTTGTGGACCATGGCTCAAGACCTGAGCAGAGCCCCAAGTATAGATCGTTTCATGAGAATGCAAGGTCTGGATCCCGATGGATCAAGAAATCCAGAAACACCTATCTATCTAGACGTCAACAACCTCATTGATTATTCAATGATTATTGGATACACAGGAAACACTGATGCTCCTCCCGGCAATAATAACTGGTACGGAGTCCGTAACCGCGTCAGCAATGATTTAGGATTTCAGTTCTTTGTGCACGACAGTGAGCATTCTCTAGGTGCATACGGAGCGACTAGAGACACTATCAACCGTGACCGCGGAGCTGGCCGACCTTACAATAAAAGCAATCCAGCCTATATCCGTTATTATATTGAAGAAAGCTCGCCAGAATTTCGCCTCCGATTCGCGGACAGAGCACATCATTATCTATTTAATGATGGTCCCCTGACAACATCAAAGGTCCTAGACAAACTCCAACAACGTAAGGAAACAGTTTCAAAAGTCATTATCGCTGAATCTGCCAGATGGGGTGATTCGGCACGCACCAACCCATACACAAAAATAGACTGGGAAAATGCAGTAAAAAGATTAGAGAATGAAATTCAAGGCCGAAGAGATATTTTTCTTAACCATCTGCGTTCGGGACGACTCTATCCCAAAATTGCAGCTCCTGAATATGCTCAACACGGTGGCCAAGTAGACACGAATTCTACTGTTTCCTTGTGGGCCCCCATCGATGCAACGCATGTCTACTACGTGATCGGAGAAGAAGACTCCGATCCTGAGGATTGGAAAGATGATCTTGACCCTCGACAAATTGGCGGAGCTCCATCACTAAAATCCAAATCATTGCTGGTCAATGAAACTGTCCTCGTACCTGAAAACAGCTTCAAAAAATCCATAATGCCAAATGGTCCCGAAATAGATAATGCCTGGTTCTTAAATGAATACGATGACTCATCATGGCCAAAAGGACAAATGGGAGCAGGCTATGACAAGGGCACTACTTACAATGAATTCATCGACCCTGCATTTAACTTTAGAGACCAGGTCACTCCAAGCGAAATGGAAACGGTTTTCATGCGAATAAATTTCCAAATTGAAGACCCATCAAAACATAAAACCCTCACCCTGAAAGTTCGATACGATGATGGATTTGTTGCGTACATTAACGGCCAAGAGGTTATGCGGAAAAATGCACCTGGAGCAGTCGGATCACCTCTACCATTCAATGCACGAGCAACTGCAGGGCACAAAGATAGTCTCGCCGAAAAGTTGCAATCATTCCTGATACCTGAAGGCTCTTTCTCAATTAATAAAGGAAATAACTTACTGGCCATTCAGGGTCTAAATGACCTCAAAGGCTCAAGCGACATGTTACTCAGTACTTCATTAGCTTCCAATAAAGGTCAGGACGGTGACACTATATACATTAATATTCCGGACCCAATCAAATCACCAGTCTGGGTCAAGTCACGTTCCTTTAACAGCAGGACTGGTGAATGGAGCGCTCTGAACTCAGCATTCTTCAGTACTGCCTCTCCCCCCAATGATAAGAACATTGTCATTAGTGAAGTTCACTATCACCCATCACCTCCGTCCGAGTCAGAACTTAAAGTTAATCCGAATTTTGATCAGGATGACTTTGAATTCATTGAGATTATGAATGTCAGCGATCATTCGGTTAACATTGGCGGATGTGCTTTCGTTCTTGTCCCTGCAGAAAATCGATTAGAAGGAGTCGAATTTGAATTTGAACCAACTGCAATCATCAAAGCCAATGAAAGACTTGTCATAGTCGCCAATCGCCAAGCATTCGAGACGCGGTACCCGGAAATAGAAATCGCTGGAGACTACTCTAACCGATTAGATAATTCAGGAGAATGGATAACCCTCGTGGACAAAGACGGATCCATCATTGATTCATTCCGATACAATGACAAAAGCCCTTGGCCAAAAGTGTCCGACGGCGAAGGCCCTTCACTGTACATCACGGACCCAGGTAGCCTTCCTGACACAAGTGACGCGGCTAACTGGTCAGCAAGCATGACTGGGGGAGGTAATCCTACTAGCGCAAATACCGCGAATTTCTTTGGCAATCCAACGGCTGACGCCGATAATGACGGGACAAATGCAATTATAGAATATGCTCTGGGACTTTCCGACTTTGTATCTTCAGCGAATCAATTCCCAAAGGTCGGAACCATTCGCATTGAAGGACAAGATTATTTGAGCTTCAATTTTAGAAAGAATACCGCAGCGACGGATATCTCCTATACTATTGAGACCTCAGTCGATATGAAATCGTGGGAAAATTCAACAAATAATGGAAAAATGCACTTTGAAGAGGAATCACTAGATCTGGACGGCACTCCAATCCACACTTACCGATTAAAAACTCCTATCAACCATGAAAATTCAGTGCGTTATTTACGCCTCAAGATAAATTATTAATCACCTATTCATTCAAAGTAATGGCAATCCGAATTCTTAACCAATGGACAGATGCAATTAATGAAGGGAGGACTGAAGATGTGGCCTCACTTTACTCAGAAGGAGCCGTCCTAGTTTCGACATTCTCTCCGTCTCCCATCACTTCTCACGACTCGATACGTAATTACTTCATTAATTTGCATTCGCGTCCAGGTGCCGGAGTCAGCATCGATAAAGAATCCATAAATGAACAAACAATTGAAGGAGGAACATCAATTCTCTCCGGAATGTACACTTTCCACTTCGAAGAGGATGGAGAAAAAATAGAATGCGAAGCCAGATTCACATTTGTCATAGGCACTGAACTTGATCGTCCAATTCTTCACCACCATTCTTCTCAGAGGCCCTAAGAACGGTCAATTCTATTGACCAGCTTGTCCGGTATTTAAGGTCCAGTAATTTTGAGCATTCCCCACTCCAACAGCATTAGAGGTCGTCGATAACAGGATCAATCTCTGAGAATCATTATACCACCAAGATTTATAGGCAGCGTCGGGATCTGAACTTGCCCTGAAAAGACATTCTCCCAAAGATTTACCATTAAATCCTGCACTTTTTGCTCGCTCCGCATAAGTAGTTCCATCGGCACTTCGATGAGAGTAATAATTTTGAAAGTGCATGTCCCCAGAATGCATTTCCGAGGCTACGGTCAGCGTCTGATCAAGACGCAAGGCTCCTAGGCCAAGAGAAATTCGAGTTGTATTAATTTGTTGGACTAATTTTTTATAGGCTGAAGTCCCCCAATTTAACTTATTATTATGAGTCTCAATTTCAACATTAGACAAATAAATGGATTGCATTTCGCCGAGTTCACCTAAAAGCGAATCCACAATATCTTTTTCTCCAGCCAGACTCTTGGCTTCATTTAAAAGATCTTTCATTTCAGACGCAGAAAAATCATCCTCACCCAATGACCATGCAATCTCATAATCCAACTCCGAGATAAGATCAACTAGGGCCTGAAACGATTCATCTTCGCTGCCTTGTGGAACTTCCATGGCTTTGACCATACCCTCGTAAAGTTCTCCTGCATTTTTAACGATTTTATCCATCTCCAAATACTTCGTTTTGTATTCTTCGGGTGAAGTTTCCCTCCACTTTGTCATTACCAACTTAAGCCCAGCTGTCGCGACACTTCTCCACTCTTCATATGCATTTTTGATATCATCAGGAACTACTTTATTTTTTTTAATATCTGAAGACTTATCGTTAAGACTAATTAGATGCTTGTTCCTTATATTTCTTAATAAGCCTTCATAAGTCTCCTTATAATTATCGCCCAATGATCGAAATGCTGTATATACGCTCTCCCGCCTTTCCTGATCATCGGATGCGAGAAATTCTAATGATCGGGTCCTCGCCTCATCAGTAAATTCAAAGACTTCATCATCTGATAACGGAACTTTAAAAGGCACTGCTCTTTCAGTAAGACCTGGATCTTCCACTTCCCCTGAAACTTCAATCTTCTTTTCAGTTACTTTTGCGGGAGCCTTAACGGCCTTTCCTCCAGCATCTTTTCCTATAGTCTCGCCATTAGTATTTGAAATTGTAATTTTTTTTCCTGAAAAATGAAAATAAATGCCAGCGCCTGCTGCCGAAATTAACACTACTATGAAAAGAAATCCTATTGGAGAACCTGACTTCTTCTGGTAACGAGGCCTAACTGTAACGTGTGATTTTGCTGCTGGAACATTCAGAGCCGGAGCATTCAGAGCTGGAGCATTCAGAGCTGGAACACTAGAACTACTATCATTCTCATCTATTGCTCCTTCTGAATTTTCAGATTCTGATTGGGCTTGGATAATTTCTCCTCTTTCGAGAATTTCTATATTTCCTGAAGGGTCCTCAGGTATAATAAATTTCGTGCTACAGTTCACGCACCGACCCTTATGCCCTGCATGATCTTCAGAAACATCAATTGAGGTTGAACAAATGGGGCAATGAATCTGCATTTACGAGAATCTAAATTAAGAATTCATAAAATTAATTAAATTAGCCTTTAGCACATTCAGTTTATTGGCTTTCGCACTTTCCCCGCAAAGGGTTTGTTCCATCCGGTCATGCTAGGATCATAGTAAATAGTTACGGGAGCATCTTTGAACATATATTTCGTTTCTGGTGGAGCATTACCAAGAAATTTCACTTCCTTAAGATTAAGACAACCACTAAAAGCAGAAGACCCTACACTTGTAACATTCGCCGGTATAGTAACTTCAGTTAACCCTATGCATCCTCCGAACGCATTATTACCGATAGCTGTAACTGTTTCAGGAATAGTAACACTAGTCATTTGTATGTTACGAAAAAAAGCGTTGTTCCCAATTTCAGAAACCTTAGCTCCTTCGATCTCTTCTGGAATAATAACCTGCCCAGCTCCTTTGCCTTTAGAAATGATTACCAAATCTGCCTGAACTTCATATTCCAAATCCGTAAGATCTGGCTTTACTTCGTCTCCAGAATTCTGAACTCCATCACCTCCATCAACGGCGCTAGTATTTACCGCATCTTTATTCCCACAACCCAAAATTAAAACGCTACACATAGAAGTTATTAATAAAGCTCTCATTAAAAACAACTTATCACCTAGAATCAGGCTAACAAATTAAAAAATAAAACCTAGTCCTATTCACTCTGATATCCTTTCCATGCCCAGACTAAGGTGTCAGCAAGCGTATGAACATATACTCCACGATCACAGTGTTTAGAATTTAATGAAAATAAGTACCGGTATTCATACTCTTTGGCTTTAAGTGCAGTAGCGGTTCTTTCATTTGCCATGACCCAATTATGGTATGTACTCTCTGGATCTTTATGCCCGTTATCACTTTCTGAAACATGGATGAAAATTCGCAATGGTTTCTTCTCACTTTTCTCTATAAGTTTCTTGCCGGAATGGTATTCCCATGCGCCTAAAGGATAGACACTTTCTTCCGGTGCATCATCATCCTGCTGATCGACAAAGGTCCCTGAATACGTGACTAGTCGACGGAATAGGTCAGGCCTAAACCATCCCATAGTCAACGCAGCGGCTCCTCCCGAACTGCATCCCATGACTGCTCTTCCCCAGGGATCCTCTGTAAAAGCTAAGTTAGGGTAATCTTTTCTGATCACCTCATCAGCGAGCACGGCCGGCAAGACCTCATTCTCTATAAAAAGGGCCAGACGTCCTGACATCGTATCATATTCGAGCCCCCTCTGACTCCCCTTACTATCATCTCCACCGTTTTGAACAGAGATCGCGATGAATGGTGGTAATTTTCTCTCAGGATTTTTCGATACGGTGAGATTATCGAGTGCATTTCTGACAAGATCTAACCTGCTCGGTCCGTCATGCATAATCATGATAGGAGCCTTGTCTCCGTCATTATATGAGTTGGGTATATAGACAAAAATTTTACGTTCCGTTCGTACTTTTTTATTCTTTAAGTCAAGAGTTTTGTCGTCACCAGAAAATATCTTGCTCTCTTTTAAAAGCATTGAGAACTGGAAATACTTACCCTTCGGATTGCCCTGATCTTTAAGATCAGGATCCAACTTATAATCAGGACCTATCTTAAAGTTACCGTTACCCTTCTTTGTTGAAGGTTCTATTTTCTCATCACCGATTGTGATTCCGATAGAAGCAAAAAAAATGCAAATAGAGAAAAGAGAATAGAGATTCACCTTATTATCAATCATCATCATTACAAAAGGAACGAATCAAGATTACCTGAACTATCAGCAAAAGAATCAGCCTTCAGTCCCATTCTTTTCTGCATAGTAACAAAGAGATTCGCAAGAGGAACATCCTTATCGAAAACTTGATATTTCCCATGCTTGTATCCCATCTCCTTCCCTCCAGCCAAGATGAGTGGGTAATTAGTATTGTTATGCGTCTTGCTGTTGCTACTGCCATAAAAAACGCAAGTATTGTCCAGAACAGAACCATGGCCTTCTTCCATCTTACTCAATTTTTTCAGTAAATACGCCAAGCATTCTGCCTGATAACGGTCCCATTTTCCTCTATTTTCAGCACCCTTTCCTTTACCAGCACCATGAGCTAATCCATGAGCATCTTTATTAAAACCAAGGAGTTTTGGAAACTTGTTCGCTATGGATATTGCCCCATGCATACTTGCTAGCTGGTAAGTGACAAAGCGAGTCGAATCAGTCTGGAAAGCCAAGGCAATTAAATCGAGCATCGTATGAATGAGCTTGCCCGGCGTTTCGCTGTCCGCCTCTAGGCTGAGCCCTTCGGCATTCACTTTAGGTCGGGGCACATTTAACCATTGAGCAGAACGCTCAACGTCCAGCTCAATCTCGCGGACTGAAGTCAAATACTGGTCAAGTTTCTCTTGATCCGCCTTACCCAGTTTGCGATGCATTTCCTTGGCCTCGTCAAGGAGTAAGTCGAGATGACTGCCAGTACGGGTCAGGCCCTTTCTCTGCACCTCGATGGAACCGCCGTTCAACCCAAACAGGCGTTCAAAAACGATAGCTGGCCTATTAAATGAAGGAATAGGCTGCCCAGTACGGGAGTAAGAAAGCGTGTTGGCCCTAGTGGGCATGCCGACACCACCGTCCGAGGAGAGCACTAAGCTGGTGAAACGAGTGTCTTTACCAAGCTTGTGCGTGCGCGCCATGAACTGATCTAGAGAGATTGAATTTTTTAGCCCAGTAGCAGACAAACTTAATTCCTCGCCAGTAAGAAAAGTGTCTCCACTGTCATGCCCTCCGATACGACGCACCTTAGGGTGGGAAAGTCCTCCCAAGACCGTGACCTGATCCCGGAAAGGCTCCAATGCCTCAAGCGATTTATTGAAAGTAAAATTCTTTCCTGAACCTTTAGGAAACCAATTCCACTGACCATATTCCCCGTCCTGCTTTGGTAAACTCACCCCATATGGAAAATAGATGGAACAGAATCTCTTCGGCGGAGATTTAATTTCAGTTCCCATCAAGGATTCCATCCATGGCACGGCAAGCGAAATGCCTGCTGCCTTAAGCATAGTTCTGCGATTCATCTGAAATACCTTTTCACTCATATTGTAAAGCTCGTGAATGTCATTGGAGAATACATTAATATAGCTGTTATCGCGATAAAAAAGGCCGGCTCGTGACAATGTTTTTCATTAAACTCGGTAAGCGATAGTCATTTGTTGCAAAGTCTCCACTGAGTTTCTCAATTAAGAGTTCGTCCTCCAGACTCAAAGAACGCCCTAGGCCATAAGTCAGTAATTTTGACACCAATGCCTTTGCAAATTGATCACGTCTTCCATTGAGTAAATACTTCTGCAGATCAATCAAGCCTGATATCTCATGACTTCCCGGCAGGACAGTTTCAGCAGAAATGCGTTTTTTCCGACGCGCCGTCTTTTCCCTAAAGAGTCCAATAGCATCATATTCCTCAAGAGCAATGCCCCACGGATCAATGCCCCGATGACAATCCGCACAAGCCTCCTTCTTTCGATGAACAGCGAGTTGTTCCCTAATCGAAAGCTTCTCAAAATTAGGCACACTTTTCTCAACACCTGGGACATCAGGTGGAGGCGGATTGGGCGGGTCATGCAAAAGTCGTTCCCTTATCCAAACTGCACGCTTAATTGGGTGAGAATCTGCTCCATCTGATCCGGCCAAGAGCGTCGAAGCATGGCCAAGCACTCCACCTGGCCTGCTTGTTCCTTTGAGAGAAACCCTTTCAAAGCGTTGAGATTTGGGTCCCTCCAAGCCGTAATGCTTCGCCAAAGAAGCATTTAACATAGTGAATTCCGCATCGATGAATTGCAGTGCTGATGTGTTACTGCGAAGAATCTCCCGAAAGAAAGCTTGAGTCTCACTCACCATGTGTGGTTTCAACTTGTTATCGAAACCCTTATAGTATTGTGGATTGATAGCAACACGATCGACCCCCTCAAGGTCAAGCCATTGCATACTAAACTGTTCAGCGAAACGGTCAGCCTTTGAGTTAGCTAACATCCTATCAAATTGTTTCCGCAACACGGAAGGCTCTAAGAGTCGACCCGAGTCGGCCAATTCAAAGAGTTCCTCATCCGGCATTGAACTCCAAAGGAAGTAGGATAGGCGAGCAGCCAACTCATGAGCATTTAGTTTTCTCGATTTATCAGAATTGAATGGCTCACTGAGGTAGAGAAAGTTGGAAGACGCCAATGTCGCTGAAAGGGTTTCCTTGAGAGCCAAAATAGGAGAATCCCCCTGCTGCAGCATTTTCTGGTAGTGAGCCATCCATTTTTTTATTTCTTTCCCGTTAACTGGTCGGCGCCAGGCTCGCCGAAGAAAACGGCTCAATAAGTTTTCGACTACCTTCGGATTGGACACGTTCTCTCCTTCATGAATGATTCTCCGGTGCAATGCGGGAGGCCAGGAAGGGTAGTCATTGCGAACGAACTCGACGGATTCGATGATGATGCGAGGAAAATCAGGGTCCTCAGGAAAGACCTTAACTTTTCTTTTCCTGATCTTTCCTTTCTTGTCTTTCTCCTCAATTACCTTATTAACAGCTTGGGTAGGAGGCTTGCCATCATCGGTGGCATTTTGCAAAGTGATGATTCCATTGAGCTTGGCACTTGGCACATGAGCTTCGGGGAGCGGAAAAAATTCAGGCCGACCCGGGATTTCATAATACTCCGGATTTCCCGAAGTGATTGTAACCTCTCCGGCATCACCCATTATGTTAAGGGTCAACCCTGAAACGAAATATCCATATTGGGCAAAAAGGATCGGAGCAGGCTGCCCAGGCTTGCGATCTGTGTAGGCCTTTACCCGAATACTAAATTTTCCTGTGCGCGGCAGATCCTTGAAGGACCCGTGCCAAAAATTCACCCGTCCCAGCCGTTCAGAAGAGTTTCCGGTGAAACGCCTACTATTAGGACCTCGGATTTGTCCTTTGTTTCTATCAACGGCTGTAATGCTTTTTTTTTCCTGTTCTCCTTCCACGAGCACAAACCTAAAGGCCTTCCGAGCAATCTTGATATAATTCTCAATTTGAAGGGCAGTCATGCTCAGGGAAGCCCCGTTGTTCTTGAATCCCTCCGAGGATCGTCCGTCAGAAGGAAAGTCCCCATTGTAATCCATCTCGAGCCCGAGTAGATCCATCATTGTGTATTGGTATTCGGTCCGGTTCAGACGACGCATCACCACTTGTTCCCCAGTGCCTCGGCGCGCCTTGGCAGCCTTTTGCAACTCCTCAGTCAACCAACCTACAAGTTTGCGACGTTCGTCTGGAGAAAGTTGCACCTCGTCCTCGGGCGGCATCTCGCCAAGATTGATATTATTTAGTACATCGTGCCACCGCTCCGCCGAGGTGCCCTGAACAATATTCGGGTCAAGCGTGTCCAATCTAAGGTCACCTTTCTGCTTTTTCTGGCCATGACATCTGAAGCAATGACTTTGCAATAACGGCTTAACCTCTTCCTGGAAAAAATCCATGCCCTTTACCACGGATGGAAAAAAGAGCATAAGAAAAGTAAACAGAAGCAACCTCATAGAGAAATAACACTAAACATTAAATACAATATGGTTTTATGATAATGTAAATATCACGCCATTGCATCAAACTTCTCCGCCAAGGCCTTCATTCTCTGAAGGTATTAGTTTTTAAAATCTGCAGTAGTTAAGGC
>MDSV01029160.1_pt1 | contig 12657 bp, 8 predicted proteins | sample 810851 | NCBI WGS metagenome assembly MDSV01 (sample SAMN05326640, study PRJNA326480) | marine metagenome | isolation source: seawater | place: Atlantic Ocean: North East | collected 2012
CGATGACAGCCTAATTGTCCGGTTTGCAGAGTTTGTGAATCTGGGTCCTGATATTGCTGGCCAAATCCGTTATGCGCTGGCGGGCCCAGAGGTAGATCCAATTTAATTTGGAAACAAAAATAGCTGAAAAAGATTATGTGAGTAATAGTCTATTGTTAACGCTGGCGAAATTTACCTCTCGACTTGATGCTCCCAATATTTCGATTAACAATGTTCAATCGGTTAACGTTGTTTGGCTACATAATTCTTATAGCTAAAAATGATCATGTTTTTGTTCATACCTTTGTTCTCCTGGTGTCATTCGGGCAATCATAGGTGGATCCGGGCTTCAGGGAATTTACCTTCGTCTTATAAACAGAATCCAATATTCAATTCTAGGCGGCGTGTACATTATACTTGTGGTACTATGGCAGTGCTTGTCCGTCGGCGGCGCCGTTTTCTAAATTCGACCTTCCGATGGGTTTGGGGACGGGATAAATCAGAGAAGGCCTCAACCAATAGTCGATAATCGATCGAATTGAATCATTTCAATGAGTATTCCTAAAATTCGTGCCGCCTTGGATGCCGGCGATCTCGAGACAGCGGAACGTTTGGCGCGTGAGGTAATTGATGCAAATTCGAAGGATGCCTTGGCGCATGCTTACCTGGCTTCTGTTCTCGTCGGTAAGGGTGTCGCGAACGAGGCGCTGACGCACTACCGGGCGGCTGTTGCGATACAACCGAGCGAGGCAATCTTTCATAATGAATTAGGAAATGCGCTCGCGCGTTTAGGCGAATTTGAAGAGGCTGAGCGGTCTTTGCGGGAAGCAGTCAAACTGTCGGATGCCTCGCCAGAGATTAACAATAACCTTGGTAATATTTTACGTGGCCTTGGACGCCATCTGGAGGCCATTGAACAATACCAAGAAGCGTTGCGGTTACGGCCAGATTATTCGGAGGCCCAGACGAACCTGGGTGTTGCGTTGCAAGAGGTGGATAATTTAACAGGTGCGCGTGCGGCTTACGAAGCGGCAATCGCTATGGACCCATCTAATGCATTTGCCTATTCGCACCTCGGTTTGATCGCGGCGAGTGAAGGAAGATTGTCGGAAGCAGAAACCTTGCATCGTAAAGCTCTTGAGATTGCCCCTGGTGCTGTTGTCGCGCAGGCCAATCTTGGTGTGTTGTTGAAGGATCAGGGACGCTTGAAGGATGCACAAGCCGCCTATGTGCGCGCGATGGAACTCGATCCACACGATGCTGGACTACATTCGAATTTGTTGCTCACCCAATGTTTCGATCCGACGACTGATGAGAAAATGCTTTATGCGGCGCATCGGGCTTACGGCGAACGCCAGGAGATCAATCGAGAAGGGTCATTCGTGGTTACCCCACGCGATGATCGGCGTCTTCGTATAGGTTATGTATCGTCCGATTTTTATGCCCATTCGGTGGCTTCATTTATTGAGCCGGTTATTAAGGCGCATGATCGCGCGCGTTTCTGTGTAACCTGTTACTCGAACCTTTTGCGCGGCGATCACGTAACAGCCCGGTTGAAATCGGTCGCCGAGGTTTGGCGGGATATTAAAGGCACTAGCTCTTCCGAACTCTTCAATATGATACGTGCTGATGGGATTGATATTCTTGTCGACCTCTCTGGCCATACGGCGAACAATAGTTTGCCTGTATTTGCGCGTCGCGCTGCACCGGTACAAGTCAGTTGGATCGGTTATCCGGCGACGACAGGTCTGTCGCGCATGGATTATAGAGTGACCGACAATTGGGCGGACCCGAAGGGTGTGTCGGACCAGTGGCATAGTGAAGCATTGTTGCGTTTGGATAGCTGTTTCCTATGTTATGAAGGGCCTTCGGAAGCGCCGGACCCAGGCATCGACCGTTCGGGTCCAACAACATATGGCTCATTTAATAATTATTCAAAAATCAACGATGGCGTTGTTGATCTCTGGGCCACCCTATTGGTTCAGGAACCCGAAGCACGGCTTTTGTTGAAATCGCGCCAATTCGCAGACATCGAAGTGCGGGACCGACTGATTGCCGCGTTCGAAGCGAAAGGGGTAGCCAAAAGACGTTTAGAACTACATGGTCGAATTGAGGCCCGAGAAGATCATTTCGCGCATTATTGGGCTATCGATGTAGCACTCGATACGTTCCCCTATAATGGAACAACGACCACATGTGAGGCGCTTTGGATGGGGGTTCCCGTAGTTTCGTTGCGGGGAGACCGGCACGCAGCCCGTGTTGGTGCGAGCTTGCTGAGTGCTGCTGGCAAAAGCGAATGGATTGCTGAAACGCCATTGGAATACGTGGAAATTGCGCGGAAACTCGACAAGTCCCGACCTTTTCGGGCGGACCTCAGAGCGGCCTTGTCTGTTTCCTCGTTGATGGACGCTCGGCATCATGTTTCGGCATTGGAGAACGCCTACTGCGAGATTTGGAAGCGTTATCAAAGAGCAGGGGAGGTGAACGTTACAAATTAAAATGTATCGCTAGATCAACCCAGAGACGGGCCGGAGCGCCTCAAAATTGCGACGGCTTCAGTTTCTGCGGACCACATGAATTGATCGATCGGTGTTGCTAAATCGACTTTATAGCCGCCGTTGACAAGAATGCGAAGATCTCGCGCTAGTGTTGTTGGGTTGCATGAAACGGCAACGATTGTGGGGACCTCTGATGCGGCCAAGTATTCAGCTTGTGCTTGCGCGCCGGATCGCGGTGGATCAAAGATTACTGCATCAAACTTCCTGAGTTCCTTGTCAGTTAATGGATTGCGTGCCAAATCACGGCGCTCTGCGGTGTGTGACAATCCAGCCGCCGCGCTGCGCATCGCGGATACCATTTTGCTGTCGATCTCGAACGCTGTTGCTTGTGCTGTCTCCGCGAGTGGGAAGGATAAAGTTCCGCACCCCGCATACAGATCGGCGATACGTTTGGCGTCTTTCACGCCCTTGCGGACTAAATCAACAATCTTAATTTCACCTTCCCGGCTCGGCTGCAGGAAGTAGCGTTCAGGTAATGCAACTACTGCACGCCCAAAACGCAATTTCGGTTGTTTAAGTTGAACGATCGGTTCGACGTATTCGCCATCCGTCCAAGAAATTCGTGAGATATTGTGCTCGGCTGCGAAATTAGCAAATTGTTGATAAAGCAGAGGACCCGGCGTGCTGTTAGGCATTGCAAGAATCAAAAAATCAAATCCGTTGTCTGTTTCAGTGATCCTGATGTCGTTTGCTTTTACCGCAGCCTCGTTAGTTGAAATCAATTCCCGCAACGGCGTTAGCAGTTCGACAATTGACGGCAGAGCCACTGCGCATTCAGCAATGTCAATCACCTTACGGCTCATGGCGGCGTTGAACCCCAAAGAAACAGCGTGCTTTTGTTTGTCTATTGCGAATTCGACCCGGCGGCGAGTGCCAGGAGGGATGGAGATCGTGTCTTGGATTGAAATGTTATTTAAATTTTTATATGCCAGAGCGTCCTGGAGCGCCGATCTTTTGAATGCGGCAACTGCGTTTGGTGACAAATGTTGCAGGGCGCAACCGCCACAGTATCGAAAATGTTGGCAAACGGGAGGGATCCGCGCATCCCCTGGTTCAATAATCTCATCAATTAAACCACGGAAGTATTTACTTCGTGGGGCATTATAAGAAATACGTAAATGATCGCCTGGTGCGCTGTGAGGTACGTAGCAGGTTTCTCCCGAATTTAACTTGCAAACGCCATCTCCTTTTGCCCCCAAGCGTTCGATTATGACGTCGCCAAAATTCCTGGGAGATTTATTGGAGGGTTTGTTTTTATTTCTGCGCAAGTAAAAAGCTTTCCAAATAAAGTATATTTTTATATAAAGATAAGATATTTTTCTTACAACGAAATATATATATATTTCCAAATAAAAATGTATTTTTATAAAAAAGATAAATGTTAAATAAAAATTAATAATATTATATAATTTTTAAAATAATTAATTAATGGAAAATGCAACGTGCAGAAATATTTTAAATAATAGGCACCTAAAATAATAAGCGCGTCCGTTAGATTTCCCGCGTCATTAACAGTCACTGCTTTTAAAACAACCTGGTATTTCTGTAATTTTGTGAGTTAGTTCGTCGAAAATGGTGCTGCTATCCAATTACGGTTTTTAACCATCAACTTTAGCAAGAATGCAGCATTAAGGCGGCAATTGAGTGAGATGCGCGGAAAAAATTAGAAATTGCACTTCGCTCGATCTAATCAAACGTGAGCGTTCTCAATTTTATTTTTTCAAACTTGCGAATGCTTCGAGTGCCCGTTTACGGGCAAACCCGTGTTCGATCATTGCAGCTGGGTAGTTTTCCTGAAGTAATCCAGCTTGCTTGGCATTAGGTTTATGGATGAGCTTATTTGGCAGCTGAGCGCGCTCGGGTACCCATTTGCGCACATAATCGCCGTTTGGGTCGAATTTTTCCCCCTGCAATATTGGGTTAAAAATCCGAAAATAAGGGGCTGCATCAGCCCCAGACCCTGCCACCCACTGCCAGTTAGCTGCATTATTGGCGAAATCAGCATCCACAAGGGTGTCCCAAAACCAATTCTCTCCTGCTCGCCAATGAATCAGCAAATGTTTTACTAAAAATGAGGCAACAATCATCCGAACGCGGTTATGCATCCACCCGGTTGACCAAAGCTCTCGCATGCCCGCATCGACAATGGGATAGCCGGTCTCCCCATTTTGCCATTGGGCTAGCGCTATGGGGTCAGATTGCCACGGGAATGCATCGAATTTAGTGTTGATATTTCTTTCGTTCATATTCGGAAAACGTGCAAGAAGATCATGATTGAAGTCACGCCAACAAAGTTGCCGGATAATGCTCCAAGCATCATTCTCCAACTTTACATCGTTTTGGCTTGCGGCAGCTTTCTGCGCAGCGTGCCAAATTTGTCGAGCTGTGATTTCGCCGAAATGCAAGTGGGCGGATAATTGGGTCGTCCCTGTCAAGCCTGGGAAATCGCGTGCCACTTGATACCGGCCAAGGATATTTTGAACAAAATTTTCTAGCATTTTGCGGGCACCGACCGAACCAGGCTGCCAATTTTGCCGAAGTCCCGACGCCCAATCAGGATTTGTGGGTAACAGCCCCCATGTGTCGAGATCTTCCGAAACACAATTTGTTTTAGATACGGCGACCGGCACCGGCTGGGGCAATGGCGCTGGAGGGCTGAAAGTCCGCCAGATATTCCAATAAGGCGTGAAAACTTTATAGCCGTTGCCTTGCTTATTACGAATTGAACTGGGGGGCCGCAACAAACTACTACTGAAGACTTTAAGAGTGCAGCCATCGCGCTGCAAACTTTGAGTGACCTGTTGGGTTAATTCTATCTCAGCGGGCTCATCGATGGCCGAACAGTATACGTTTCTTGCTCCTATTTCGGTCGCGGTCTTTGCTATTAAGACAGTCGGATCACCGCGTTTTAATACAAGTTTAATGTTGAGATCTGCGAGGGATGTGCGCAATGCTTTAAGGCTGTGATAAAGCCACCAACGCGAAGCTCCGCCCAGCCCCCGTCTGGCCGAATATTCTATCTCGTCAACGTAGAGAGCTGTGACAAATTTTCCATTGGCGCACGCGGCCCTTAGTGCTTCGTGATCTAGGATCCGAAGATCGCGTCGAAACCAAACAAGTGATGCGTTTCCCATATGTCTCATACGCCTAATTAGAGTGCCAAGTTCAGTATTAAGATGACAAATTAAAATTTATTGGCTGAAAATATGCGGCTTCTTATAAGACTTCTCGAAAATTGATATGCAGAACGATTATAAATTAATGGCTTCTCAGGCGCCTATTACTGGCCTTTGTTCACTGCAATTATCTGACGCGGCCAAGGACACATGTAGTATTGGGATTAATCAAATTTTGTCCAAAATAGCAATTGGGGGCTTTCAAAAGTTATAGAGGCCGAGCCACACCGTTTGGTGTATCAGTAGACGCCTTGCATTAGTTAAAAATTTCCACTCCTGTTTATGAACAAAATCACGGTATTTGAGGTGATGGAATGAGTATTAAACCAAGCGCGTTCTTGCGGGAATTGCTGGATGTCGCCATTTCTTCCGCTGATCCGTATGAGTGTGTTGCGCCTAATTTGCCGGAGGTGCCAAAGGGGCGGACCATCGTTATCGGTGCGGGAAAGGCGGCGGCCAAAATGGCCCGCGCAGTGGAGGCTGAATGGACGGGGCCACTTAGTGGATTGGTTGTCACCCGCTACGGCCATAGCGTGCCCTGCAGTTCTATCGAGGTTGTAGAAGCATCGCACCCTGTGCCTGACGCAGCTGCCGAAGTGGCGGCCCGGCGGATAATGGCATTGGCGCAGGGCGCAGAAACAGATGACTTGGTACTTTGTCTAATGTCTGGCGGGGCTTCAGCGCTTCTCTCATTGCCAGGAGAGGGCCTCTCTTTGCGCGAGAAGCAGTCGGTCAACCGCGACCTTCTGCGTTCAGGCGCCACCATTACCGAGATGAATTGTGTTCGGAAGCATATCTCTGCCATCAAAGGTGGCCGGCTGGCAGCTGCCAGCTCACCGGCTAAGGTCATTACCCTCGCGATTTCAGACGTCCCGGGTGATGATCCTGCAGTCATTGGTTCTGGCCCTACGGTGGGGGACGTCAGCAGTTTTGCAGATGCCCGTGCCGTTTTTGATAAATATGATCTTTTGCCGTCCGAGGCTGTTGGCCGGTTCTTGGCGGCTGCGGAAGATGAAACGCCGTCACCCGACGATCCGCGTCTAGCGCGATCCGAGTGCCGGTTGATCGCCACTCCGCAGATCTGCCTTGATGCCGCGGCCAAGGTGGCGGCTGCGGCGGGTGTTACACCACTTATTCTGGGTGACGCCATCGAAGGCGAGGCGCGTGAAGTCGCGATGGTCATGGCTCGGATTGCCCGCCAGGTAACTCGTCGGGGTCAACCATTTCCGGCACCTGCGGTCTTATTGTCGGGTGGCGAGACGACGGTCACCGTGCGTGGGGCTGGGCGTGGTGGCCGCAACTCAGAATTTCTATTGGCGCTCGCAATAGCCCTTGAGGGCGAGGCGGGCATTTGGGGTTTGGCGGCGGATACGGATGGAATTGATGGTACGGAAGATAATGCTGGAGCAATCGTAACACCGGATACGCTATTGCGAGGTGAAAAATCAGGGCTGGTGGCCAGTCAAATGTTAGCCAATAACGATGGCTACTCTTTTTTTAAATTGCTGGGCGATCTCTTGATGACGGGGCCCACACTTACGAATGTTAACGACTTTCGGGCGATACTTGTACTGCCTCGATAGCCGAGGTCGGTTATAGTATCTTGCTATTGATCAAAAAGACCCGGAATCGGGATTAAACTAAAAGGGAAACCCGATGTTGTTCAGACAGCTCTTTGATGCCGAATCTTGCACTTATACCTATCTGATTGCGAGCCGTTCCGGCGGCGAGGCATTGATCGTTGATTCTGTCTTGGAACACGTGGAGCAATATATCCGAATTTTGGATCAATTGGACCTCAAGCTCGTGAAGGTCGTAGATACCCATACCCACGCGGATCATATCACGGCTATGGGTGCGCTGCGAGACCGCACGAAATGCGTCACGGTGATGGGAGACCGTAGCGCTGCTGATGTGGTGTCTATGCGAGTATCGGAAGGTGAGAGGATTGATATCGAAGGGCTTTCCTTGGAAGTCATTTTCACACCAGGTCATACCGATGATTCATATACCTTTAGACTTCCAGACCGAATTTTGACCGGCGATACATTATTTATTAGAGGAACAGGGCGTACCGATTTCCAGAATGGAGACCCCGAAGCACAGTACGATTCTATTTTCAACAAACTTCTTTGCCTGCCCGATGACACATTAATTTATCCAGGGCACGACTATAAGGGGGAGACGGTTAGCACTATTGCTGAGGAACGGCAATTCAACCCGCGTCTCCAAGTATCCGATGCTGCAGCATACGCAAACATCATGAATAGTTTAAACCTTGCAAATCCAAAGATGATGGATGAAGCCGTGCCGGCAAACCAAAAAATTGGAGTATCTCAGGGTGATGATGCGCAGACAGCTTGGGCTTTAAGCGTGGACGATGTTAGGAACCGCTGTGATGTTGGCTGCCTCTTGGTGGATTTGCGTGAAGAGGGTGAGCGGAAACTGCATGGCGTCATTCCGGGCTCGGTTCACGCACCATATACCGAGCTCGACGAATTCGTATGCGAAGGAGGGCTATTGCGGGAAATGGCGAAGAAGGCAGGTCAACATATCATCTACTACTGCGCATTTGGTGAGCGCTCGGCACTAGCCGTGCAGGTGTCGGAAGGTATGGGGCTAAAAGATGTTTACCATCTCATTGGCGGTATCACAGCTTGGAAAGACGCGGAGGGTGACGTACGGAGAATCTAACGTGGAATACCCCTCGATATAGTGTCGGCGCGTGATATTATTTTTTGCGACAATACCGCAAACTAGCAAGAGGAAATATCTGATGGCAGCGGATGAGAAGACACCAATATTTGTTGGCGTGGCACAAGTTGAGCAACGTGAAGACGATCCAAATTCTGCCAAAGAGCCGCTGGATTTGATGGTACAAGCAGTTGAAGCTGCCGCGAGGGACTGTGGCGTGCCGAGGATATTGCAAAAGGCTGATTCGGTGCGCGTCGTGCGAGGCATATGGGGCTATGCGAACCCTGGTCGGCAAGTTGCTGAACGCATAGGTGCCAGCGGTGCAGAGACCGGCCTCACGTCGCTTGGCGGCAACTACGTCCAGTCACTAACAAATCGTAGTTTCCTCGATATCCAAAGTGGAAAAAACGAGATTGTTGTCGTAACCGGCGGCGAGTGTGGGCGGACGCAGTCGCGGGCGCGTAAAGCTGGGATTGACCTTGATTGGAATCCCTTGACCCGTGAGCCTGGTGCCAATCCAACGATACAGGGCGGGGACACACCGGAGATATTTATTGGTAGTGACAAAGTGACCCGGCATGAGGCTGAGATGAAACGGGGTATCACTTTGCCAATTCAATTTTACCCAATGTTTGAAACGGCACTACGACACGCCAACGGAGAAAGTGTGGAAGCGCATCTGAAGCGTGTTTCAGAGCTTTGGGCTGGTTTTAATAAAGTGGCGGTCGACAATCCAAATGCGTGGCTTCGGAAGCCGTTGAGCGCTGAGGATATCCGTACGCCATCGGCTGGCAACCGACCGATATCATATCCCTATACGAAGCTGATGAACTCGAACAATAGCGTCGATCAGGGTGCCGCTTTGATCCTGACGTCTGTCGGGAAGGCGCGAACACTTGGAATTCCAGAAGACCGTTGGGTGTACCCTCATGCCGGAACGGAGGCATGGGATCATCTTTATGTCTCGGAACGGGACAATCTTCATACGTCGCCTGCCATTAGACTAACTTCTCGCAAGCTGTTCGATCTGACCGGCTATTGCGCCAATGAAATGGACTATGTCGATCTCTATAGTTGTTTCCCCGCTGCTGTCCAAGTTTCCGCGAATGAGATTGGGCTTTCGCAGGATCGAGCTTTAACGGTGACTGGTGGTCTGACATTCGCTGGGGGGCCTTTGAACAATTACGTGATGCATTCCGTAGCGCGCACTGTTGATCTTCTGCGTGGTAACCCTGGTAGCAAAGGCCTCGTTACCGCAAATGGCGGCTTGCTAACAAAACATGCCCTTTGCATCTATTCGACTGATGCGCCGGATGAGCCCTTTGCGTGGGCCGATTTGCAAAGCGAAGTTGATGCGATGCCGCGCCGCGAGGTTCAAATTGATCACGACGGGGAAGTCACAATTGAAACTTATGTTGTGATGTATAACGCCGATGCGGCCCCGTCGCAGGCACATGTGGCATGTTTGCTTGATGATGGACGGCGCACTTGGGCTAATGTTTTGGACGCCGACACGGTCGAATCAATGACAAAGGCGGAGTTCTGTGGCCGCTCTGGCACAGTAAACAGCAAAGGCGCACTATCCATCCATTAAGGATCAAAATATTTAACGAAAAGGATTTTAAATTGAGTACATTTTATATGGTGGAGATGCATTATCCGCTCGATGATGATCGAGAGGCTTTCAATAGTTTCTACCACAAGCATATCTCGATGCTTCTTACCATCGACGGCTTTATCTCCGCGCAACGTTATGAATGCACCCATGAAGCGCGTTCACCCTTTCTAGCAGTCTATCGTCTGAGTGATCCAGACGTAATGACGAGTGAGGGCTATACGTCTCGCGCAGGCCGTGATTCGGTTGATCCTGTCTTTAAGGCGAAGATGACTAATTGGGACCGTAATCTGGTTACTGGCGATATCGAGAATATGGATCTAGCTGATGGTGGCTGGATGGTTCTTATCGATAGACTGTCAAAAGATAGCTCGCCTTTGCCAGGTGGTTTCACGTCGCTTTCGATCGTTGGATTGGATGCGACGATTGTTGAACGGGGCGTGATGATTGGCCAAGATGGCTCACCGCCCAAGATGTCAGATATGGAAAATTGCATCATTCGTTGTTTTTGTCCCGTTCATGCCCCTCGACGCTCGGGGTAGAACGCACAAACACCTGTTGAGACCGGGCTTAATCTATGCAAACGGAGCCGATTGGAGAAGACTGGGGGTATAGTCCGCAAAGTAGACTACAGCCTAGGTTTATTTTTTCCTGAGGCTATCGAAGTGTCGCATACTGGATTAGCCGACCGGATTGTAACCTGGAGCATGAATTGGCTATGCGCGTATAATTCGTTGATGGTCGAAACTGTTTAGGCCCAACTAGATAGAGCGGCCGTCTCTCGGCCCGCGATCCGGCCGAAGGCAAGGCATTCGCCGATATTACCCGTGCCCTGATAGAGGTAACTGTAGATAGACCCAAGTTCGCCCGCACTGTAGAGGCGCGGAATTGGTGTGCCGTCCGGTTTGACGATTTGAGCTTTGTTGTTTCGCCGGGGCCCGCCTTGCGTATTCAACATCGATGGCGAGAGTTCGACGGCGTAATAGGGGCCTTCGCTTAATGGCGAAAGCATGAGTGTTCGGCCAAACTCAGTATCTATACCAGAACCTGCATCCTTATTCCAATGACCTACCGTTGCTTCCAAGGTGGTGGGATCAAGCCCGATATTGCTTGCTAGATCAGCGACCGTCTTGCCTCTTTTGATCCAGCCTTTTTCTAATTCGACGCTATTATCGCCACTCCAGCTGTATTGAACGACTATCTGCGTCCAACCATGGCTCGGATGGCTGTCATAGATCGGGCCAGCAGACATATGCACATGGTCAAAGATTAGAAACATCGGGCATGGTGTTGTAAGCGCCTTCCAAGAGCCATGCGCCGGAACTTTCCCATGGCGGGTTTTATATTTCTCATCACAGAAACGTTTGGCATCTGGGCCCACAACAATTGCACCGCCGGCAATCTCCTTGCTGTAGTGGAGCGCTTGCAAGGAGAAGGTTGTCGGATACTCCGGCACCTTTAATGCCATCGAAGGGCCAGCATAGTTGTTCATATGCCAGAGATCGGCGCCGACTGCGAGGGCCATTGTAATGCCGTCGCCTTCGTTATGAGGGCTACCGGATGTGTAGCAATACGGAACACCTGTCAGGTAATTGCGGATCATTTCCTGATTATTCTCAAAGCCGCCGCAGGTTAGTACGATGCCCTTGCGCGCCTTCACATTAATGGTCTTTCCCTTCTGTTGAGCGGTTATGCCCAAAATTTCACCTGTCACCCCATTTTGGATTAGGTTGCGCCCCGGCGTCTCGTAGCAGACTTGAATTGGGCGCTCTTTCACGAGGCTTTGGAAACGTTTCCAGGTAAGCGAGTAACCGTATTTTGGACCGTCATGATATTTATGAACGCAATCCGAACCGGGTAAGTCGGGAAATTCGATACCAACGGGCTGATGTTGATGCTCCTGCGGGTCGCCGCCAACGCTCGATAACCAATCGTTATTCAGGCAAACCTCTTCGGACCAAACGCGGATCATCTCTTCTGGCACTTTATAAGGGCCGCAGAGAGCCGTTAGATAGGTCGCCGCTCTTTCAGGTGATGACGCATTTAAATATCCCTGACCAGCGACCTTGGTGTTGCCACCTTCTTCTCCTTCTGGAGCCTTTTCCAAGAGTATAACTTCCGCACCGAGGTCATGAGCAGTAACTGCAGCCGCGACGCCTGCGCCTCCGAAGCCGACAACAACAACATCGGCTTCTAAATCCCAATTTTCCGGAATCAACTTCTTATGCTCCAATTCTGTGTATTATTCTTCGAGCTCCGGGATGACCCAGAGAGGATTTTCTCCGCGCGCGACCCGTTGCACGTTGTCGAATGCGTTCCGAACGCGAGCGATATTGCTCTCGAAAGTGGGGCCGGCCAGGTGAGCTGATAGTATCACATTATCGAGCTTAAAGAGGGGGTTATCTGGTTGCGGCGGTTCCTGGTCAAAAACATCTAGGCCAGCGGCAAGAATTTTCCCTTCGACTAAGGCATCGTAAAGTGCCGCTTCGTCGATTACCGGCCCGCGGGCGGTATTCACCAGGATAGCAGACTCCTTCATTAGGGATAGCTCTTCCCGTCCGATTAAATGGTGCGTCGAATTATTGAGGGGCGTATGGAGGGAAATCAAATCAGATTCCCTAAGAAGTTCTTTTAG
>MDSV01221538.1_pt1 | contig 12657 bp, 14 predicted proteins | sample 810851 | NCBI WGS metagenome assembly MDSV01 (sample SAMN05326640, study PRJNA326480) | marine metagenome | isolation source: seawater | place: Atlantic Ocean: North East | collected 2012
AAAAGGCATTGATGAGATTTATTGCATATCAGTAAATGACTCGTATGTGATGAATGCTTGGGCTGAACACATGAATGTTAAGAATGTGAAGATGATACCAGATGGTTCAGGCAATTTTACAAGATTTATGGGTATGTTAATAGGTAAAAATCATTTAGGTTTCGGTATGAGATCGTGGAGATACATGGCGATTATAAATGATGGTACTATTGAGAAGTGGTGGCAAGAACCAGGTATCAATAATGAAGGCCTAGATGATGACCCATACATAGAATCCAAACCAGAAAATGTTATTGCTTTTTTAAACCAGGCTTGACATTAGGATGGATATATATTATAGTAATATATTAATACGACAATACAAATACAGAAATACAAATACGGAGAAAAAAATATGGATTTCGAAACATTAAAATCAAGTCAAAGTAATTTTGACAAGATTACAAAGGCTCTGGAGAGCAATCAATCTCCTGAAGAGCAATCAAATAAAAACAAATATCAAGACGACAGAATTTGGAAACCTGAACTAGATAAAACTGGTAATGGTTATGCTGTTATTAGATTTTTACCTGCTTCAAATGGCGAAGATATGCCATGGGTAAGAGTTTGGTCTCATGCTTTCCAAGGCGCAGGCGGCTGGTATATTGAGAACTCTCTAACTACACTAGGCAATAAAGATCCAGTTAGTGAAGAGAATACTAGATTATGGAATACAGGCGTTGACGCTGACAAAGAAATAGCAAGAAAGAGAAAAAGAAAACTATCTTATTATGCTAATATTTTGGTCATGTCTGATCCTAAACATCCAGAAAACGAAGGTCAAGTAAAACTATTTAAGTTTGGTAAAAAAATCTTTGATAAGATTACTGAAGCAATGCAACCAGCGTTTGAAGATGAGAAGCCAATTAACCCATTTGATTTTTGGAAAGGCGCAAGCTTTAAACTAAAGATCAGAAAAGTTGATGGTTTCTGGAACTATGATAAATCTGAATTTGAGGCAGTAAGTCAAATTGCTGAAGGTGATGACAAGATAAAAGATATCTGGTCAAAACAATATCCTCTACAACCTTTCTTAGCGGCTGATAATTTCAAACCTTATGATGAACTCAAAGAGAAACTGAATAGGGTATTATCAGGTGCAAGAAGCACAGAAACGGTAGAAACAACGGACCTCCCGCCAGTATCTAACGGAGCTGTGAAAAGCGCTGATGTAGATATTCCTACGCAAACAAGTGAAGATGATGATACTTTAAATTACTTCTCTAAACTTGCTAACGAGGAATAATACTCCTTTCTCTCTCTTACATCAAGCTTTTAAAAGGGTGCCTAGTTTTCTAGGCGCCCTTTTTTCATTATAAATATATACATGGCTGGTATATTAGATACTATAAGACAAAAACAAGGCGATACGCAAAAGTCTGCCTCATGGTACAGAAATGCGATAGGTAATTTAAGAAGCTCACCTACAGCAAGAAAGTTAATGAGTCAAGGCAGATTGAATAGTAGGCCGAGTGCAGGTAGATTAAATTTATTCTTTTACGATCCTAAAACAAAGAATAAGTTACCGTACTATGATATATTTCCTCTGGTACTGCCTTTAGAACCAATTAAAGGTGGTTTTCTAGGTATGAATTTTCATTATCTACCATACTTGTTAAGATTACAACTATTACAATCTTTAGAGGGGTATTCTACTGATCTTGCGACATTTGGAAAGAATGCTAAGTTAGCTGCCACATATGATAGAGTGTCAAGTAATAATTTGGTGAAACCAACACTAAAGAAATATTTGTACAATCAATTAAGATCATCATTTTTAAGAATAGATGTTGATGAAATGGCAATAGCAGTAATGTTACCAGTACAACAATTTAGAAAAGCAGGCGTCAATAAAGTTTGGCGTGATAGTAGAGGTATGATTTAATGGACAGAGATAGAACAAAACAATTAACTGAACATACTAACAAAGTTAATAGACATAGAAAAGAATTGGAACTATCTAAATCTTTAAGAAAAGAAGTTGAGATTGGTGCTACAGGCACACAACGATACAGAATTAAAAACGGACCTAATAAAGGGAAAATACTATAATGGCAATTTTAAGAGGCGGTAGACGAATAGGTAATTTTGATATAAGACTTGGTCTACCAAGAGATAAATCTTTAGTTGATGTTGCAGGTGATCCTAGATTAAAAAGAAAACCAGGTGGTAATCCACGAACAACAATCAATACATTTATTGCTAATATAAATGAGGGTGAGGGTATTGCTAGACCAACAAGATTTTTAGTAAGGTTTAGTTTACCAGGTACACAATTTACATCTACAAGACCTGATATGATAGGACCATCAGCAAGTAGAAATGACCTAGAGAGTCAATCTATGTTGCAAAATGTTGGCATGATGTGTAATAAAGTTACCATGCCTAGTAGAGACATTAATACAAAATCACATATCACACATGGACCAAGAAGAGAAATGCCTTATGCATATAGTTATAGTGGTCAAGTTGAATGTACATTTATTGCAGACAAATTTTTAAGACAAAGAGCATTCTTTGAAAATTGGCAAAACAAAGTTTTTGATGAAGATACACATTATATAAACTACTATGATAACTTTGTTGGTCAAATGGACATATATCAATTAGGTTCATTTGCTGCTGAATCAGATAGAGACAGAATTACATATGGTGTTAGACTTTACGAGGTCTATCCAGAGTTAATTAGTGGTGTTGACTATAGTTATGGCGACACAGATAAAGGTATTGACATACCAATTACCTTTAGATTTAGAAATTGGACTAATTTAACTTTAAATCAAGTTAACGCTGCCACATTAGGTAAAAAGTATGGTGATATACCTACTATTAAAGCAGCTAAAGATTACGGTTTGTTTTCAAGCATACTAAATAAACTACCACCAGAATTTAAAAGAGCTGGTAGAGATGTGCTACAAACGGTTAAAAGAAATCTGCCAATTGGTAGAGCGACAGGTGGAAGAGTATTTCCACCATTTTTATAATTAATTAATTATTAAGGAGACTAAAATGACATTACCTATATTAGAGACGGCTTCATATGAATTGACTTTGCCTTCTACTGATACTAAAATTACTTTTAGGCCTTTTATTGTTAGGGAAGAAAAGATACTTTTACAAGCACTTGAAAGTGGTGAATCAAAACAAATAGTGAAAGCGATTAAAGATATCGTTCATGTTTGTACTTTCAAATCTGTAAATGTTGAAAACTTACCGACATTTGATTTAGAATATATCTTTTTACAGATAAGAGCTAAATCAGTAGGCGAAGTAGCAAAATTAAAAGTTAAGTGTCCAGATGACAACGAAACTTATGCTACGGTAGAAGTAGATTTATCAAAAGTGGAAGTACATGTTGATGATGACCACACAAATAAAGTGGTTATTGATGAGGCAAAAAACATAGGACTAGTGATGAAATATCCAACAATTGATAGTGTTGATCCTGCTATTTCAGCAAAGACAGCACAAACAGACAAATTGTTTGAAATTATCATTAATTCTATTGATACTATTTTAGATGGCGACAAGGTGTTACCAGCAAGTGATTACTCAAAAGAAGAGTTAAATAAATTTGTTGAACAACTTGACTCAACTGCCTTTTCTAAAATGCAAAAGTTTTTTGCTAGTATGCCAAGACTAAAACATGATGTTGAGGTAACCAACCCTAAAACGCAAGTAAAAAGTAAAGTAACCTTGCAAGGGCTGGTCGATTTTTTCGAATCGCCCTCTCGCATGACAGCTTAGAGAACCATTATCAGGTTAATTTTGCTCTAATGCAACATCATAAATATTCTTTAACAGAGTTAGGGAATATGCTACCTTGGGAGAGGGAGATATATATGGCGTTGTTGATACAACACATAAAAGACGAAAAAGATAAAGCACGGCAAAAAAATGCTGGGCAAAAAGGAAAGTAATGGATAAAATTAAAGTAAAAGAAACTGCTAGAGAGTATGAAGTAGAAAAGTCTGATTTAGTGCCTGCTCAAGGTGAAGAAGAAAGAACTTGGTACAATACTACAGCAGGGTTATTAGATAAGTTTAGATTAATACCTAGACTAATAATGCTAGCATATATCTATGCATTTTACAAATCAATAACTTGGTTTATGACAATACCAGAACCAACAAATGCTCAGGCAATGTTTATCAGTACGATAGTAGGTGCCGGCGCAGCTTTTTTTGGTTTATATGTTGGTAAACCAGGTGCAAGTATACCAGTAAAGAAGAAATAATAAATGGCAGACGCAACAACAGCACCTAATTCACCATCAACAGCAGTATCCGTTGTTGAAGCAATGCAAGAACAAGTTGGTAAATCAGTTACCAATGTTGGATCAGCAGTAAAAACATTAGGTACAGATTTAAAAGTAGGTTTAGCAAAGTTATCTAATTTAAATATATTAGGTAGAATAGAAGAATTTTCCGAAAAACAAAATGAAGGTATCAATAGAGTTGCTTTAACATTGGAAAAAATGATGGGGCAAGATGAAGAGGCTGCTAGACGAGAAAGAGAAATGGCTGCTGAGAAAGCTAAAGAAAAACCTGGCATTGGTGGTGCTGGTGATGAAACAGACGCAGAAATAAAAGATCAAGAAGAGGCAGCGTCCGGTTTCTTGGCTGGTATGTTTGGTGGTTTAACAACAAGTATAGGAAAAATATTTAAACCCTTACTTTTATTCTTTGGTGCAAGAGGACCATTAGCTGTGGTGTTAAGACCCTTATATAAATTAGCATTAAGATTTGGTAAATTCGGTCCTATAGGTATGGTAATTTTAGGTTTAACTTTATTAGTAAAATATTCAGATGAGATAGGTAAAGCATTAGCACCTGCTGTGGATCAGATTAAAGATTTATTTCAAACATTAAAACCTGCCATTGATTTCTTATTTAAACTTGGTGACTTTTTAATCAAGGGTATAATTGACGGTTTAGGTCAGGCGATATCATTTTTAGTAAGTATACCTGTAAATTTTGTAAATGGTATAAAGAAATTATTTACTGGCGATTTTGTAGGTGGTGTAGAAGATTTATTTAAGAGTATTGCAAGTATTATATTTGCAGTACCATTATTGATAGTTAACTTTTTAGGTGGTTTTGGTAAATCAATAATAGATAAATTAGAAGAACCATTCCAAAAAATTAGAGAAGCAGTAAGACAAAGTTTTGTTGACGCCTTTGATTTTGTAAAACAAAAATTTATAGACTTTGGTGAGTATTTAAAAGAACTTGCATTTAAAATTTACGATCCTCGTACAAATGCATTGTTTGGTTATGTATTACCTAGTTTACCATCACTAGAACAAATTGGCATATGGATAACAGATTTAGGTAAAATGGTATATGATCCTGATACAAGAGAGTTATTTGGATTTGCATTGCCTGAAATACCAACACTAGAAGATATAAAATTATGGGTTGCCGATATGGCAAAAATGGTGTATGATCCTGAAACAAGAGAACTATTTGGTTTTGCTTTACCAGAAATACCATCACTAGAAGATATTACATTGTGGTTGGCAGATTTAAGTAAGAGTATATGGGACGGCGAGACAAGACAATTATTTGGTTACACATTACCTGAAATACCATCACTAGAAGATATAGCAACATGGATATCTGATTTAGGAAAAAGTATATACGATCCTGAAACAGGTGCTATATTTGGTTTCACATTACCAGAAATGCCGTCAATAGAGGGTCTAATGGATAAAATTAAAGAATTAGCAAAATCAATATATGATCCTGACACAGGTGCTATATTTGGTTTTGATATTATGGGTGGTTTTCAAAGTATAAAAGATAAAATTGCTAATCTTGGTCAATTGATGAAGGCATTATCACTTGCAGGATTAGAGGCAGTTAAGGCAGCTGGACCATTTGGTGAGTCACCAGGTGAGGCATTTGCTAGAAAGTTTGAAGAAGTTATGAATGGTGCAGTAGCAACAGAGGGTGCTATACCAGCAGAGTTAGATGTGCCTAAAGTTGACAAACAAATAGAATTAATATCACCAGATGATGAAATGAATCAACCTGTACAAATTATAAATCAAGTAAATAATAATCAACAATCTAATAACGCTAAGAGTGAAGTTATGGTGGGTAATATGGATGTTACCATTGATCCATATACAGATAAAGAACTAGCGGGTTTTAGATCCGTATATCCCTAAATCTTTTTCAGTTAATATTTTAAATTGAAAATTCTTTTGTTCTGCTAATTGTCTAGCAGCTTTCCACTTTGCCTTATTCTTGGCATATTCTAATTGTGCTCTTAAAAAATGTTTTGTTTGGCGTTTAGGTTTTTTAGGTGGACTACATTGACGATATGGTTTTACCTCTATCATATAAATTTTACCCTTACTAGTCTTAACTAGAAAATCAGGAAAATATCTATGTACTTTTTGATCTACAGGTGATCTGTATTTTACAGACATTTCTTCGCTTGCCCAACTAATAATGTCTGGATTGGTGTCGCAGTAAACCATGAACTTACGCTCTAATAATGACCTATATACTATACTATTTGGGTCACCAGCGTATTTCTTATAGTTTTTAGGACGATATAAACCTTTATAACTCTTCTTCATTTCTATATAAATATATCCATAGTAATAAAGGTATTTATCACATGGCAAAAACGGTAGCGGAACACTTAAAAGGATTGATGTCCAACGGCATTATGGGTACGGCAATGAACTTTGCAAGTGGACTAACACAATCAACAAGTGGCGCTCAAGGTAAAGTTGCAGCTCAACTATTAAAGAAATCACCATTTGAAATCAATGATAGTCCAGTTGAGGCAGCTAAAAGAGACCCATTACAATTTTCTTTTATATCATATCCTAGAGATTTGGCAACAGCTGAAGTAGGACATTATATACTATTTTACACATTAAAAAATAAGTTTACATCAGGCACAAATAAAGATTTACAAGTTGCAAGAGACCTTGGTTTTGCTTCATCAATAGGTGGCGGAGGTGGTAATGCAATAAAAATGTCCGATTTAAGAAAAGTTGGTAGCAATGCAATTAAACCTGTTAAGGTAGACAATTCAGTATTATCAAAATTTCCTACACATACACAGGTAACAAGTGCTATAGCGTTATACATGCCACCAGGTACTAAAGTCAGTTATGGACAAAATTATGGTGCAGAGGCAACAGAATTATCAGGTACAACAGCAAACACATTAGGTATTGCTAAAGACGCAGTAAAAACTACAGATCAATTAAAAGCAATTGTTGGTGGTATAGCAGGTGGTTTAGGACAATTAGGTAAAAACTTTGCAGGTGAGGCGTTGTCTATGATAGGTGCAGGTGATCCTATAAAACTATCATCAAAGGCATTTGGTGTTGCAGTTAATCCACACGAAGAAATGTTTTACGAAGGACCTAGTTTTAGAGAATTTAGTTATGCATTTGATTTTTATCCTAGAGATGAAAAAGAAATGAAAGATGTACAAAACATTGTTAAGTTATTTAAATACCATCAGGCACCTGATTTAGATATGTCAAAATTTGGTGGCAGACTATTTAATGTACCATCAGAGTTTGAAATCCATTATATGTATCAAGACAGAGTTAATAATTACATGAACAAGATATCGAAAGTTGCATGTAAAGGTGTTGATGTACAATATGGTGAAGAAGAGCAATTTTCTACATTTAAACCAGACGCTGAAGGTGCCGCTCCTGTATCAACAAAGGTAACATTGAACTTTGTTGAATTAGAACTAATGACAAAAGAAAAAATATATAAAGGTTTCTAATGACATATTTTGCACAATTTCCTAAATTACAATACGATATAAAGGCGGACGGCAATGTCAATGTAGTGCCTGATATATTCAGACGAATTAAATTAAAAGACAAAATTAGAGACAATCTTGTTATATTAGATAAGTATGATTTAACAGACGGCGAAAAACCTGAAGATGTATCATTTAAAATATATGGTTCAGTAGATTATTATTGGGTGGTATTATTAATCAACGGTATTGTTGATAGGTATTACGATTGGCCTATGGGATTTCAAGAGTTTGAGGAATATGTAAATGACAAATATGAAAATCCAGGTGAGATACATCATTATGAAGTTGTACAATCAAGTGGTAGACAAAAAGGTGATTCACCTGAAGATTACACACATACAATAGAAGTAAATGCCGATCATCAAAATGCAGTATCAGTATCTAATTATGAGTATGAACAACGATTACAAAATAAAAAGAGGCAGATTAAAATATTAAATCCAGATTACTTGTCCTCTTTCATAGAGGAATTTGAGAAATTGATTAGAAGATAATGATATGGCACAACCAACAATAACATCAGCAGGCGATTACGATTTATCGCAAATAGAATTAATCTCATACAGAATACATGGTGAAGAGAAAACACCATACCGTCTTGATTTAAAACCAATCACATTAGCAGTAGAACTAACAGAGGATTTATTTGCACATACATTGGTTGGTGTAATTACCGTATATGATACACAGGATATTAGAACGGTATTACCTATCACAGGTATGGAAAAACTAAATCTAAAATTTAGTACACCTGGTTTACAAGGTGTTAGTGCTGTAGAAAATCAAGGTCATCCATTTCAAATATATAAAATAGATCAAGCAAGAACTGATCCTCAAAATCCTAGAGGTCAAGTATATAGAATATATTTTACAAGTCAAGAGGCATATTTTGATAGTATATCTAGAGTGTCAAAGGCATATGAAGGCACAATAGAGGACATGGTAGAAAATATAGTCAGAGAGAAAAGATTTTTAAATTCTAAAAAACCATTTATATTTGAACCAACAAGATCAAATACCAAATATGTGGTGCCTAACTTACGACCATTTGAGGCAATACAAAAGTTATCTAAAAAGGCAAGACCACAAAAATACAATAGTTTAGGTTATTTCTTTTACGAAACACCAAAAGGGTTTTTCTTTAGAAGTTTAGAGAGTATGTTTGCCGTTTCTGGTGTCAAGGCGAGACCAGTATTATACAAATATAATTATCAAGTGGCAAGTGTTAGATCAGGTGAAACAAGAGATGTACAGGCGGATATGAGAAATGTATTAAAATATAACTTTAAGAAACCTGTTAATACATTATTTAATATGCGAGAAGGCATGTACGCCAATAAGAAGACAACATACGATCCTTTTTACAAAACCATAAAAGAGACAGGTTTTGATTATGCCAATACATTTGGTGATTTCTTCCATAGTGAACATGATGGTGACGGTAATAAAACAAAAGATAAGACAACAATACCATTTACACTATTTGAAGACACAATGAAAGATTTAAGTCAACACCTATTATCAAAACTATATGTTGGTGTTGAATCATCTAAACTATTTGATAACATAGAAGACACACAATTACGAGGTGATTTTCAATCCTATATGTCTCAAATGCTACAGATGACACAGATCAGATTAGACCTATTAGTCAACGGAAATAGTCTCCTACAGGCAGGAGACATGATTACCTTCGATATTCCACTAATGAGACCACTTGGTGACGATAAACAAGAAATGTCGCCGTATTATAGTGGGAGGTACTTAATTACTGCCATTAAACATACAATATCAATAAAAGACGGACAATACCTAATGACTCTTAAATGCATGAAGGACGCCGTGAGGAATAGGTTCCCTATGGAGTTGGAAACCTACGAAATAAATAAACCAGAGAAAAGTATTAATAGTCTCTATAATTTGGACAATATTATATTAAATGACGAAAACCTTACATAACCTTACAGAATTTCCGAGTGCTACGAGTGTCCGAGCGCTGGCTACAATGGCGGACATGAGAGAAGGATACAACGACATGAACAGAGACAGACAGAGAGAACTACCTCAAAGACCTCATAGAGGGGGTTGTGTATAATGACTTTGTTATATAGAACTTATATGGATTACCGTCAGGTATCTCTCATAGATTTAGACACATTACGCAACACGGAGTACAGAGAGGTAACCGAGAGAGACTTCAATGACCGTTTAGAGGACTTGAATACATATGCTACGCAGTCTTGGACGGCGCCATTACGCAAAATGGTAAATGATATTGCAAAGTTGCGTAAGAAAAAATTAAATGGTAATAAAAGGCGTATAGCGTCTGCTTTAAAAGGAAACTAATATCGGTAAAAACTATGACAACTCAAAAGAATTTTTACGGTCACGGAGAATTTCATCACTTTGTCGGCGTAGTTGAAGACAGACAAGACCCACAAAAACTAGGAAGAGTCCGTGTTCGTGTAATTGGATTACATACGCATAACAAAGAGGATTTACCAACGGCAGATTTACCGTGGTCTATGGTCGCATTATCACCGACAGACGCCGGCATTTCAGGACTTGGTCAGTCGCCGTCTTTTCTACCCGAAGGCACACATGTTATAGGATTTTTCAGAGATGGTGATGACGCACAGGATCCGTTGGTAACTGGCGTATTGCCTGGTTACGCAGTAGAACAAAGCAAGAACACGCAGGGGTTTTTTGACCCTAACGGCATATATCCCAAATATACACAGGAACCTGATACTAACAGATTGGCGGTCAATAGGCAAGATGAAAATGGTAAAGAAATCAATCCACACTTGTCTCTTACTTTACGCAGAGCAACAAGGGTCACCGGTGTGGTTACTGCCGATTTTGACTTGACAACGGCGGCGGATGGGAGTATAATAGACGCTTCAGACGCCGATACATGGAATCAACCGGCAATCCCATATGGCGCCGTGTATCCGTATAATCATGTACACGAATCAGAATCAGGACATATATCAGAAATAGACGATACTACAGACGCCGAAAGAATATACACGGCGCATAGAACCGGCACGAGTCAAGAGATTGACAAGGATGGCAACCAGGTTAATATAATTAAAGGCGACCATTATAACATAGTTTCAGGCAAAAGGCAAGCACTTATTTCAGGCAATACCGACATTACAATCGGTGGTCGTCATAAGATATACATTAACAAAGACGGCGCAATAGATAACCATTACGACATACATGTAGGCGCCAATGCCAATATAAATGTAATGGTAGAAACAGGTAATATAAACCTGGTTACCACGCAAGGTAAAGTAAATGTAAACGCCGGCGGAGACTACAATGTCAAAGTCGGAGGCAATTACACATTATCAGTTGCAGGTAATAAGTCAGAAACAATAGAAGGCGCAAAGACATCAAACACTACTGGTGCTGTTATACATAGAGGCGCCACAATAGATTTAAACCCATAGACCACCCCATATATAGAAAGCGCTATTAAAAAGCCAGCGAGTCAGCTAATCTATAAATGTAATAACAACCATAAGCAGTATCTTTAACGGCGATTTTTCCTCGGAGATATTTTTTCGCCTCCAGTCTTTTCAATGTATTTCTTATAATAGATGGTTAATGGATTGTTTGGTTGATAACCGTAAGGTTCTTTACTTACATGTCTTTTCTTGTATTTTCTTTTATACACGAAGTTTACTTTTATTTAGGCTCAAAAACAAGACTCTTATACATAGTGGTGTTGAAACTTCAGGAACCAGCTCCAGTCCATGTCAGCGACTACTAGTGGAGCGAACATCTTAAAAACCACCGGAAAAAACTCGGAAATTTCGGAATTTACTCTGTAGTAATAACACTAAATAATAGCGAAGGATTATAATGAAAGATTTAGATAAGTTTCAATCTGTTATAGATGATTTGAAAGATGATGGCCGTTATAGAGTTTTTAATGATATATTAAGGACTAGAGGTGATTTCCCTAACGCTATATGGTATAGTAAGTATTCAATTAAAAAGATAGTTAACTGGTGTGCCAATGATTATTTGGGTATGGGTCAACATGACTATGTAATTGATAGTATGAAGACGGCATTAGAAACGGCAGGCGCAGGTGCCGGTGGTACTCGTAATATAAGTGGTACTACTCATTATCATGTTGCATTAGAATTAGAGTTGGCGAAACTTCATAACAAAGAATCAGCATTATGTTTTACTTCGGCCTATAACGCAAATCAAACTACATTAGAAACTATTCCAAAAGTATTAGGTGATGTATTATATGTTTCAGATGAAATGAATCACTCATCTATTATACAAGGCATAAGACATAGTAAAGCAAGAAAAGAAATATTTAAACATAACGATCTACGAGAATTAGAAGGTATCTTAATGTCAAATACAGGTACAAAGGTTGTTGTATTTGAATCTGTTTATTCAATGGACGGTGATATAGCACCAGTAAAAGAAATAGTTGAGTTATGTAAAAAGTATGACGCTATATCTTATATTGATGAAGTACATGCCGTTGGTATGTATGGTAAATATGGTGCCGGTATTTGTGAAAGAGATAATATAGATGTAGATATAATTAACGGTACATTAGCAAAGGCCTATGGTGTACAAGGTGGTTATATTGCAGGTAAAAAGATATTCATAGACGCAATAAGAAGTTTAGCATCCGCCTTTATATTTACAACAAGTTTATCGCCAGTTATTTGTGCTGGTGCATTAACAAGTATTAAGTATGTTAAAGATCATCCAGAATTAAGAGAAAAACTACACGAAAGATCAAAGACTACAAAAGAA
>MDSV01230981.1_pt1 | contig 12657 bp, 11 predicted proteins | sample 810851 | NCBI WGS metagenome assembly MDSV01 (sample SAMN05326640, study PRJNA326480) | marine metagenome | isolation source: seawater | place: Atlantic Ocean: North East | collected 2012
ACCACGTTGATAGGCTGGATGTGGAAGCGCGGCAACGCGTGAAGCTGACCAGTACTAATAGCTCAATTGGCTTGATTTATGCACTGAAAAAAATTTTCAAAGTAAAATTAAATTGATATTTATTAAAAATGAAAAACATAACCTTCGTCGTAGCAGTAAGAAAAGGCAGTAAGAGAGTCAAAAATAAAAATACGAGAAAATTTGGTAATTTAAGTTTGCTCGAAATTAAATTAAAGCAAATTAGAAACGTTTATAAATCTGCAAATATTTTTTTAAGCTCTGACTGCAATAAATCATTAAAAGTTGGAAAAAAATACAAAGCTATAGTTGATCGAAGACCGTCAAAATATACCAACCCTAAGACCCCAATGAAAGAAGTATATAAGTATTTTGCAAAAAAAATTAACACTAAGTATGTTTGCTATTTACATGTCACATCTCCTTTTTTAAAAGATTCTTCATTGAAAAAAACTGTTAATACTTTTTTAAAAAATGAAAAAAAAACTACATATAATTGCCTTGCGACTGCAAGTGAAGTTCAAGAGTATTTTTGGGATAAAAATAAAGCAATAAATTATGATCCAAAAAATCATCCACGATCACAGGATTTAAAAAAAATTTTAGCACTAAATTTTGCAGTGAATATTGTTAAAACAAACTACATGGCAAAATATGGAAGAATAACTAGTGATAATTTTTATCCTTATATTTTGAATTTTCCTGAAAATATTGACATTGATAATAAATGGCAATTTATGATTGGCGACTTTATCCAAAAGAATCGTCATAAATTCACAAATCTTAAAAATGATTAATTCTTCAAAGAAAGCCATCTAATAAATAAAAATATCAATACTTATATTCAATTTGAAGGTGTATTCTTTTCTTTACATTTATTGACGATTTATATATTGTTCAATTATTGAACATGAATAAAAAAAAGATACTTATATTTGGTGGAAGTGGATTTCTTGGTTCTCATGTAGCAGATGAACTTTCAAGCCAAGGGCATAAAGTTACAATTATAGATAATAAACAATCTCAGTGGGTGACTTCAAATCAAACTTTTTTACAAGCAGATATCACTAAGCCAAAAACATATGAGTCAATTTTAAAAAAAAACGAAGTTGTTTTTAATTTTGCAGCGATTTCAGATATAGAAACAGCTAACGAGATGCCCATAAAGACAGTTGAGACAAATGTTTTAAGTTTAGTAAAATTATTAGACCTTTGCAAAAAATATAAAATACAAAAATTCGTTCAGGCAAGCACTATTTATGTATCAGGAGATCACGGGGGTTTTTATAAATCAAGCAAACTGTCAGCTGAGACTTATTTAAAAGAATATAACAGAATTTTAGGTTTAAGATATTGCATACTAAGATATGGCACTCTCTACGGACCTAGATCTGACTTAACTAATGGGCTACACGTGATTATAAAAAAATCTTTAGAAAAGAAAAAAATTATTTACTCTGGAAGCCCTGACTCTATGAGAGATTACATCCATGTGCTAGATGCTGCTCGTATTTCAGTAAAAGCCATTGATAAAGAATTTGAAAATAAAACAATCATCATCTCAGGTCCAGAAAGTTATAAAATTACGGATATACTGAAAATTATATCTGAGATAACAGGAATAAAGAAAATATCGTTTATCAAAAAAGATAAGACAAAATTATTTAGTCACTATTTAAGATCTCCATATAGTATGGAAAAAACTACCGACTTTTCTTTAAAATATTCTGATAATTTCAATTTAGATATCGGACAAGGTCTAAGTAACTTAATTCAAGAAATTAAAACTCAATATAGAATAAAATAAATTATTATAATTTTTAAAGATAATTCTAAGTGAAACATATAAAAAATTTTGAAATAGATAAAACACAAGATAGTTTTTACATCTTTAATTCAATAAAAATTTTTATTGAGGATTTTGCTGATCAAAATTTTCTTTCTAATTATTTTCAAAAATATGAAAAAATACTTGATTGTCCAGCAAATATATTAAAATTAAAGTTTAAAAAAATTATATATAGTAATTTTGATCATAAAAAAGGAAAAATTATTTTAAATTGCTCTTACATGAGTATTTTTAAAGATTACTTATTTTTTATTTTATCAATTTTTATTATTAAAATATTTGGGAAATCAAAAAATAAAAAAGAAAATTATGAATTAATTATTGATGATATTGAAGATATAAATCAAATAAAAAGGTTTAAAAACTTATATTCAAAATTTTCTAAATTTTTAATAATCTACGATAATTCATCAAAATTTAACGATCTTTCGGAAATAAACAACTTTAATCTAAACAAAATAAATTCAAGACTAGTAATTCCAAATAAAAATTTTTTAAAAGGTAAATTTTTTCAAAATATCAATTTAATAAATAATATTTTATTATTATCCATAAAAGAAAAAACAAATTTCATTGTTTTATTTAAAACAATTTTTTTATCTTATGTTAAAAATAAGAGTATCTTTTTAAACAATATATCTAAATTTCTTATTCACGATAGAATTTATAAAACATGTCCAATAAGAAACTACTTATTTAAAAAAGAAGGAGGTAGTTATGCGACTTGCACCCAGCTCCATCTCGCTGAGTCTGGCCTGTCTTTTTATGCTGATACCGATATATTATTCTTATTTGGTAACGAAAATTACACTAAGAAAAAAATAGAATTTTTCGGAGGAAACATTAGAAAAACTCTAGTATCGGGCTCCCATAAAATGGAGTCTGACTTTTTTTTAAACAGGTCCAAAAAATTAACTTTAAATGAAATTGATCTTTTAATAATTGGAATTAATTTAAATTATTGGATTTATAACTCAGAAAAAGTTTTTAAGAGTTATTATACTTACTTAGATTGGATTAAAACGTTTTCATTAAAAAATCCTAAATTAAATATTGTCTACAAGCATCACTCAAATTTTATTAAGGATGAAAAAGAAGAAGAAATTTTAAAAGATACTAATATTAAAATTGTAGTCAAATCTTCAAGTGGAGAAAATAGTTACGACTATTTAGCCAATAGCAAAATGATTGTTTCTTTCGGATCAACTATGATTCTAGAAGGAAGAAGTATAAATAAAAATTGCTTTTTTTTAGATCCTAATTCAAGTGCATCGACTTTTTACAAAAATTTGAACTATTTAGAAAAAATAATACTGAAAACTTTCGATGATTTTGAAGATACAGCCAAAAAGGTTATTAATAATCAAGCTATATCAGGAAAAATTGATTCTAATTCAATATGTATTAAAAGTGATAAGGTGAGCGATAATATTTATAAACATTTAAAAAATTTATAAGAGGTAAAATATCCATGTTAATTAAAACAGCAAAACTATTAGATAAGCTTAGAAAAAAATTAAAAGGAGGCAAAAGTATTATAAGTGGCTGGATGCAACTATCAAATACTAACTTAACCGAGTTGATCTGCCAGGCAAAATTTGATTGTATCACTTTTGATTTAGAGCATGGGGTTTTTTCGGTAAAAGATTTACCAGATTTATTCAGAGTAGTAGAAATGAATGAGAAACTCCCTTTTGTAAGGTTGCCTAATAAAAACATAAAAATATCAAGTCAATGTTTAGACGCTGGTGCCGCTGGGATTATAATTCCAAATATCAGAGACAATATTGAGTTAGAGAAAATAATTAAATCTATTAATTTACCCCCCTTTGGAAATAGAGGAGTTGGTTACTCAAGGGTAAATCGATTTGGCAAATATTTCAAAAACTTCGTTAATGCAAAGAAGAAACCATTTATTGTAGCAATGATTGAAAATATTAATTCAGTAAAAAATTTAAATAAAATTCTTTCTGTTAGAGGGTTAGACTCAATTTTAATAGGTCCATATGATCTATCAGCGTCAATGAAAATAACTGGTAAATTTGAAAATATAAAATTTAATAAGATTATAAATGAAATAAAGCTAAAGGCTAAAAAATTCAAAGTTCCTTGTGGTATACATGTTGTTGAAACAAACTATAAAAAATTAAAAGAGTATGAAAAAAAAGGTTTTAAATTTTTACCTTATGGGATAGATACTGAAATCTTTAATAAATCAATAAATAAAATATTTAAAATTTAAAAAGAAAATTTTATATGAAAATACCTTACGGAATCCATTATTTAGATAAAAAAGATATAGAGAGTGTATCTAAAGCACTAAGGCAAAAATTTATAACACAAGGAAGAATTGTTGAAAAATTTGAAAAAAAAATTTGCAAATTGGTAAAATGCAAATATGCTGTAGCAGTAAGTAGCTGCACTGCTGGACTTCATATCGCCATTGCGGCAGTTGATAAAAATAGAAATAGAAATGAAATAATTACTTCACCTATCTCATTCGTTTCAACAGCAAATACAATAATAATGAATAATTACAAGGTAAATTTTGCCGATATTAATAGCGAAAGTTTGAATCTTGATTATGAATTTTTTTCAAAAAAAATTAAAAAAAATAAAAAAACTAATATTGTTATTCCAGTTCACCTTGGAGGTTTAGCAGCAGACAGTAAGAAAATTTATCAATTATGTAAAAAAAAGAAAATTTCAATCATCGAGGATGCAGCGCATTCTTTTGGTGGAAAATATGAGGATGGTAAAATGGTAGGAAGTTGTAAAAACTCTGATATGACTGTTTTTTCTTTTCATCCTGTAAAAACAGTTACAACAGGAGAAGGAGGAGTGGTTACGACAAATTCTAAAATTCTTTACCAAAAACTTCTTATGTTAAGAAACCATGGAATTGTGAAAAATAAGAATCTTTTTTTAAGAAAAAAATTTGCATTTACTAAAAAAAAAATTAATCCATGGTATTATGAGGCTCAAGAAATTGGATTTAATTATAGAATAACTGACTTTCAATGTGCACTTGGAATTTCTCAAATAAAAAAGATTAAAAGTTTTATTTCGAAAAGAAAAAAGATTGCAAATAAATACGATAAAGAATTCAAAAATATTAAAAATTTAAAATTACCGCAATTTAATCGAAGGGTTTTTAGTTCAAATCATCTTTATGTTTTGAATATTGATTTTGACAAACTTAAATTTAGTAAAAACGAATTAATGAAATATTTATTAAAAAAAGGCATAACAACTCAAGTCCATTACATACCTATTCCTCTTCATCCATTCTATTCTAATTCTGGACATAAAATGCAGAAATTAAGAAATGCAACGGAGTACTACAAAAAAGCTCTTAGCATACCAATTTTTTTTAATTTATCTGAAAAGGATCAGAAAAAAATTATAAAAATCATCAAAGATACTATTAAATAATTCAAATATTTAAGTTGTTCAATTATTGAACATAAGGTAAGATTACCTATGGAAAAAGATCAAGATTTTTTAAATTTACTGAGAAAAATAAACTCTAGGCCTAATGCTTCACAGAGGGAGTTAGCCTCTGAACTTGGATTCAGCTTAGGTAAATTAAACTATTGTTTAAGAGCTCTTAAAAATAAAGGCCATATTAAAATAGAAAATTTTAAAAAAAATAAAAATAAATTAAATTATTTTTACGTCTTAACACCAAGAGGATTTACTGAAAAAACAAAGTTAACTATTAATTTTATGAAAAGAAAAATGGCTGAATATGATGAACTTAAAAGAGAATTAAAAAAGAGGAATAAATCTTAATGTTTAAAGATAAAACTTTAATGATAACAGGAGGAACAGGTTCTTTTGGCAATCGATTCATAACTATATTTCTTAAAAAATTTAAGCCAAGGAAAATTATTGTCTACTCTAGAGATGAGTATAAACAATTTTTAATGAGCCAAAAATTTCCCCCTAATAAATATCCACAAATAAGATTTTTATTAGGAGATGTAAGGGACTTAGATAGATTAAAGATGGCAATGAGAGAGGTTGATTTTGTTATTCATGCAGCTGCTTTAAAACAAGTTCCTGCAGCAGAATATAACCCTATGGAGTTTGTTAAAACAAATATTCATGGAGCAGAAAATATTATCAACGCCGCAATTTCTACGAACGTAAAAAAAGTAATTGCTTTATCCACAGACAAAGCTGCCAACCCAATAAATCTTTATGGAGCGACAAAACTTGCTTCTGATAAAATATTTATTGCAGCAAATAATATAACTGGAACAAAAAACAATAGATTTTCCATTGTAAGATATGGAAACGTTGTTGGATCCAGAGGATCGGTGGTTCCTTTATTTCAAGATTACATAAATAATAGAAAAAATTTTTTACCAGTTACGCATAAAGAAATGACGAGATTTTGGATTACTTTAGACCAAAGTGTTGAGTTTGTAATTTCATGTTTAAAAAAAATGTCTGGTGGAGAAATTTTTGTACCTAAAATTCCTTCAGTAAAAATTACTACTTTAGCTAAAGCAATGAACCCAACAGCTAAAATTAAGATTATTGGAATAAGACCTGGCGAAAAAATTCATGAATTAATGTGCCCAAAAGATTCTAGCGGTCATACAATAGAATTTAAAAATTATTTCGTTATTTTTTCATCTGAAACAAATATTAACTCTAAGATAAAAGAAATTCAAAAAAATATTAAAGAAAAAGGGAAAAAAGTTAAGCTTGATTTTGAATATAGCTCCAAAACTAATCAAAACTTTCTTTCTATAAATGAAATAAGAAAATTAAATAAAAAACTATTTTTACTACCAAATAATTAGAAATAATTTTGTTTTATAACTATGTTGAAAAATGCAAAAAAAGTTTTCGAACTACTTGATGAAAAGGAAAAAAATAAAAGTTTTATATTTTTTGTATTATTACTTTTTGCAACAATTCTTGAAGGATTAAGTATTGCTATAATCTATCCAGTAATTAATGCTGTTTTAAATGATAGTGGATCGAGTTTTATAAAAGATTTTTTTACATTTATAGACTTCGATTTCATAAGCACTCAATATAAAACAGTATTCTTCTTATCTTTAATAGTTGTATTGTATGCTATGAAAAGTGCCTACCTGATCTTTTTTTCATGGTGGAAAAGTAGATTCATTTATCAATTAAATAACAATATTGCAAAAAAACTCTATTCTAAATACTTATATAGCGAACTACCTTTTTTTTTATATAAAAATTCGGCTGATTTCATTAGAAATATTTTTACAGAGGCAAGATATCTTAACGTATCAATCGATGGATATTTAAAATTTTTGGTAGAACTATTTGCAATCATAATAATAATTGTTGCTCTCTTTATAATAGACACAAAATCTACCTTTATTACATTGGGAATATTTTTAGTGGTAGCTTTGATGTTTAATAAAGCTTACTCAAAAAGAATAAAAAAATGGGGATACGCAAAACAATTTCATTTCAGCTCCATTTTAAAAACTTTACAGCAATCTTTTGGTTCAATAAAAGAAATTTTGATTAGAGGTAATCAAAGGTATTTTCAGTCACAATTCCAAACTAACACTGAATCAGCTAATCAAGTTGGAAGAAACTTAATGTTCATAAGCGAAATACCTAAAAATGTATTAGAATTTTTAGCAGTTATTTTTATATGTGTTTTATTCACTTTTTTATTTGAGGGGGCAAGTAATATAAATAATATAATTGCAACTATCGGAGTATTTGGAGCTGCTGCGTTGAGAATAATACCGGGCTTTAATAGACTAATCACAGGAAAACAAACAATAGACTCTTGTGTTGCTTCGGTAGATATTTTGCACAAAGAATTAATCGATAAAAAAACTAAAAATATAAACCTATCTAAAAATCAATTAAATTATGACCCGGTTAGTTTTAATAATGAAATTGAACTTAAAAATGTCTATTTTAAATACCCACAATCAAAAAATTATACTTTGAAAAATCTTAATCTAAAAATAAAAAGAAATGACATTATATGCTTAGTTGGAAAAAGTGGGATCGGTAAAACAACATTAGTAGACTTAATAGCAGGATTAATTTCCCCAAGTGAAGGATCTTTAAAAGTTGATGGTAAAGAAATATTATCTTCAAATTATGGTTGGAAGAAGTTAATTGGGTATGTTCCTCAAGATGTATACCTAAATGACGACTCAATTAAAAATAATATAATTTTTGGCTTTGAAGAAAATTCAATTAATCAAGAAAATTTTGACAAAGCAATCAAATATGCTCAGCTTGAAAGTTTAATAAAAGATTTACCCAAAGGGATTGATCATAAAGTTGGTGAAAATGGATCTAACTTATCTGGAGGTCAAAAACAAAGAATAGGGATTGCGAGAAGCCTTTATATGAATCCGAAAATTCTTATTTGTGATGAAATAACAAGCTCTTTAGATGAAAACACATCTAAAGATTTATTAAGATGTTTAAATGAATTATCAAATAAAATTACAATTATCTACATTTCACATAATAATGAGATAATAAATAGTGCGACTAAAATATATAAATTTATCAACGATGCTAATAAAGAAACAATTTTAACTCAATTATGAAATTAAAAAATAAAAAAATTTTAGCTATTATCCAGGCCAGACAAACCTCTACCAGATTTAAAAATAAAGTTCTTAATAAAATTGGAAAATTTACTTTAATTGAATTAATGCTCAAGAGACTAAAGAAATCAAAAACTATAAATGATATTATTTTTGCAATTCCATCAAATAAGAAGAATTTTGGGTTAAGAAATCATTTAAATTTATTAAAGGCCAAAATTTATTTAGGAAGTGAAAAAAACGTTCTACAAAGATATTTCGAAGCAGCAAAATATTTTAAAGCTACTCATATTATAAGACTTACATCTGACTGCCCTTTAATAGATAGTAAAATAATAGATGAAATGATTAAAAAATTTTTTAAATTAAAATTAGATTACATAAATAATGCTTCTCCTTATTTATCTGATGGATTTGATGTAGAAATCTTCTCATTTAAAGCTTTAAAGACTTCATATTTTAAAGCGAGAACTAATTTTGATAAAGAACATGTTACACCTTACATAAAAAAATCAAATAAATTTAAAAAACTAAGTGTAGGAGATTTAAATAATTATGGTGTAAAACTATCTGTTGATTATAAGTCAGACCTTAAAAAAGTAAAAAAAATATTTAAACATTTTCATCCAAATATTCTTTTTTCAGTAAAAAAAATTTTCGAAAACGAAAAATTAAGATCGAAGTTTTTTAATAAAGAAATTAAACAAAATAATATTCTTGAAAATAAAACAAAAAACGGACAAAAGTTATGGAAAAAAGCTTCAAATTTAATTTCAGGAGGCAATATGCTTCTTTCAAAAAATCCGTCAAGATACCTTCCTGGAGCTTGGCCAACATACTTCAAAAGTGCAAGAGGATGTCGAGTAGTAGATTTAGATGGAAATATATTTAAAGATTTCTCTTCTATGGGTGTTGGAACTAATTTATTAGGCTACAGCAACAAATTTGTTGACTCAGGAGTAAAACGAATAATCGCTAAAGGAACAATGTCCACCCTTAATTGTCCTGAGGAAGTTCAATTAGCAGAAAAAATTTTAGATATCCATCCATGGTTTGACAAAGTTAAATTTGCGAGAACTGGTGGCGAAGCAAACTCTGTTGCAATAAGGATAGCTAGAGCTGCATCTAATAGGGATAATGTTGCAATATGTGGTTATCATGGCTGGCATGATTGGTATCTATCAGCTAATCTCAATACAAAACTAGGCAATAATTTAGACACTCATTTATTAAAAGGGCTAAACATTAGTGGAGTGCCAAAAAAACTTAAAAACACAATATTTCCATTTGAGTACAATGATTTTAAAAGCTTAGAAAAAATAGTAAAATTTAAAAATATCGGCGTTATAAAGATGGAAGTTTGCAGAAATACACAACCTAATATTAGTTTTTTAAAAAAAGTAAGAAGATTAGCAACTAAAAATAATATCGTTTTAATCTTTGACGAATGCACTACTGGTTTTAGAGAAAGTTTTGGAGGATTACACAAAAACACTGGCGTCAAACCTGATATGGCAATATTTGGAAAAGCCTTAGGAAATGGTTATGCAATTACTGCGATACTAGGAAAAAGCTCAATAATGGACTCAGTTAATAAAAGTTTTATTAGCAGTACATTTTGGACAGAAAGGGTTGGACCGACTGCAGCTTTAAGAACTATTGAGTTCATGGAGAAAGAAAAAACCTGGTTAACAATAAAAAAGATTGGAAAAAAAATACAAAGTAATTGGAGGAAGTTAGCTGCCGAGTATAATTTAGATATTAATATTAAAGGAATTCCTTCATTAACTAGCTTCAGTTTTAAAGGCAATAAAACTCAAGAATATAAAACTCTAATTACTCAAGAAATGCTGAAAAAAAATTTTTTAGCCACAAACGCCATATATTGCTCAATAAGCCATGACGAGAAGACAATCCAAGAGTATTTTGAGAGACTTGCGGATATATTTAAAATTATTAAAGATTGTGAAAATGGACACTCAATAAGTAAGTTTTTAAGTTCAAAAATAAGTGAAAAAGAATTCAGGAGGTTAAATTAAATGAATAAAATATTAGTAGTAGCGGCACACCCTGACGACGAACTTCTAGGTTGCGGCGGAACAATAATAGAGCATATTAAGAAAGGTGATAAGGTTGGAATGTTAATCGTTTCAGAGGGTGTTACTTCAAGAGATGAAAAGAGAAATTATCCCAAACGTAAGAAAGAAATAGAACATCTTCATTCAATTTCAAAAAATATTGTTAAAAAAATGGGAGTAAATTTTATAAAATTTTTTGACTTTCCTGACAATAGATTAGATAAGATAAATTTAATTGATATAGTTAAAAAAATTGAAAAAATAATTAGCTCATTTAAGCCAAATATAATTTATACTCACCATGGAGATGATCTTAATATTGATCATGAGCTTGTAAATAGAGCTGTTTTAACGGCAGCAAGACCAATTCCAAAACATCCAGTTTTAAAAATATATTCTTTTGAAGTGTTATCTAGTACTCACTGGATAGAACCTACAAAAAGAAAAGCATTTGTTCCTAATTATTTTAGAGATATATCACATTCACTCAAAGAGAAGATTAAGTATCTTGGTATGTATAAAGGTGAAATGAGAAAATGGCCACATGCAAGGTCTTTAAAGTCAATTAAAGATTTAGCTTTGTTTAGGGGGTCCTCTGTAGGATTAAAGGCAGCAGAGGCATTTCAATTAATTAGAGAAATTAAAAGAGAAAAATAAAAATGAATGTTGCTATAAGAGTCGACTCTTCAGAAAAAATAGGAATAGGCCACACTCATAGATGTTTAAAGTTAGCAAAAGTTTTAAAAGAAGAAAAAAATAATGTTCTTTTTCTATCGAGTAATTTTAAGGGAAATATAAATAACTTAATAAAAAAAAAATATACTTTAGAGATTATCTCAAAGAATAAAAAAATTTTTAATAACCGTAAAATTAACAGCCATTATTACGAGTGGGATAAAAACTGTCAATTCAAGGATGCATTAAAAACTCTAAAAATTGCAAGGAAAGCAAAAATTAATTTTATAATCGTTGATCATTATGGTTTGTCTGCTCACTGGCATAAAATTATTTCTAAAAACTTTAAGTTGGGGGTAATAGATGATTTTCTAAATAAAAAAATTTTTAGTGATTATTACATTAATTATCATTTTTTAAACAAAAAAGATTTGACATTAAGCAATATACAGAAATCAGATTGTAAATTACTTCTTGGTCCTTCCTACGCTTTATTAAATAAAATTAGAAACAAAAAAAGCCGATCTAAATTAAAAAATAATAGGGTATTTATATACTTAGGAAGTGTAGATAGTAGAGATATAACTTCAAAATTGTTAAATTATTTTAAATCTAAATTGTTTAATGATTATATATTTACTATCTTAATCGGTAAAAATAATAAAAATTCTAAAAATATAACAAAAAATTTTAATAAATTTAAAAACTTTATTTTTATAAAAAAAAATTTGAATAACTTAGATACTTTTTATAAAAAAAATTCTTTTGTTATTTCTGGAACTGGTGTCACTTTATATGAACAGATACAACACGGTTGTAAGATTTTAAGCATTTTTTCTAACAATAAACAAAAAAAACTTATAAATAATCTAGGCAAGCATAACTTTTGTAAAATAATAAATTTAAAAAGATTAAACGAGTATATTCTCAATAATTTTTTAAACTCAAAAAAAAAATCTATAACAAAAATTTATTTTGATGGGAATGGACCAAATAGAATTTATAACTCAATAAAAAATATAAAAAAAAATGAAAAACTTTAAAATACAAAATAAATTAATTGGAGAAAACAGACCAACTTTTGTAATTTCAGAAATTGGAATTAATCATAACGGAAGTGCAGAACAATGCGCACAAATGATATTAAGATCTAAAAAAGCTGGAGCAGATGCAGTTAAATTACAAATATCAAATCCCGAAGAAAGTTATCATAAAAAAACTTCTTCATATGCTGTCTTTAAAAAAAATTCTCTCAGCAGTACACAAATTGAAAAATTAAAAAATTATGCCCAGAGCCAAAAAATAATATTTTTTGCAACTGTGGGTGATTTTAAAAGTTTAGAATTAATAAAAAAATTTAAATTTCCTGCAGCAAAAATTTCATCAGGTCTTATTACCAATGAACCTTTAATTAAAGAAATTTCAAAACTTAAAATTCCAATTATAATTTCAA
>MDSV01125550.1_pt1 | contig 12654 bp, 7 predicted proteins | sample 810851 | NCBI WGS metagenome assembly MDSV01 (sample SAMN05326640, study PRJNA326480) | marine metagenome | isolation source: seawater | place: Atlantic Ocean: North East | collected 2012
GTACTAAACTTGTTGGTGGAGTGACTCCTAATAAAGGAGGGCAGAATCATTTAGGATTACCTGTTTTTAATACTGTCAAAGAGGCAAAAGATAAAACAAAAGCTGATGCAACCATGATATATGTTCCACCCAAATTTGCTGCTCAAGCAATAATAGAGGCAATTGAAGCAAAATTAGAATTAATAATTTGTATAACTGAAGGAATACCAATCTTAGATATGCTTAAAGTAAAAAGGGAGTTGAAGTTAAGCAATTCAAGATTAATAGGACCCAACTGCCCAGGAATAATAACTCCAGATGAATGCAAAATTGGAATAATGCCTGGAAATATTCATAAAAAAGGTTCTGTAGGAATAGTTTCGAGATCTGGGACCTTGACGTATGAAGCAGTAGCACAAACATCTGAGGCTGGAATGGGACAATCTACATGTGTAGGTATAGGGGGAGATCCAATAAATGGAACTAATTTTATAGATTGCTTAGAACTTTTTTTAAAAGATAAAAACACAGAGTCTATCGTTATGATAGGTGAAATAGGGGGTACGGCTGAAGAAGAGGCAGCAGAGTTTTTAAAAAGGGAAAGTATTAAAAAACCAATGGTAGGCTTTGTTGCTGGATTAACAGCTCCTCCTGGGAGAAGAATGGGTCATGCTGGCGCAATAATATCTGGAGGCAAAGGTGGGGCAGAGGATAAAATAGAAACTATGAAATCAGCAGGTATAACTATATCAAAATCACCAGCAGATATTGGCAAAACACTTTTGCAAAAACTAAATGGTTGATTTTTAATAATTTATGTTAGAATAATTTTTAATGTCTTCATCAGATAATAACATAACTTTTAAAAAAACATCATTTTTATCTGGCGTTAATGCAGAATTTATTAATCAGTTTTATTCAGATTATTTATCAGATCCAAAATCACTACCTGAAGGGTGGAAAAATTTTTTCGATGGTTTGAGTGAAGATGAAAAGTTGATTTTGGGTGACATAAATGGGCCGAGCTGGTCACCAGAAAAAAAAATAACAAAATTAAATATTTCGTCAAATAAAAAGAATAATAATGAACATGTAGAAGAGATTAGTTCAGGCGAAATAAAGCTAGCTTCAAAAGATTCAGTTAGAGCAATAATGTTGATTAGAGCATATAGAATTAGAGGACATTTAATTGCAAATTTAGATCCACTATCGATTCAGAAGAAAGAGGAACATCTTGAATTAAAACCTGAGTCTTACGGTTTTACAAAAAAAGATTATAATAGAAAAATATTTTTAGACGGTGTTCTTGGAATCCAATACGCTAACTTAAATCAAATTTTAGAAATTTTAAAAAAAACATATTGCACTACTATTGGTTATGAGTTTATGCATATGGGAGACCCAGATGAGAAAGCGTGGATTAGAAATAGAATTGAGGGTCCAGAAAAAAATATTTCTTTTACGGAAAATGGAAAAAAAGCAATTCTTAATAAAATTGTAGAAGCTGAAGGTTTCGAAAAATATTTACATGTTAAATTTGTTGGAACAAAAAGATTCGGTCTTGACGGTGGAGAGTCTCTTATACCTGCTTTAGAACAAATTATAAAGAGAGGAGGAAATTTAGGTGCAAAAGAAATAAAGATAGGAATGCCACATCGTGGAAGACTAAATGTCTTAGCAAACGTCATGGGAAAACCTTTCAGAGCAATTTTCAGTGAGTTTTTTGGGAAGTCAGTTAGTACAAGTAAAGATTTTGAAGGAGATGTTAAGTATCATCTTGGAGCATCCTCAAATAGAGAATTTGATGGAAATTCTGTGCACATTAGTTTGACGGATAATCCTTCACATTTAGAGGCAGTAAATCCTGTAGTCTTAGGTCAAGTTAGGGCAAAACAATTTTTTCATAAAGACAAACTTAGAAAAAAGGTTATCCCAGTAATTATGCACGGCGATGCAGCCTTTGCTGGACAAGGTATTGTAGCTGAATGTTTTGCGATGTCAGGCTTACCGGGACATAACATAGGAGGAACAATACATATTATAGTAAATAATCAAATAGGTTTTACAACTGCTCCAAGGTTTGCTCGCTCATCCCCATATCCTTCAGATGTTGCTAAAACAGCTCAAGCTCCTATCTTTCATGTCAATGGAGACGATCCTGAGGCGGTAGTTCATTGTGCAAAAATAGCAACAGAGTACAGACAAAAATTTAATCGAGATGTAGTGATCGATATAGTTTGCTATAGAAGATTTGGACACAATGAGGGGGACGAACCTTCTTTTACTCAACCTATAATGTATAAAAAGATAAGATCTCATCCTTCAACACTTTCAATTTATGGAAAAAAATTAAGTGCTGAAGGACTTACTTCAAATGAAAAATTAGAAAATAATAAAATAGAATTTAAAAAATATTTAGAGAGGGAATTTCAATCTTCTAAAAATTACAAATCTGAGCTGAAATGGTTTGATGGGGCGTGGTCAAGATTTAAACCTGGTTTAGGTAAAGACAAGAGAGGTGCCAGTGGAGTTGATAAAGATAAATTGAAAAAAATTGGCATTAAGATATCAAGTATTCCATCAGAATTTAATACTCACAAAACTCTTAAAAGAATATTTGAATTAAGAAAACAAATGATACAAACTGGAAAAATTGATTGGTCTACATCTGAGAGTTTAGCTATTGGAACTTTATTAACCGAAGGATTTTCAGTAAGACTCTCTGGACAGGACTCTGGCAGAGGAACATTTAGTCAAAGGCATGCGGTTTTAAGAAATCAGGAGAATCACGACAGACTCATACCACTTAATAATATTGAGAAAGGTCAAAAGAAATTTGAAGTTATAGATAGTTTATTGTCTGAGCTTGCAGTGCTGGGATTTGAATTTGGATATTCTCTATCTGAACCAGAAACTCTTGTATTGTGGGAGGCTCAGTTTGGTGATTTTGCTAATGGAGCTCAAGTTATTATTGATCAGTTTGTCACTTCCTCTGAATCAAAATGGGGAAGAGCAAGTGGTCTTGTTATGTTATTGCCTCATGGATACGAAGGGCAAGGACCAGAGCATTCTTCTGCAAGGCTAGAAAGATTTTTACAATTGTGTGCGGGTGAGAATATTCAAGTAGTTAATTGCACAACACCTTCAAATTATTTTCATGCGTTGAGAAGACAAATGCATAGAGCTTTTAGAAAACCTTTAATTATCATGACACCAAAGTCTTTATTGAGACATAAGAGATGTATTTCAGATATTTCAGAGTTTACAAGTAAAAGTACATTCCACAGAGTTCTAGAGGATGATAGTTATACCAAGAATAGTAATTTAATTAGTTTAGATAAAGATAAAAAAATTAAAAAGGTTGTGATGTGCTCAGGAAAAATTTATTATGATCTAATTGAAGCCCGAGAAACAAGCAAAAACAAATCAGTTGTAATAGTTCGTTTAGAGCAACTATATCCCTTCCCAGCTAAAACGCTTGCTAGTATTTTGAAAAGATACAAAAATGCAAATTTTTTATGGTGCCAAGAGGAACCAAAGAATATGGGAGCTTGGAATACTGTAAGAAACTATATTGATAGGACGCTAGAAATGAGCAATTTTAAAGATATTCACGTTAAATACGTAGGTAGACAAGCTTCATCCTCAACTGCGACCGGAAATTTGAACAAACATCTTGCACAACAAAAAGAAATATTAGAAAAGATAGTTAAAAGTTAAATGTCAGAAAAAATTACAGTCCCAACTTTAGGTGAATCGGTCACTGAGGCCACAGTATCAAAATGGCTCAAATCTCAGGGGGATAAAGTTATTGCTGATGAACCAATTGTAGAGCTAGAAACTGACAAAGTAAACGTTGAAGTGCCTGCTCCATCTAATGGAGTTCTCGGCAATATAACAGTGCAAGAAGGTGAAACAGTTAATGTAGGATCCCTTTTAGGAATTATAAATGATGGTGCAGGTACATCTCAAGCTGAGGTGAAAGAATTAAAAAAATATAACCCACCAAAAAAAGAACAAAAACTTAAAAAAGAAGAAAAAATCAAAATTGAAACTAAAGAAATCAAAAAACCAAAAAAATTTAAAATTGAAGAACCCACTCTTAAATTGAGTGAAGAAGCAGTTGAAGAAGAAGCACTAATTTTAAATGAAGTTCATAATGAAGAACCATTAAAAAAATCTTCAATTAAAATTCAAAGAGAGATAAAAGTATCCCCCGCTGCAAGAAAAATGGCTAGTGAAGCCAAAGTCAACATAAAAAGTATAGAGGGGACCGGGAAAAATGGAGTGATTCTAAAAGAAGATATAATGAACTTAATGGGATCAAAACCATCTCCTTCAGAAAGAAAAATTAAGCATGGCCCTGAAGAGAGAGTAAAGATGACAAGACTCAGATTGACTATTGCAAAACGACTGAAGGAAGCACAAGAAAATGCTGCTATGTTAACTACTTTTAACGAAGTGGATATGAGCGAAGTAATTTCAATGAGAAATAAATATAAAGATGAATTTCATAACAGCTACGGGGTAAAACTTGGTTTTATGTCTTTTTTCGTTAAATCTTGCGTAATTGGGTTAAAAAATTATCCTGCTATTAATGCTGAAATCCAAAATGATGAAATTGTCTACAAGAACTATTATAACATAAGTATCGCTGTTGGTACGGATAGAGGTTTAGTCGTCCCAGTATTAAGACAAACTGATGAGATGTCTTTTGCAGATATCGAAAAAAATATTGGTTCTTTGAGCCAAAAAGCTAGAGATGGAAAAATTACAATTGAAGATTTACAAGGAGGAACTTTTACAATCACAAACGGAGGTATTTACGGCTCAATGTTGTCTACTCCAATTCTGAACCCTCCACAATCAGCAGTTCTTGGAATGCATAATATTGTTCAAAGACCAATTGTCGTTGATGGAAATGTTGAGGTAAGACCAATTATGTATCTTGCGCTATCTTATGATCATAGAATAATTGATGGAAAAGAAGCAGTATCGTTTTTAAAAATAATAAAAGAGTCATTAGAACAACCTAAGAGACTTTTTCTGAATATTTGATAATGGAAAATAATTTTGATGTAATTGTTATTGGTGGTGGACCTGGAGGATATGTATGCGCGATCAGAGCCGCTCAATTAGGCCTAAAAACAGCATGCGTAGAGTCTCGTGGAACATTAGGAGGGACTTGTCTGAATGTAGGATGCATACCTTCGAAAAGCTTATTAAATTTGTCTGAAAATTTTTACAAGGCACAAAAAGAATTTAGCGGTCAAGGAATTGAAATTAAAGATTTAAAGCTGAATATAGAAAAGATGATGACAAATAAAGATAAATCAGTTCAAGTTTTAACTAAAGGAGTTGAGTTTTTGTTTAAAAAAAATAAAGTCACATACTTAAAGGGAAAAGGAGCTATTTTTTCAAAAAATGACGTAACAGTTTTTAATGACGGTAAAAGAGAAAGTTTTAAAACAAAAAATATAGTAATAGCGACTGGTTCTGGCATCTCATCTTTACCAGGAATAGAGATTGATGAAAAAGATATTATATCTTCTACTGGGGCCTTATCTCTTAGTAAAGTTCCAAAAAAGCTAGTTATAATTGGTGGAGGGTACATTGGCTTAGAAATGGGATCAGTTTGGTCACGATTAGGTTCGGAGGTTACAGTTATTGAATATTTAGACCATATTACTCCAGGTATGGATAGAGAAGTTTCAAAGGAGTTTCAAAAAATACTAGTTAAACAAGGAATTAAATTTAAGTTAAATTCAAAAGTAATTTCGGTAATTAAAAAAAATAATACTTTACACACAAAATTTTTAGATAATATAAAAACAGAGGAAGAAACTATAGAGTCAGACAAAGTTTTAGTATCTGTGGGTAGAAAACCATACACAGAAGGGTTAAATCTTTCTAAAGTAGGTATAAAAAAAGATAGCAAAGGAAGAGTGATGGTAAATGATAAGCTTCAAACTTCTATTAATAATATCTATGCAATCGGCGATGTAATTAAAGGCCCAATGCTGGCACATAAAGCTGAAGAAGAAGGTATAGCTGTAGCAGAGATATTAGCAGGTCAAGCAGGGCATGTTAATTACGACGTAATTCCCGGTGTAATTTATACTTCACCTGAAGTAGCAACGGTTGGAAAAACCGAGGAACAACTTAAACTTGAAAATATAAATTATAAGGTAGGGAAATTTCCTTTTTTAGCTAACTCTAGAGCTAAGGTTAACAATGAAACTGAAGGTTTTGTTAAAATATTAGCCGATAGTGTTACTGACAAAGTTTTAGGAGTGCATATAATAGGGCCTCATTGTGGAGATATGATAGCTGAAATGGCACTTGCGATGGAATTTGGAGCAAGCGCAGAGGATATTGCGCGGACTTGTCATGCGCATCCAACTCATACAGAAGCCATTAAAGAAGCTGCTTTAGCTGTTGATAAAAGACCAATTCATTTTTAATTAAAATATATTCAATTACAATTCGGGCATGAAATCTCAAGTTTTATTACCAAAAATATTCAATTTCCCTTTTACTTATAACTCCAATCAAGACACAACTAAAGTTGGAGACCTAGTGGAGGTACCTTTTGGTTTGAAAAAAACAATAGGTGTAGTCTGGAAAAATAACAATTTTGAAAAAAAAAATATTAGGATTAAAGACATAAGTAAGAAAATTTATAACTATTCCTTAAATAAAAAATTAGTTGATTTTATTGAGTGGTTTTCAACCTACAACATGGTTCCATTAGGCCTAGTTTTAAAAATGGTTATTGGAAGTAATGATAATTTTTTTAAAAAAGATAAACAAATTTTAAATTTTAAAAAAAAAAAATTAACAAAATTTATCTTAAATCAAGAACAACTTTTAGCGCTTAATTATCTTGAAAAAGTTAAAAATAAATTTGATGTATCAGTTCTAGAAGGAACAACTGGATCTGGAAAAACTTTGGTGTATTTTGAACGTATTAAAAATATCATTAATAAAAATAAACAAGCTTTAGTTTTGTTGCCAGAGATTTTTTTAACCAATGAATTTAAATCAAGGTTTGAAGATTTTTTTGGTTTTGAACCTAGTGTTTGGCATTCAAAGATTACTCCAAAACAAAAAAGAATAATTTGGAACGGAATAATAAACAATAAGATAAAATTAGTTATTGGAGCTAGGTCAGCACTACTTTTACCATTTAAAAAACTCGGTGTTATTATTGTTGATGAGGAACACGATAGCTCATATAAACAAGACGAAGGTGTAATTTACAATGCAAGAGATATGGCTATCTCTAGAGCGTCTTTCGAAAAAATACCTATTCATCTAATTAGTTCAGTTCCATCTATTGAGACTTTTAATAATATTCAAAATAAAAAGTATAGACACATTAAAATTTTTAAAAGGTTTAAAAATTTTCCTCTACCAAAAACGAAAATTATTAACGTTAAAATCGGCAAATTAAACGGCAATTATATTTCGAACGAAACAATAAACTTAACTCGCAATTTTTTAAAAAAGGGTGAGCAGGTTTTGTTTTTTATTAATAGAAGAGGCTACGCACCTTATCTTATTTGTAAAAAGTGCGGATATAAACATATCTGCTCTAACTGTTCTATGTATTTAACATTTCATCAACAAAAAAAAAAAGCTATCTGCCATCACTGTTTATCAGAGAAAGAAATTAAAATTTCGTGTAAAAATAATAATTATTGTGATTTCAACATGTATGGTCCAGGAGTAGAAAAAATTTATGAAGAGGTAAAAAAAATATTCCCAGATAATTCAGTTAAAATTTTTTCAAGTGATTATTTAAAAAAGAAAAAAGCAACAATTGAGTTGTTTAAGGAGATAAGCAATCATAAGATAGATATTTTAGTAGGCACACAAATGATATCAAAGGGTTTTAACTTCCCAAAATTAAATTGTATAGTTGTAATTGATGCTGATTTTACTGGCAGAGGTTATGATTTAAGGTCTACAGAAAAAAATATTCAATTATATCAGCAACTAAGTGGAAGAGCGGGAAGGTTTAGTTTTGAGTCATTAATTATTTACCAAACTATTTCTCCAGAAGACGTAATACTGAATGAATTAATAAAAAACAAATCAGACTTATTATTAAAAAAAGAGTTACTTTTAAGAAAAAAAAATAAATTACCTCCTTTTAAAAGGTTAATTGCAATTATAATTTCTTCTAAAAATCATGCTCTAAGCTTTAAAGGAGCAAGTGAAATTAAAATAAGACTTAAACAAATCCAAGGTCTAGAAGTAATGGGTCCTGTGGACTCACCAATATTAAAAATTAAGAAGCGGTTTAGATCAAGACTACTAATTAGATTTGATAATCGAGTACTTATGCAAAAAAAAATTGCAAAATTGCTAAATAAACTAAAAATTTCTTCAAAAATTAAACTTACGGTTGATGTAGATCCCATAAATTTTGCATAAATTTTAATTTGGTAACTTGATCATCATAATTTCATGTGATACGAGACATCCATAATTTCGCTTAAACTTCAAAAAATAAAAATGAGTAAAAATTTATCTTTCTCCAGTGAAACCTCAGAGAGATATTCACGTGCTCTTTACGAAGTAGCCATAGAAACAAAAGAACTGGATAAGGTAGAGAGTGATATTAAAAATTACCAGTTAGTTTATAATAATAGTTTAGAGCTTAAAAATTTCTTTAAAAACCCCACTCTTAACATTAATGACCAAAACAAAGTTGTTAATTTATTATCACAAAAATTAGGGTTTTCTAAAAATCTGAATAATTTCTTTTTATTACTTATTAAGAAGAGAAGAATTTTTTTTATTGAGAAAATAATTGATAGTTTTTTAAAGATTTGTTCAAAAGGAAGAAATGAAATTAAAGCATCGTTAATATCATCTAAAGAACTTTCATTAAAAGAAATAGATGATATCGCAAAAGACTTATCTACTCACATAGGATTAAGAATTAAATTTGATTATAAAGTTGATGAAGAATTAATTGGAGGTTTAAAATTACAACTAGGAAGCTTAATGGTAGACACTTCAATAAAAAATAAACTTAAAAAATACGAACGAAAGATGTTGGAAAAATAAATGACGGTAAATCCATCAGAAGTAACTCAATTATTAAAAGATCAAATAAAAAATTTTGGAGATAAAGCCGAAGTTTCTGAAATAGGTAAAGTTTTATCAGTCGGAGATGGAATAGCCCGTGTTTATGGTCTTGACAACGTTCAAGCCGGTGAGATGGTTGAGTTCGAAGATAATTCTAAAGGAATGGCCTTAAATCTTGAAAATGATAATGTCGGAGTAGTTATTTTTGGGGATGACAGAAAGATAAAAGAAGGTGATACAATTAAAAGAACAAATGCCATTGTGGATGTTCCTGTCGGAAAAGAACTTTTAGGAAGAGTGGTTGATGGATTAGGCAATCCTATTGATGGTAAAGGAGCACTGGGATCGAAACAAAGAAAACGAGTTGAAGTAAAAGCACCTGGCATAATTCCAAGACAATCAGTTAGTGAGCCAATGCAAACAGGTTTAAAATCAATTGACTCATTAATTCCAATAGGAAGAGGTCAAAGGGAGTTGATAATTGGTGACAGACAAACAGGCAAAACAGCTGTAGCGATTGATGCAATTATTAATCAAAAAAAAATAAACGAGTCCTCTGATGAAAAGAAAAAATTATATTGTGTATATGTTGCAATTGGTCAAAAACGATCAACAGTAGCACAGATAGCAAAAACTCTAGAGGAAGCTGGTGCATTAAAATATACAACTATTGTTGCTGCAACTGCATCAGACTCAGCTCCTCTGCAGTTTTTAGCCCCTTACACTGGTTGTACGATCGGTGAATATTTTAGAGACAATGGGATGCATGCTTTAATTGTTTATGATGATTTATCAAAACAAGCAGTAGCATATCGACAAATGTCCTTATTGTTGAGAAGACCACCAGGAAGAGAAGCGTATCCCGGAGATGTTTTTTACTTACATAGTAGATTGTTAGAGAGAGCTGCAAAGCTAAGCGACAAAAACGGAGGAGGATCTCTTACTGCATTACCAATTATTGAAACACAAGCAGGAGATGTGTCAGCTTATATTCCGACCAATGTAATTTCAATAACTGATGGTCAGATCTTTTTAGAAACTGAACTATTTAATCAAGGTATTCGACCTGCAGTAAATGTTGGATTGTCAGTTTCTAGAGTGGGCTCAGCTGCACAAACAAAAGCTATGAAAAAAGTTGCAGGTTCAATAAAATTAGAATTAGCTCAATACAGAGAAATGGCAGCGTTTGCTCAATTTGGATCTGATCTAGACGCTTCTACACAACAATTACTTAACCGAGGCGCAAAACTAACAGAACTTTTGAAGCAGGATCAGTACTCTCCAATGACAGTTGCAGAACAAGTGATATCAGTTTTTACAGGTGTTAATGGTTATTTAGACGACATAGAACTAAACAAAATAAAAAATTTTGAAAAAGAAATTATAGAAAAAATTAAACAAGAAAAACAAGAAATATTAGATGCTATTCAGTCATCAGGTAAGCTTGAAGATAATACAGCTAAAGACTTATCTAAAGTAATTGAGGATTTTAAGAAAGACAAAAAATAATGCCCAGTTTAGATGATTTAAAAAAAAGAATTAAAAGTGTAAAATCTACCCAAAAAATTACCAAAGCCATGAAAATGGTGGCAGCAGCAAAATTGAGAAAAGCACAAGAAAACGCAGAAAATGGACGTCCATATAGTGAGAAAATGCAAAATATAATACTTAATTTAACAAAATCAATAAACGACCCTAAAAATGCTCCTCAACTTCTTGTTGGCACTGGTCAAGATGAAACCAATTTATGTGTTGTAATGACCTCAGATAGAGGTTTGTGCGGAGGATTTAACTCAAGTATATGCAAATTGGCTAAAATAAGATTTAAAAAGATATTAAACGAGGGCAAAAAACTTAAAATCATAACAGTTGGTACAAAAGGGTTGGATCAAATTAGACGAGAGTTTGGGGATTACGTTATAAAAAAAATAAGCTTTAAGGATAAAAAAAAAATTTCATTTATTGAGGCTGAAATAGTTGGAAAAGCAATTATTGATTTGTTTGAAAAAAAAGAATTTGATAAATGTATTTTATTTTATAATAATTTTAAAAACGTAATTACTCAAATACCTCAAGCTCAACAAATAATACCAGTTGAAATAGGCTTAAGTGAAAAGAAAAGTGAGGATGTAACTTCTTATGATTTTGAACCGGAAGAAGATGAGATTTTAGAGGATTTGTTGCCAAAAAATATTTCAACTCAAGTCTACAAAGCTCTATTAGAAAATGCGGCAAGTGAACAGGGTTCGAGAATGACTGCCATGGATAATGCCACTAGAAATGCTGGAGATTTAGTAGATAAGTTAACAATTAAGTATAACAGAAGTAGACAAGCATCAATTACTAAGGAATTAATTGAGATAATATCTGGGGCAGAAAGTTTGTAAAATGGAAAAAAAAGGAAAAATTACACAAATTATAGGAGCTGTAGTTGATGTAAGTTTTGAAAGTGAATTACCAGAAATTTATACTGCGTTAGAGGCAAATAATTCGGGTAATAAATTAATTCTTGAGGTGGCTCAACACTTAGGTGAGAACGGTGTAAGGACTATAGCCATGGATGCTACTGAAGGACTTAAAAGAGGAGACCAAGTAATAAATACTGGAGCGCCAATAAGTGTGCCAGTTGGACCTGAAACTTTAGGAAGGATTATAAATGTTGTAGGAGAGTCAATAGATGAAAAAGGTGAAGTTAAAACAAAAGAAAAATGGCCAATTCATAGAGCTGCTCCTAAATTTACGGACCAAGCTACCGAGACTGAACAATTAGTAACAGGAATAAAAGTAATTGACTTATTAGCGCCTTATGCAAAAGGGGGAAAAATTGGTCTTTTTGGAGGAGCGGGAGTAGGAAAAACCGTTACAATTATGGAATTAATAAATAATATTGCAAAAGCACATGGAGGATTTTCAGTATTTGCAGGAGTAGGTGAGAGAACAAGAGAAGGTAATGATCTTTATTATGAAATGATTGAGTCAGGAGTAATAAAAACGGAAGGTAAAGGCTCAAAAGCTGCGTTAGTATATGGTCAAATGAATGAGCCTCCTGGCGCTAGAGCTAGAGTTGCTTTAACAGGATTAACTGTGGCGGAGTATTTTAGAGATAAGGAAGGACAAGATGTTCTTTTTTTTGTAGACAATATTTTTAGGTTTACTCAGGCAGGCTCTGAAGTTTCAGCTTTATTAGGGAGAATTCCTTCAGCAGTTGGTTACCAACCAACTTTAGCTACTGATATGGGTAACTTACAAGAAAGAATAACATCAACAGATAAAGGATCAATAACTTCAGTGCAAGCCATTTATGTACCAGCTGATGACTTAACCGATCCTGCTCCAGCTACTTCATTTTCACACCTAGATGCAACGACTGTTCTATCAAGACAAATTGCAGAGATAGGTATTTATCCGGCTGTAGATCCATTAGACTCAACGTCTAGGATATTAGATCCAAGAATTGTCGGGGAAGAACATTACAGAGTGGCAAGAGATGTACAAAGAATCCTACAAGCCTATAAATCTTTACAAGATATTATAGCTATACTTGGAATGGATGAACTCTCAGAGGAAGATAAA
>MDSV01120707.1_pt1 | contig 12652 bp, 13 predicted proteins | sample 810851 | NCBI WGS metagenome assembly MDSV01 (sample SAMN05326640, study PRJNA326480) | marine metagenome | isolation source: seawater | place: Atlantic Ocean: North East | collected 2012
CAGGAACTTTTTTAAATGGTTTGATACATATTGGAGAAAAAAAAACTCCTGCCGGAAGATATAATGAAAAACCTTCAACTGGTTTAAGTGAACAATTAAAAAAATATAATTTTAAAATTGGCAGACTCAAAACTGGCACACCTCCAAGACTAGATTCTCGAACAATAAATTTTGAAAACCTTGAGGAGCAGTTTGCTGATGCTGACCCATATTTTTTTTCTTTCTTAACAAAAAAAAATTTGAATAAACAAATTTCATGTCGGATCACTTATACGAATGAAGTTGTTCATAAAATAATTTCAAAAAACATAAAACGAAGTGCCATGTATTCTGGGAGTATTAAAGGAGTAGGTCCAAGATATTGCCCATCCATAGAAGATAAGGTTGTAAAATTCACTGATAAAAGTAGACACCAAATATTTTTGGAGCCTGAAGGACTAAATGATCACACAATATATCCAAACGGAATATCCACATCCCTTCCAGCTGATATACAGCAAGAAATATGCCATAATATCAATGGTTTAGAAGACGTTAAAATTATAAGGCCAGGATATGCTATAGAATATGATTTTGTGGATCCAAGAGAGTTATTTTTAACTCTTGAGACTAAAAAAATCAACAATCTCTTCCTAGCTGGCCAAATTAATGGAACAACTGGGTATGAAGAAGCAGCTGCTCAAGGTCTTATAGCAGGCATAAATGCTGCACTGTCAATCAAGAAACAAGAACCATTTATATTGGATAGGTCAGAGGCATATATAGGAGTAATGATTGATGATCTTGTAACAAAAGGAGTTGCTGAACCATATAGAATGTTTACATCGAGAGCTGAGTATAGACTATCTTTGAGGTCTGATAATGCAGACGTTAGACTTACGCAAAAAGGGATTGATATAGGATTAGTTTTAAAAGATAGAAAAAATATATATAAAGAGAAATTCAAAGAGCTAGAAAAAACTCAACAAAGAATGGAAAAATTAATGATTTCTCCATCAAAAGTAGCAAATTATGGTGTAAATATTGCAAAAGATGGGATTAATAGAAGTGCAAACCAAATATTAAGCCAAAATTCAGTAAATATGAAAAAAATAAGAGAAATATGGCCTCAAATTAAGCATGTTTCACGTGAAATTGATGAACAATTAGAGATAAATTCACATTATAAAGGATATTTAAAAAAGCAAAATGCTGATATTTTGGCTTTTAAAAGAGATGAAAATTTAATAATTCCTGAAAATTTAGATTATGATAATTTTTCTGGTCTTTCTAATGAAGTTAAACATAAATTTAAAGAAATTAGGCCAAAAACAATGGGGCAGGCATTAAGAATTGACGGAATAACGCCAGCAGCAGTATATATTTTGTTGTCTCATCTCAAAAGAAAGTCTATTAAGCGTATAGCTTGATTGATTCGAATTATATAAAAAATTCAAAACTTACCGATTTGAATGTTTCACGTGAAGCATTAATCGATCTTAAGGAATTTAGATCATCTATAATATCTAGAAATAAAGAAATAAATTTAATAAGCGAATCAACAGAAAAGTCAATAAATACAAGGCATATAGAAGATAGCTTACAAACTATTGATTTTATTAATAAAAAAGATATACAAATATGTACCGACTTAGGATCAGGTGCTGGGCTTCCTGGTATAGTTTTGGCTATATTCATGAAATACAAAAACCCTTTATTTAAGGTGATTTTTTACGAAAAAAGTTTTCACAAGAGCAATTTCTTAAAAGAAATGTCAAAAAAATTTAAACTGAACACAGAAATTCATCAAAAAAATATTTTTGAAGAAAAAAATTTGAATACTGACGTTATAATTTCCAGAGCATTCAAACCTTTGCCAGTAATTTTAGAAATTGCTTCAAAAAATTTTAAAAATTTTAAATATATAATTTTATTTTTAGGTAAAAGTGGAAAAAAAATTATGAAAGACACGATGAGGAGTTGGAAATTTGATTGTGAAGAGAAGAAAAGTATTACTAATGAAGAATCTTTAGTGATAAAAATTTCAAACTTAGAAAAAAAAATATGAAGAGAAGAAAAGTTTAAATAATGAATAGTCTTTGGCTACAAAAATTTGAAATTACAAAAAAAAATGGATAAAAAAATTATTTCGGTGATTAATCAAAAAGGAGGAGTAGGGAAGACCACCACTGTAATCAATTTAGCAGCAGGATTATCTATTAAAGGGAAAAAAATTTTAGTTATCGACCTCGATCCCCAGGGTAACGCCACAACAGGTCTTGGGTTATCAAACACAGAGAGTTCTGAACAAACAATTTATAGCGTGCTCAATGGGAATAAAAAAATTATGGAGGTAATTCAAAATACAAACTTCAAAAATTTAAATTTGATTACTTCTAATGTGGATTTATCTGGTCTTGAGGTAGAAACGGCCGGCGACAGTCGTAGAGCTTTCAAACTGAAAGACGAATTAGCCTCTATTTTAAATGATTCTGGAGCTTCATATGATTATATACTTATTGACTGTCCACCATCTCTAAGTCTACTCACAATTATGGCATTGGTAGCATCTGATGCTCTCGTAGTACCTCTGCAAACTGAATTTTTTGCTTTAGAGGGTTTAACTCAGCTTATGAAAACTATTCAGAGAATAAAAAATAATCTCAATCCGGAATTATCTATCAGAGGCATACTTCTAACTATGTATGATAGAAGAAATAAACTTTCCAGCGAAGTAGAAAAAGAAGCTAGGAATTACTTTAAGGAAAAGGTTTATCAAACAGTTGTTCCTCGCAATGTAAGATTATCCGAAGCACCTTCACATGGAGTTCCAGTTTTGGTTTATGATAAGCTATGTTCCGGAAGTAGATCTTATTTTAATTTTACTGATGAATTTTTAAATCAAGACAAACCGGTGGAGAGTGCAGCATGATAAATCCTTTTAAATCTAAAAAAGGCTTAGGCAGAGGTCTATCATCTTTAATAGGTGATAACGAGATCTCAGATAGCAAAACACTAATTTCTATTAGTTCAATAATAAGAAACAAATATCAACCTAGAAAAAATTTTGAAAAAGATAGTCTCGAGGAACTTACAAATTCTATTAGAGCAAGAGGAATTATACAGCCAATCATCGTAAGAAAATCAGATGATCATAATGATAAATTTGAAATAGTAGCTGGAGAGAGAAGGTGGCAAGCAGCTCAAAACGCGGGACTCCATGAAGTTCCCGTTGTAGTTATTAAGGCTGATAATTTAAAATCTCTAGAATTTGCTATTGTAGAAAATGTTCAAAGAAAAGATTTAAATCCAATTGAAGAAGCTGAAGGATACAAAAAACTTATTGATGATTTTGGTTATGATCAAGATAAAGTTTCCAAATTTATTGGTAAGAGTAGATCTCATGTTAGCAATTTTTTAAGAATTTTAACATTACCAGAAAAAATTAAAAAATTAATTTCAGAAGAAAAATTAACTCAAGGTCATGCAAAAATTTTGGTGGGATTAGATAATGCTGAATTATTAGCAGACAAAGTAGTGCAAAAAGAATTATCTGTTCGTCAAATAGAAAACTTAGTAAAAGTTTTTAAATTCAACAAAAATAATGCAAAAAATGTAAAAAATGCAAATGTTTTAGACCTGGAGTCACAACTTTCAGATAAATTAGGTATGAGAGTTAACTTAACTAACAAAAAAAATAACAGTGGTAAGCTGTCTTTTGAGTATAGAGGCATAGATCAGCTTAACAGACTTGTTGATATTATAAAAAAAAATTACTAATAATTATTGATAAAATCTGAAACAAAGTTTACAGAGTTAATTGTATTTTTTTTAACCATTTTTTCTAAATTGTTAGTTTCATAAATTTTATTTTTTATTTCTTTGAGAGTCCAAGATTTTATTTGTGTAGACACTATTTCTTTTTCTTTCCAAAATATAGGAGGTTTAAATGAAGTAATTACTTGTTCTAAATTCTTTGTTTTCTCATATTCTTCAATTAATTTTGCTAGTCTTTTAGATCTATTTATAAATGTTCTTATAATTAAGATACAATCATCATTGTTATAGTTGTTTTCATTTAAAATTTTGGATGTTTTTTTTTTATCTTTTGTTAAATAATTTTCAATAAGTTCAAATACAGAATAATTTTCTGCTAAGTTAGTCAGTTCTAAAATATCATCAATATTTATTTTAGTTCTTGAAGCAGATAAACTTTTTATTTTTTCTAATTCCATTTGTAAATTTAATCTATCACCTTTAGATCTTTCAACTAATAGGCTTATAATTTCAGATGAGATTTTAATATTTTCTTTTCTAAAAAAATTTTGACAAATTTGAAATAATATTTGGTTATTATCCTCATAAAAAGGAATGCATATTAATTTTTTTTCTTTTTCAAATAATGATCTCAATTTTGATTTTTTTTCTAAAATATCACTATTTAAAATTACTTTAGTATCTAAAATTTGTTTTTTTGAAATTTCCTCTATTAATACAGTTATCTTATCTGTACATCTTGAAATTAAAACTATTTTTTTATCTTTAAAAAGAGAGCTGTTTAATAACTCTTCTATGAAATATTCTTTATTTTTCAAAATTTCAATCTCATCATATCTAATAATTTCACCATTAAACTTACTTGTAAAAAACTCTTTAATTACTTGCTTTTTGAAGCCTTGGTTCGATCCATACATTAAAAATAAATTAAAATTTTCAAGTTTAGTTTTTCTAATCTCAAAATTTTTTATAATCATAAATTAAATATTTGATAATATTGATATTATTTTATCTGCTATGTTTGTAGATAGATTGGCAATCAAATTATTTTCATATTTGATTAATTCAAATTTATCTGTTTGGTTATCGTAACTTATTTTATTTGTAATTGTTTGACTTAAAATTATTCCTTTACCATCTTGCAATATAGTGACATCTGTTATTATTTTTATTTCAAAAATTAAAGGATCACCTTTAGAGTCTTTAGAAATAATTTTTTTTTCAATTTCACTATTTAGTCTTATATTATAAATAGTTTTATTAGAAATATCATCTTCAATTTTTTTTAAATTATTTAACTTTTGAAAAATAGTTGAGTTTACTTTAGCACTGCCTATTTTTTCTATTTTTTGAATTTTAAATGGGTAACTTTTATCAACTAAAATTGGAGTATAGCCACAGCCTACTATTAATATAAAAATTAATGTTTTTAATATATTTTTATTTTTCATTTAAAATAATGTTAATTAATCTATTTTTTACAAAAATTATTTTTTTTATCTTCATATTTTCAAAATATTTTTCAGTGATCTTATTCGATTTAACCCTACTTAAAAGTTTTTCTTCGCTTATATTTTTTTCATATTTTATAATATCTCTTTTTTTACCATTAATTTGTATTACATAATTTATTTTTTCTTCTCCAATTAAATTTTTATCTATTATAGGCCAATTTATATTATTTATTTTCAATTCTTTTAAACACTCTGATGTAAAATGTGGAATTAATGGACTAAACATAATAAGAATTGTTTTGTAATTTTTTAATAGATTTTTTGAGTCTAAGTCATCTCCAACTTTTTTAATAAGATAATTATACGTCTCATACATGTTAGCAACAATTACATTATAATTAAAATTTTCTAGGTTATTTGTTACTTTTTCTAACATTTTGTTTGTAAATTTATCTAATTCATTATTTTCTGGTTTATTAAATTGTAATTTAATTTTGTCTTTAATATTGTTATGTAATATCCAAAGTTTTTGAATGAATTTATATGAAGCTACCATGCCTTGTTCAGACCATTGAACATCTTTTTCAGGAGGACTATCGGAAACAATAAACAATCTTACTGCATCAGCGCCATAATTATTGATTATATCTTCAGGATCTATTACATTTTTTTTTGATTTAGACATTGATTCTGAAGGACCAACAATTATCTCTGATTTTAGATCGTTTTTTTTATAACATTTTTGATCCTTAAATTCTACTTCGTTAGGACTTAGCCAATTGTTATTTTTATCCTTATATGTTTCGTGACAAACCATTCCTTGAGTAAATAATCCTTTAAAAGGTTCCGTAACATTAAAAGTTTTATTTTTAAAGCCTACAGCTTTAACAAAAAATCTTGAATACAAAAGATGAAGGATGGCATGCTCAACTCCGCCAATATATTGGTCTACAGGCATCCAATATTTAATGTCATCGATTTTAAATCCGTAGTTAGTTTCTTTAGGAGAGCAGAATCTTAAAAAGTACCATGAAGAACAAACAAACGTATCTAAAGTGTCTGTCTCCCGTATATAATTTTTTCCATCTATTAAAACATTTTTCCATTTTTCTTGATAATTCAAAGGATTTCCTTTTGTATTCAAATTAATTTTTTCTGGTAGTTTTACTGGCAACATTTTTTTTGGAACTGGAATTGCATTATCTTCCTTATCGTAAACTATTGGAATTGGACAACCCCAATATCTTTGTCTAGAAACACCCCAATCTTTCAATCTAAAATTTATTTTCTTTTTTCCTAAATTTTTTTTTTCTAAAATATTTATTGTTTCTAATACAGATTTTTTAGGGGCATCAAGACCATTTAATATTTCTGAATTTATTATAATCCCTGGTCCAGGATAAGCCTCTTTGTCAACTTTAAAATCATCATTTTTTTCTTTAGGTTTAACAACTGTTTTAATTTCAAGATTATATTTTTTTGCAAAATCAAAGTCTCTTTGATCGTGGGCAGGACACCCAAACACTGCTCCAAATCCATAATCCATAAGAACAAAATTAGCAAAGAATACTGGTACTTTTTTAGAAGTATCTAATGGATTTATGGCTAAAAGATTAGTTTTAAATCCAATTTTATCTCCAATGGCAATTGCCTCTTCTGTTGTTCCAGTATGCAAACATTCGTCTTTGAATTTTTGAAAGCTTTCATCTTCAGCAAAATATTTTGAGATTTCATGATCAACAGAAAGTGCTAAAAAAGAGAAGCCAAAAAGTGTATCTGGCCTTGTAGTAAAACATTTTATATTTTTTATCGGTAAATTTCCTTCAATTTTAAAATCTATTTCACATCCAAATGACTTGCCTATCCAATTTTTCTGCATTGTTTTTACTTTAGTTGGCCAACTCTCAAGAGAGTCTAGTTCATCAAGTAGATCTTCTGAAAATTTAGAAATATTAAAAAACCATTGATTTAATTTTTTTCTTTCTACAACTGCACCTGATCTCCAACCTTTTCCGTCGATAACTTGCTCATTAGCTAAAACTGTTTCATCTACAGGATCCCAATTAACATAATTTTCTTTTCTATAAACTAATCCTTTTTCTAGTAGTTCTAAAAAAAATACTTGTTGGTGTTTATAATATTCCTCAGAACAAGTTGAAATTTCTCTTTCCCAGTCAATTGATAAGCCTAATTTCTTTAGTTGATTTTTCATTATTTCAATATTTTTATTAGTCCATTCTTTTGGATCTAAATTATTTTCTTTTGCAGCATTTTCAGCGGGCATTCCAAAAGCATCCCAACCCATTGGATGTAGCACATTAAAACCATTCAAAGACTTGTATCGTGATAAAATGTCTCCAATTGTATAATTTCTTACATGACCCATATGAATATTTCCTGATGGGTAAGGAAACATTTCGAGACAATAAAATTTTTTTTCTTCTTTATTTAATTTGGCCTTAAATGTTTTATTAATTTCCCAAAATTTTTGCCAATATTCTTCCGTGACTTTAAAGTTATATCTGTTCACTACAATTTAGATAACTACTCGCCTTTTTTTTTTAATTTACCTACATAAGGCTTCTTATTTTTTTCTTTTTTTTCTTTTTTATAAACAGCTGCTTTAGATAGAATTTTCTTTGTTAACTCAGCAACTAAAATACCATCTTGTTGATAAATTTTGCAATTTTCTATAGATATGCATTTTTTATAAAAAACTTTAACGTCCAGAGCATCTGATCTAACTTCATTAGTTAGAAATCTTACAGAAATTTTTATAGACTCATTTTTTGTGCCACCTTCTGAATACCAATCAGTAACTATAATGCCACCGCTATAATTTGCTAATGCGAGAGGCATAAAATCAATCGTGTCTAGTGTGGCTCTCCATAATTCGTTTGAACTAGCAAATTCAAAATTCCCCGAACCTTTATTTGAAACTTTATCCATTAACCTAAATCCTCTTCCTTCTTCAATATTTTTCTTCACTCTCTCTTGTGGATCTGGAGGGTTTTCTCTTGCATCACCACCTGGAAGCTTTCCGTTACAGGATACTAAGTTTACAAGAAGGAATAATAATATTAATGATTTTTGAAGATTAGAATTCATATATTTAATTTTACTTATAAAACAGATTAAAAATAAATGTTCCTATTTATGCTATTTTTTTTCTAACTAAAATGCTCTTTTATGTAAATTTATTATGATATGCTTAAATAATGATGTATTTTTGCAACACTAGTCAAATTTTCCATATTTATTTGAATATTTTAGTGATTTAATTTCGTAGATTCTGATATTTCTAACCCGTTTATAATTAATTATACACAAAAAAGGAGTATTAATATGAACAAATTAACTAAACTAGGGTTAACTGCTCTTGCAGGATCTCTAGCTGTTACTTCTGCTAATGCTGGTTCTTATTCAGCATCTGGAAGTGCATCTATGGGATTAACCTCTGTATCTGGTTCACAGGCATCATACGATGCTAACGCAGTTACTTCTGGAAACGGATGGTCTATGGGTAACAGTGTTACATTTGCTGGTAGCGGTGATCTAGATAATGGTATGACACTATCTATGAGCTTTGAATTAGATCAAGGCGCTCCGGATGGAAATGGACCTTTCGACTCTCATTCACTTAAACTAGGAATGAACGAGATGGGAACACTTACATTTGCAGGTCATGGTGGATCTACAGTTATGTCAAACTGGGATGATAAAACACCAACTGCATCTGAAGAAGCATGGGATGTAGGTGACAATAATGCTGCTGCAGCTGATGATGGTGGTGGAAATAATTCTTTCTTCTACTCTAACACATTTGCTGATAGCTTTAATGTATACGCTTCATATACTAACCAATATGCAGCATTAGGTAATGAATCTTACTCAGACTGGGGAGTTTCTTATACTGGTGTTGATGGTTTGACTGTTGCTTATGCAGAAGGTGAAAACAAACAAACTGCTGGTTCATACGACGAACAAAACACTATGTGGATGACTTACGCATATGGTCCAGTAACTGTTGGATATCAAGTATCTGAGTCAGACGTTCAAGGTGGAAACAATAGTGATGCTGACGCTACTGCTTATTCAGCTTCATACGCAGTAAATGATGATCTTTCAATCTCTTACAGTGTTCATGAATTTGAATATGGAAACACTGCATTGGTTGACCAAGAGTCTTCAGGTATAAGTGCATCTTATACTATGGGATCAATTTCTATGACTGCAGCATTTAACCAGACTGACAACGTAGCTGGTGAAACAGGTGCAGACGAAGAAGGTTACTACATTTCAATGGCTTTTGCATTTTAATTAGCTAAAGATTTATATATTAAAGGGGCCCTTTTTAGGGCCCCTTTTTTTTAACTTTTTTTCTGAAATATCTTTTTCCAGAAAATCCTTTTAGTTTTAGAAGTTTAAGAGATTTAACATTTGCAGAATTTATTCCACCAAGAGCGATTATAGGTAAAGTAGTAAAGCATGAAAGGTTTCTAAATTTATTTGGGCCTAGGTAGGTTTTTTTATGTTTAAATAGAGATGCAATAAATATTTCTTTCACATTTTGTTTTTCTTTTATTCTAATCTCTTTGAGGTTATGAGCTGAGCCAATTAAATGAAATTTTTTTTTTAATTTAAATGAATTTGGTCTAATATCTTTATTAAATGAGGGTATATAAGCACCATTAAAGTTAAATTTTATAGCAAGTTTTATATTATTTGCCAAATAAACTTTGGTACCTTTTTTTCGACAAAAATTTGTAAGTGAAGTTAACAATTTTTTACTTAGTTTATTATTATAATTCCTAAAAATTATACATATCCTAGGATTTAATTTTGATATTTCTTCTATTTTAAATTTGTCTATGAAATAGTATTGTTTATATAAATTTTTATGCATGTTACTGTCAAAAACTTAAAAGAAATTATTGATGAAATAAATAAAAAAATAAATGATTTAAATTATATAAATTATAATCCTAATATTATTGCGGTAACAAAAACATTTAATATTGAAATTATTGAGCCTTTAATTGAAAATGGGCATATCCATTTTGGAGAAAATAAAATCCAAGAGGCTATAATTAAATGGTCAGAAACTAAAAAAAAAAACAAATTTATTAAACTCCATATGATTGGTAAATTACAGACAAATAAAGTTAAAGACGCATTAAAAATATTTGATTTCATACACTCAGTGGATTCAGAAAAACTTGCTAAAAAAATTTCAAATGAACAAAAAAAAATAAATTCAAAACCTAAAATATTTATACAAATAAATATTGGTGAAGAATCTCAAAAATCAGGAATAAATCCTAAAAATATAATTGAATTTTATAAATATTGTAAATCTTTAGATCTTGATGTGATCGGAACAATGTGTATACCTCCTATAAATCAAGAGCCCTCAACTTACTTCAAAAAAATGTTGGATATAAATAACAACCTGAAAATTCAAGAACTTAGTATGGGAATGTCTTCCGATTATTTATTAGCTTTAGCAAACAAATCCACTTATTTAAGAATTGGTTCAAAAATATTTGGACAAAGAAATTAATCTATTTTTATTTTTGTTTTTTTATCTATTAGATTGAGGATTATTAAAAAATCTTTTTTTGAAACAGCAATACATCCTGCTGTTGATTTATAGTTTTTAGTTAAGTGTAAAAAGATCGCGCTTCCTTTACCCTTTATAATCTTATTCCAATTGTATTTAATTGGAATGAACATGTCGTATTTATTATCTTTTCTGAAAAGTTTTTCAAATTTATATTTTTTAGAAATAGTTGTCCTTTTATTATAATATTTACTGTTTATATCGTTGCACCAAACAAAGTTCTTTTTTATCTGAATTTTTTTTAGTTTTGTTTCGGTCGATTTAATTCTATTTTTCCTATAATAAAGGCTATCAAGATAAAAAATACCTTTAGGTGTTTTAAGGTCACCTTCTTTTTTATGTTTAGTTAAACCTTTTTTACCTATTGCGCATTTTAAAATAAAATCGTCAACTATTAGTTTATCTTTATTTTTCAATTTAATTATCATATTCTTTAAAAAATGAGCAATCCTAAAGTTTATATATATAAATCTGAATCTCTTTATAAAGTTTTACATGAACTATCATCAGATTTAAAATTAAATTTTGTAAAAATAGATAATATTAAAAATATTTCAAAAGATTTGCAAAATAGTTGTATTATTAGTTCTGTTAAAATAGATGCAAATAAAGAAAGTATATTAATTGATAACAAAAAACCATGTAGTATCAATAAAATTTTACAAGATATAAATACCATTCTTCTTAGAAAAAAATTCTTAAATCAATCAAAATTTTTTATAGGAAATTACCTTTTAAATTTTAATTCTAGAATAATTTCTAAGGATGGGAAAGAACTAAAACTTACTGAAAGAGAAGTTGATATAATTACTTATATTTATAATAAAAAAAAAAATGTAACTATAAAAGAATTACAATCAAGTGTTTGGAAATATACAAAAGATTTAGAAACACATACAGTAGAAACGCATGTTCATAGAGTTAAGAAAAAATTTAAAGATATATTTGAAGATGAAAAATTTGTTAAAAGTACAAACCATGGATATGTAATAAATTGACCAAAAAAAACATTATAAAACAAGACCTTTTTACCAAAAAATATAAACCTAGAGTAAAAAAACCAAAAAAAGGTAAAGGAAGTTTTAAAAGAAAAAAAAAATAATTATCTACTTATATCTACATTAAAACTTATGACTATTCGATCTTCATCAGTTTCATTTCTGTTTACTCCATGCATCAAGTAAGCTGGAAATAGAAGTAAATCACCTTCTTCAGGTTCGATCTCAACCCCATTTTGATTAAACTCGGTAGCCTGTTCTAACTTTGGATACCTTTCTTTCGCAATTTCTACTGGATTTAAAAATTTTATTTTTCCACAATTTTTCGGTGCCTTAACATAATAGGCAGCACTTAAATAATTGTTTGGATGAGTATGAACAGTATTTAGATTGTTTTTTTTATTTATTATAGCCCACATTTCACTCATCCTAACTTTAGTGGGTTCATATTTCCATCCCATTATTTTAAAAACGTCTTCTATATATTTTCTTGTCTCTTTAAAAAACTTAAACGCAGCGCTTTCTTGGTCTAAGATATAAAAATTCTTTGAATGCCATCCATTTACATTTGATCTTCGAATTCCAACTTTATCTTTTTCATATAAATCATATATATATTTTTTTAAATTTTCATTATGGCTTTCAAAATTATCTATTTTGTATTGAAAAATAGGTTGAGCAAATAATTTATAAACTTGTTTTTCTAGCGACATAATTATGTTTATCTAATTATACTATGTTTTTAAAGCCTAGCCCCTATTTTTTGAATTATTTTTGATGACATTTCTGTGCCTTTTTCTAAATTTTCCTTAGTCGATAAA
>MDSV01196804.1_pt1 | contig 12652 bp, 12 predicted proteins | sample 810851 | NCBI WGS metagenome assembly MDSV01 (sample SAMN05326640, study PRJNA326480) | marine metagenome | isolation source: seawater | place: Atlantic Ocean: North East | collected 2012
GTTACAGACCAACTTTTAAGCAAAAAAAAATTTTATTAGAGGTACATATTTTTAATTTTTCTGGAAATCTATATAATAAACATTTATCTGTAGATTTTCTAAAATTTATAAGAAAAGAAAAAAAGTTTAATAATGTTGATCAGCTTAGAAAACAGATTAAGTCTGACTTAAAAATTGCAAAGCGAACTTAGAATGAGTAAAGAAAATATTAATTTGCCCAAAACAGCTTTCTCTATGAAGGCTAACTTACCAATAAAAGAACCCGAAATATTAAAACATTGGGAAAAAATACAACTCTATAAAGAGCTTAGAAAGTCCAATGTTGGAAAAGAAAAATTTATTCTTCATGATGGTCCCCCATATGCAAATGGAAATATTCACATGGGTACCGCGTTGAATAAGATTTTAAAAGATATTATTGTAAAATTTCATCAAATGAGTGGCAAGGACTCTGTATATGTACCAGGTTGGGACTGTCATGGTTTACCTATCGAATGGAAAATTGAAGAACAATATAAGAAAAATAAAAAAAATAAAAATGAAGTTCCAATAGTTGAGTTCAGAAAAGAATGTAGGGCATTTGCTGAAAAATGGATAGATGTACATAAGACTCAATTTAAAAGATTGGGTGTTGTTGGAGATTGGGAAAATTATTATTCAACAATGAGTTTTGAGGCAGAAGCTCAAATTGTTAGAGAATTAGGAAAGTTTTTAAAAAATGGAAGTTTATACAAAGGTTTTAAGCCGGTACTTTGGTCAACAGTTGAAAAAACTGCATTAGCAGATGCGGAAGTTGAATATCAAGACCACACATCAGATACAATTTACACATGTTTCTCCGTAAAAAGATCTAATATCAAGGCACTAGAGGGAGCTGACATTATAATTTGGACAACAACTCCATGGACCATTCCTGCGAATAAAGCTTTAGCTTATAATCAAAGTCTAGAATATTGCATAATTCAAATAGAAGATGAAGGAAACTTTAAAGATAAAAAAATAGTAATTGCTAAAGATTTACTAAACTCAGTTGTCGAAGATTGTAAGATTATTAGTTTTAAAGAATTAAAAAAATTTAAAGGAAAAGAATTAGAAGGTACAATTTGTAATCATCCCTTTTTACAGCTTGGATATGAATATGAAATTCCTATGCTAGATGCAAGATTTGTGACAATCGAGCAAGGCACTGGAATAGTTCACTGTGCTCCAAGTCACGGACCAGATGATTTTAATCTTTGTCTTAAAAATGGAATAAAAGCTATAGAGACTGTCGATGGAGATGGAAAGTATACAAATAATGTTCTTTTTTTTGAAGGACTGCATATTTTTAAGGCAAATTCAGTTATTATTGAAAAACTTCAAGAACAAAAAAAGTTATTATCTAATGATAAACTTGTTCATTCATATCCACATTCTTGGAGGTCTAAAGCTCCGTTAGTTCATAGAGCAACTCCTCAGTGGTTCATATCAATGGAAAGTCATGGTCTAAGAAAAATAGCTTTGAAAGCTTTAGATGATACAAAATTTTATCCTAACAAGGGCAGAGAAAGAATAAGATCAATGGTAGAAACAAGGCCAGATTGGTGCGTTTCAAGGCAAAGAGTCTGGGGAGTGCCCTTACCAATTTTTATTCATAAAAAGACCAAGGAGATCTTGGTTGATGATAAAGTAATTGAAAATATTGCTTCTATTTATGAAAAAGAAGGTTCTGATTGTTGGTTTTCTGACGAACCTAAAAGATTTTTAGGAGATAAATATAATGCAGAAGAGTATGATAAATTAAGCGATATTGTAGAAGTATGGTTTGATAGTGGATCAACGCATTCCTTTGTTCTTGAAAAAAGAAATGATCTTAAATGGCCAGCCTCAATGTATCTAGAAGGATCTGACCAGCACAGAGGTTGGTTTCATTCATCTTTACTTGAATCTTGTGGTACCAGAGGTAGAGCACCATTTGAGTCGATTTTATCTCATGGATTTGTAGTAGATGGCAAAGGTCATAAGATGTCAAAATCATTAGGAAATGTTATTGCACCAGAAGATATCTTAAAAAAATATGGTGCAGATATTTTAAGGATCTGGGTTGCCTCTTCAAATTATGAAGAAGACTTAAGAATTGATAATTCAATAATTGAGCAACACGCCGAATCTTATAGGAAGGTTAGAAATACTTTTCGTTACTTACTTGGAAATATAAATGATGAATTTAGACCAGTTGATTTGAAAAAATTACATTTGAAAGAACTTCCAGATCTTGAACAATATATGCTTCATAAAATTTTTCATTTAAATGAAAATTTTAAAGATTATTTTAATAGATATGACTTTCATAACCTTTATAAAGAATTATTAAATTTTTGTACTGTTGATTTATCCGCTTTTTATTTTGACATTAGAAAAGATACTTTATATTGCGACCCAATAGGCTCAAAAAAAAGAAATAATTGTATTATGGTTTTAAATATAATTTTGGAGTCTCTAATAAAATGGTTTGCACCTATATTATCATTTACAACAGAAGAAATTTTCTTATTAATAAATAAAGATAAGAAAAGTATTCATCTAGAAAAATTTATAGATATACCCAAAAATTTTTCAAATAAAAAGTTAGAAAAAAAATGGATAGAACTAAAAAAAATAAGAGATATTTGTAATATTAGTATTGAGGCTAAAAGAGCAAGTAAAGAGATTGGGTCAAGTCTAGAAGCAAACTTAACAATTAGTTTAAATAAAAATATTATTGAACTTACCAAAGATATTGATTTCTCTGAACTTTGTATAACCTCTGGTGCTAAAATTCATGAAAGTAATTCTCAAGAAATTATTGTTTCTACATCGAAAGCAGAAGGAAACAAATGTCCAATATGTTGGAAAATAAAGAAAGAAAAATGTGCAAGATGTTCTTCATAATATTTAAAATAAATGAAATTTATTAACTCACAAAAATTAATTTTAAATATCTTAATAGTAATAATCATTTTTGCTTTAGATAGAATATCTAAAATTTACATTTTAAATTATGCAGAGATAAATAATTCAGTTGATATTTATTTATCCTCTTTTTTAAATTTATATCTTGTGTGGAACAAAGGAATAGCATTTGGGATGCTTTCATTTGAGGGAGATTTTTTTTATAATCTTATTTCAATTATAATTGGAATTATCTCAATGATAATTTTAATAATAATTTTTAAAACCCATAATTACCAAAAATATTTTTTTATAATGATATTAGGTGGCTCATTAGGTAATTTATTTGATAGAATTTACTATTCAGCTGTACCTGATTTCATAGATTTTCATATTAATGATTTTCATTGGTTTATTTTTAATGTTGCAGATATATTTATCTCTCTAGGTGTGATATGCCTTATTTTAGCTGAAATATTTATTAATAAAAGAAATAGTGATGAAATTAATTAAACTTATAATTTATTCAGCAGCGCTGACTTTGGTGCTGAGTTCCTGTCAGTCTGTAAAAGAGGGTTTGTCAGGAAAAAGGACATCTAAAAGTGAGGAATTTTTAGTAAAAAAGAAAAACCCATTAGTGCTTCCTCCAGACTACAATGATCTTCCAAAACCCCAAAGCGAAAATGATGATACCACCAATAATAATGATCAAGTAGTTGATATACAAAAAATCCTTGGACAAATATCCGACAACGATAAGAAGGTAGATATTGAAGATAAATCTTTAGAAGAAAAAATTCTTAGAGAAATAAAGAAAAATTAATGTTAACAAAAAATATTGATTTTATAGACTTTAAAGTTAAATCAAAAAAAATTAAGATTGTTAGAGATTTAAGTTTATTATTAAAACAAAACATAGAAATTATTAATTCTTTAAAACCAAATTATAAATATAGATATAAAAAAAAGCTAATTTCAAGATTAAAGAAATTCTCTAAAATAAGAATTATTGGAATCGGAGGGTCAATTTTAGGGGCTGAAGCGATTTATAGTTTTTTAAAAAATAAGATTAATAAAAAATTTATTTTTATTAATAACCTTCAATCCAGTAACAGAATAAATAAAATAGATAAAAAAAAAATTTTAAATATAATTATATCAAAATCTGGTAATACTTTAGAAACCATAGCTAATGCAAACATATTTATTGATAAAAATCAAAAAAATATTTTTTTGACAGAAAAAAAAAATAATTATATAAAAAATTTGGCTGAAAAATTAAAGGATGAAATTATTGAACATAATAACTTTATAGGTGGTAGATATTCGGTCTTATCTGAAGTCGGGATGTTACCAGCTGAAATTATGGGATTAAATGAGAAAAAATTCAAACAATTAAATAATTTAATTAAAAATAAAAATTTTATAAATTCATTAACTACAAATATTAGCCAAATAATCAGCTTGCGAAAGAATAAGAAATTTAATTCCATAATTTTAAATTATGACACAAACTCAGAAAATTTATTTAAATGGTATCAACAACTAGTTGCTGAAAGTTTAGGAAAAAAATCTAAAGGTATTCTTCCCTTTATTTCATCTATGCCCAAAGACAATCATAGTTTAATGCAGCTATACCTGGATGGCCCTAAAAATTCATTTTATACTTTCTTTTATGCTTTAGAAAAAAATTCAAATAAAATTGATAATAAAAAACTATTTTCAAGTCATAACTATTTAAAGAATAAAACTTTAGATACAATTATTTATTCTCAAAAACTAGCTACAGAAAAAATTTTTAGAAAAAAAAAATACCCTTTAGAAGCTTTGAGATATTAAATAGAAATGAAGAGGCTATTGGAGAGCTATTTTCTTTTTTTATTCTAGAAACGATTCTATTGGGAAGGGCATTAAAAGTTAATCCTTTTGACCAGCCATCTGTAGAGCTTATTAAAAAAGAAACAAAAAATTTTTTAATTAAGATTTAGACACCAAAAATAATTTTTGAAATTCCATATTTTTTTACTTTAAATAGTTTGAATTCTGGGGGATATTCATCTTTTTCTTTTTTGTGTCTATGAATTACAAAGAAACCACCTTTTTTCAAGATTTTTGATTGTATTAATAATTTTAATAAATCCATGAGCCTATTTTCTTTATACGGCGGGTCTATAAAAATTATGTCAAATCGATCATTAATTTCTGAAATTGTATTTTCTAAAAATATATTTTTTTCAATTATTTTACACTTATTTTGTAAGTCTATATTTTTTATATTTTTTTTTAATATAGGCAAAACTGCAGTATAATTTTCTATAAAAGTTACCATATCAGAGCCTCTTGATAGACACTCAAGGCCAAAAGATCCTACTCCAGCAAATAGGTCTAAAATATTTGTATTATCAATTTTCTTTCTAAACAAAGGTGAATGCTGAATTATATTAAAGATAGATTCTTTTGTTAGATCTTTTAAAGGTCTGGTAAATTTATCCTTTGGAAGAAAAATTTTTTTTCCTTTATAAGTTCCAGATATTATTCTCATTCTTTGATAACTTTATATCCAATATCTTTTCGGAAAAAACCTTCTTTCCAATCGAGCCTCTTTATAAGCTTTATAGTATTATCTCTACTTTGTTTAAAAGAGTCTGTTAAACAAATAAAATTTAAAACTCGTCCACCATTTGAATATATTATTCCTTTTTTAATCTTTGTACCAGCATGATAACAGTATTCATTTTTTTTTAATTTGATCTTATCAATATTTTTTATTATTTGATCTTTCTTGTATTCATCTGGATAACCTTTTGAACATAAAACAATGCATAGACTTTTTTTATTATGCCAATCAATTTCGATATTTGATAAATTATTTTCACAACATGATATTATGATATCAAGAAAGTCAGTTTTTAGTTTAGGTAATATTGTTTGGCATTCTGGATCACCCATTCTTACATTATATTCAATCAGGTATGGATTTTTATCAACAATCATTAATCCAGCATAAAGAAATCCATTGTAATTACCACCACCATCCTGAATTGCTTTGATCGTAGGTTTAATTATTTTATCTAATATCTTTTTATCTAAATCTTCATTTATTAATTTTGAAGGAGAGTAAGCTCCCATCCCTCCTGTATTTTTTCCTTCATCTCCCTCTAAAACTCTTTTATGATCTTGAGCAGTTTGGAATTTTTTTATTGTTTGTCCATCACTTATGATAAAATAACTCATCTCTTCTCCTTCAAGAAACTCTTCTATTAGAATATTTTTTGCAATACCAAATTTACCGTTAAAAATTTCTTTAACTGCTTCGTCTGCATGATTAATGTTTTGACATATATAGACACCTTTGCCTGCTGCAAGGCCATCAGCTTTTACAACTAATGGAAATTTAGCTTTTTTTAAAAAAATTTTTGATTTTTCTAAATCAGAAAAAGTTCCAAATTTAGCTGTTGGAATATTATATTTTTCACAGATTTTTTTTGTAAAAATTTTTGAACCTTCAAGCTGAGATGCAAATTTGTTTGGACCAAATATTTTTATGTTGGTGTTTTTAAAGAAGTCTACAATACCATCAACTAATGGTTTTTCTGGGCCAACGATAATTAAATCAATTTTATTTTCTAAAGAAAATTTTTTAATTTCGTCAAAATTGTCTAAATTAATTTCGATATTTTCAGCGATATTTATAGTTCCAGCATTGCCTGGAAAACAGTAGATTTTTTTGATTTTGCTTGATTTTGCTAAGGCTGCACACATAGCATGCTCTCTTCCTCCGCTTCCAATTATTCCAACATTCATATAGTAGTATATAAACTATAAATGACTAAAAAATTAGCCAAAATAAAATATTTTCCAAATAATTTTCAAATTTTAGAAGATGGAGATCATGTTATTTGTGCAGTTTCAAATAAAGCTATCAATCTTAAGGAGTTAACATATTGGAATGTAGAACTGCAAGAACCATACTTTTCACCAGAAGAAGCTAATGCGAAAAGAGAGATGTTAGAAAAAGTAAAATAAAACTATTTCCATCGATTATGAGACCATATCCATTGAGAGGGATTTTTAAGAATCAGTTTTTCAAGATATAAGTTGAGATCTTGTGTTATTTTCTCTATGGAATCATTTTTGTTAAATTTTAAGGGTTTATTTATTGTTATCTCGTAATAAATATTATTTTTTCTTTCAATATAAATTGGCACTATCTTACACTTAAATTTTTTAACAAATTGAGCTGGAATAGTTGTAGTTAATGCTGGTTTTTTAAAAAAATTGACTTTAATTCCTTCACTTACTCTTTGATCTATCATCAGAGCTATTGAAATTTTTTTTTTAAACATTTTAAGTATCTCACGTGTGCCAGATAGACCTTTTTTAATTTGATTTTTACAAATATATTTTTTTCTAATGAAAAGCATAATTCTATCTAAGAAAATATTATTAAGTGGTCTATAAATTGCTGCGACGTCAATACCAGCTTTTTCTATTTGCATTGCCATTAACTCAAAATTATTAAAATGGCCTGATATAAATATTACAGGTTCTTTTTCTTTTTTTATATCTTCTAGAATCTCATTTCCATTAATTTTTAGATATTGACTTAATTTTAAATTTCTAAAATTCTTTATATGCATATAATCTGATAAAATTCTACCGTAATTAGACCACATAGACTTTAATAAAATTACTAATTCTTTTTCACTAATTTCTTCAAATACATTTTTAAGATTATTACTAACAATTTTTTTTGGTCTAAAAAAAGGACCTACAGTTGAAATAATAAAACTTCCAAAATTTGAAGCATATTTGTATCCCAAAATGATTGATAGAAAGAAGAAAAAAGAAATAAAAATAAACTCTATAAAGTACTTAAATATTTTCATAAATTTTCTTCTAAAAAATTAGTAAAATCTTTTTCATTTTTTATTGAAAGTTTAATTTCCAAAAAATGAATATCTTTTTTATATAAATCATTTAATCTATTATAATCTTTTTCTGTAGTAAGTATTTTTACATTCAATTTTTTAGCCATAGATTTAATTTTATTAATATCTTTTTCTTTATAATTATAATGATCAGGAAATTTTAAAAATTTTGTTATATTGAAATTATTTTTAAGCAATGTTTTTTCAAAACTTGCTGGGTTGCCAATGCCTGAAAATACTAGGAATTTATCATTTAGATTAATTTTATCTAAATTTGTTGGAACATAATTTGCCTCAAAAATTCTAATTGATGAATTTTGATTAAGAATAATCTCTTTAATTTTTGGTATCTCATTTGACTCACCGTTTAAAAAAGCAATTTTATATTTTTTTAAACTTGAAATTTTCTCTCTTAGTGGACCTGCTGGAATTAAAAAATTATTTCCAACAAAATTTAAGGAATTGAAACATACTATCGAAAGATTATATTTTATCGAATTATCTTGAAGACCATCATCAAAAATAACAATATCTTTGTTATCATTTATTGCATCATTTAGAGACTCAAGTCTATTTGATTTACAAAAAATTTTTCCATGTTTAGATAATAATTTTTGTTCATCTTCTTGATCTTTGTAATACTTCTTAATAAAGCCGGTATTATAATTTAAATTCAAAAGTAGGCGGTTGATTTCTATTGATAAGGGGGTCTTGCCTGTGCCACCAACGTATATGTTTCCCACACAAATAGTCTTTATAATCTCATCTTTCTCTTTAGGTTTTAAAAAAAGTCCTCTTATAAAAAAAGGTAAAGTGAAGGGCAACAAAAGATAGACTAATGGACTTGCTGATTTATAATCCCAAAAAGCGGGTTTGTTTAGTTTCATTTTTTCCTTAAAAAATAATTAATTTCTATAACCACTAACTTTAAAACTTCATTACCCATTAATTTAAGTTTTTTTGTTAGTAGTTTAGAATTTGATCTATTTTTTATCAATATATCAATTTTTTTTGCAAGTTGATTTGAATTATTTACTTTATAAGCAAAGTTATTTTTATTTAACAACTTATATATTTCTCTGAAATTATTAATATTTTTCCCATGTATTATTTTACATCCGTATCTGGAAGCTTCTAGAGGGTTTTGTCCTCCATGGTCTATAATTGAGCCACCTAAGAAAACAGTATTAGAGATTTTAAAGATAGACTTTGTATCTCCATAAGTATCAACAAGATAAATTTGTGTATTTTGAGGTATCTTTTTTTCCCAACTATGGCAATGAAATTTGAGCTTAAAGTACTCTAAAATTTTTATAATTTTTGTAATTCTTTGTATATGCCTTGGTACTATTATCGTTACTAAATTATTATATCTTTTTTTAAGCTTTAAGTGTGCGTTTATACATATTAATTCTTCACCTTCGTGCGTACTAGATGCACACCAGTGTGCTTTATTTTTTAAAAAAGTTTTTAAATTTTTCTTTGTTTTTATCTTAGTGTCGTATTTATTTTCAGAAAATTTAAGATTTCCTAAAAATTTAAATTTCTTTACACCTAAAGATTTTAAATATTTAAGAGTATCTCTATTTTGTGGAAAGATTATATTAAAAGAAGTAAATAAATTTTTTGAAAAATTACCTAATTTTTTCCATTTTCTAAAAGATTTTTTTGTCATTCTAGCATTTAATAAGATACTAGAAATCTTTTGATCTTTTAATGTATTAATCATGTTTGGCCAAATTTCTGACTCTATAAATATAGCCAAAGAAGGTTTCCAGTGTGAAATAAATTTTTTAGTAAAAAAAGTTGAGTCTATAGGATAAAATTGGTGTACAGTTTTTCTAAACTTAAATTTTTGAAATATTTTTGATGAACTTAAGGTTGAAGAGGTTATTAAAATTTGATCAATATTTTTATTTTTTTCTAATTTTTCTATCAGTGGAATAACACTCATTATTTCTCCTACACTTGCTCCATGTAGCCAGATTAATTTTTTCCCTATCTTTTTTTTTGAAAAAAAACAAAACTTTTCTTTAAATCTTATGATGTTTTCTTTCTTTTTTAATATTCTTATAAAGATAATTAAGGGTGCAAAAATTAATATTATATTAATAATTATTCTGTAAATTATTATCATTAACTTTTTTGAATCTGTTTTTCGTAAAAGTTTTTATATATTGATGAAGTATTTAGTAATTCATCATGGGCTCCTTCATCAACTACCCTGCCATTATCAATTACATAAATTTTATCAGAATTTAGAATAGTTGACAGTCTATGAGCAATGACTACCGTAGTTCTATTTTTGGTTAAAACATTTATAGCATTCTGAATTTTGTTTTCTATTTCTGCGTCTAAAGAAGAAGTTGCTTCATCAAGTAATATTATTTGACTTTTTTTAAGCATAGCTCTTGCAATTGATAGTCTTTGCTTTTCACCACCAGATAGTCTTACGCCACTTTCTCCAATAACGGTTTCATATTTATTTGGAAGCTTATCTATAAAATCATGTGCAAATGACTCTTTTGCGGCTTTTATTATATCATCTTCAGAAGCATTTAAATTAGCATACTTTATATTATTGATTATGCTGTCATCAAACAAAGTTACATCTTGACTAACTAATGAAATATTTTTTCTTAATGAAAAAATCTTTGTTTTATATATTGACTGTTTGTCTATTGTTATATTTCCATCTTCTGCATCATAAAACCTTGGGATCAAATTAAGTATGGTTGATTTACCAGCACCGCTATGACCGACTAATGCTGTCATTTTACCACCCATAAAATTAAGATTTATTGATTTAAGAATTTCATTTTCATCTTTATTGTAACTAAAATTAATGTCATGAAAGCTGATATTTCCATTTTTAATTATTAGTTCGTTGTCATTCAGGTTTTCTTTTATGTCTGATTTTAAATCTATAATTGGTAAAATTCTTCTACCGGCAGCGATACCCTGCTTTATTGCTATATTTAGAGTAGAAAGAGCTCTTACAGGTTGATAAGCAAGCATCATTGCAGCTAAAAATGAAAAGAAATTATTTACTTCAAGCTCATTAGCAAAAATAAGTTTTCCAGCAAAAAATATTAATGTAGCAATCATTATACCAGTTAGCGTTTCCATTATTGGAGACATTCTTATCATTACCGTATTTACTTTTTTTGATTTTATTTTTAATTCAGTAATAAATTTATCAGCTCTTTCATTTTCATATTTCTCATTTTGAAAAATTTTGATCAGTCTATGGTTTTTAAAAATTTCAATTAAATAAGAAGTCAGCAATCCGGCTTTCTCTTGAATTTCAGTTGTAACTTTTCCTATTCGTTTACCTAAAGTTCTTGCAAAAAAAGAAGCTAAAGGAATCATCACTATAGCAATTATAGAAAGTTTCCAATTTTGAAAAAACATCACACTTAAAAGACCAATTAAAGTTAGAGTATCTTTTGCAAGACTTAATAGAGCTGAGCTTACTACGCTAACCGTTAATCCCACGTCAAAACTTAAGCTTGAAATAAATTTTCCAGAATGTTTGGTGTCAATAACTTTGGTATCTGCAGAGATTAAAGATTTAAGCATATCAGCTTGTAATAATTTTTTTACTTCTTCTCCAACACCTATCATGATAACTTTTGCTGTGTAGAGAGAAACTCCTTTTGTAGTAAAAGCAATTATAATCAGTAAAGGAATTACAAAAATTAATGTCTGATCTTTATCAATAAATATTTTTTTAATTGCTGGGTCTAAGAGCCAGGCTATAGCAGATGTGCTTGCAGCTATTAGTGCTGAAAAGAAAACCGATAATAAAATTTGTTTAAGAAATTTTCTTGTGTAATCTTTGTATAATCTTTTTAAAACTTCTAAATCAGACATCATAAATTAATTTTACCAATCAACAAATTAATTAAGATTATAAGTCCTAAAAAATTATTACTTTTAAATCTTTCAAGACAAGTATTGGGAGACTTAATATCTATCTTTTTAAGTTGATAAAAAAATAGATGAGCAAATGGAATTATAAGTAGAAAATAGTAATAATATTTAAAGTTCATAACTAGTCCTAAAATAGAAATACAGATAATGAAAACTAAGTAACATATATTTAGAAATAACATATGATTTCTTTTAAATTTTATTGAAGTTGATTTTACACCAATAATTTCATCGTCTTTTATATCTTGAAACCCATATATTGTGTCGTAACCTAATGTCCAAAATATGGCTCCAAAATATAATATTAGAACAGCTATACTTATACTGCCATTTATTGCAGTCCACCCAAGAATAATTCCAAAATTAAATGTGATTCCTAAGAATAATTGAGGCCAATAAGTGTATCTTTTCATTAAAGGGTAGGTGAATGCTAAAGGCATGGATGCTACTGCTAACAAAATTGTAAAAGAGTTAAATTGTATTAAAACAATAAAAGCAAACAAGCATAAAACTAAAGTATAAATTAACGCTAATTTTTTAGAAATTTTTCCAGAAGCAATAGGCCTTTCTTTTGTTCTTTCAACTCTTTTGTCAAAATTAACATCAATGATGTCGTTCACTATACATCCAGCAGATCTCATTAAAATTGAACCAAGCAAGAATAAAAATAAAAAAAAGACATATGAATTAATATTAGTTGAAAAATCATATGCAATAGTTAATCCCCATGAGCAGGGCCAAAATAGAAGCATAAAGCCAATAGGTTTTTTTAGTCGAGTTAATTCAATAAAAAGATTTAATTGTTTCATAATAATTTACTTGTAAATAACAAAGGCTAGTTTCATAATCAAACTGATTCGTATGAATATAGATTA
>MDSV01127189.1_pt1 | contig 12651 bp, 8 predicted proteins | sample 810851 | NCBI WGS metagenome assembly MDSV01 (sample SAMN05326640, study PRJNA326480) | marine metagenome | isolation source: seawater | place: Atlantic Ocean: North East | collected 2012
ATTGATTTTCATCTCTCATAGGAGCTGTGCATCCTTCTAAATAACTAACATAACTTCCTTTGTCAGCGATTATCAAAGTTCTTTCAAATTGTCCTGTCTCTGATGCATTAATTCTAAAGTATGTTGACAATTCCATTGGGCATCTAATACCTTCGGGTATATAAACAAAAGATCCATCGGTAAATACAGCTGAGTTTAATGTTGCAAAGTAATGGTCAGATAATGGTATGACTGATCCAATATATTTTTTAACAAGCTCAGGATGCTTTTGAATAGCTTCAGACATAGAGCAAAAAATTATTCCTTTTTTTGTAAGTTCACCTTTAAAAGTAGTTGCTACAGAAACAGAATCAAAAACGGCATCTACAGCAATACCATTTAATCTTTTTTGCTCTTGAAGCGGTATTCCTAATTTTTTATAAGTATCAAGCAACTTTGGATCTAATTCATCTAGATTTTTTGGTTTTTCATTCATACTTTTGGGTGCAGAATAATAATATAAATCTTGATAATCAATTTTTGGATATTTTGGTTTTTGCCAATTAGGTTCTTGAATGCTTTTTAACCTTTCAAAAGCTTTTAGTCTCCAGTCAAGCATCCATTTTGGTTCTTTTTTAATATTTGAAATAAACTTTATAACTTCAGCATTTAATCCTTTTGGAGCTTTTATATTTTCAATATCTGTTGAAAATCCATATTTATATTCTTTTAAATTTTCTACTTCGTTTTTTCTTATTTCGTTATCCATAATTAATTTTTAATTTGTAATTCTAAAATATTTTTTAAACTTTTTTTTTGAAAAAAAACATTAATATGATTTTCTAGTTCATCCCAAAGATTATGTGTTATACATTTAATTGATTTTCCATTACAACTATCCTTTAAATCTTTATTACATTTCATTGTTTTTACTTCATCATTCACTGCTATCATTATACTAGATAAATTTATTTCACCTGGTTCTTTAGCTAATAAATACCCACCATTCTTCCCTCTTGAACTTATTACTAAATTATTTTTTTTAAGCTGAATAAATAACTGCTCTAAATAATTTAAAGATATGCCTTGCCTTAAAGAAATATCTCGTAATGAAATTGCTTTAGAAGAATTTTGTTTAGCAATATCTGCTAAAGCCATTACTGCATATCTAGCTCGTGTTTTTAATCTCATTAATTTACCCTTTATTTATAATGGTTTTATATATATCTTACTAAATTAGTCAACTTATAGTATAAAAAAAACTCACATTTTTATATCATCTTGTGATACACCTTTTTTTTTTGATAATAATAATCAATACCATCTATGGACAACAAAGTTCTTGAAATATTCATACCGGGACCTGCTGGAAGGTTAGATGCAATATATTATAAAAGTAAAAAAAATACAGCACCTATAGCACTTGTTTTACAGCCTCATCCTCAATATGGAGGAACTATGAACAACAAAGTTGTCGTTGAAACTTTTCAAACTTTTATGAACAATAACTTTTCAGTTTGTCGAGTAAATTTTAGAGGAGTAGGTAGAAGTGAAGGAGAATTTGATAATGGACAAGGAGAATTAGCAGATGCCGCAGCTGCCCTAGATTGGATAGAGAGAGAAAATTTAGATAATTCACAATGTTGGATAACAGGTTTTTCCTTTGGCTCACTAATTGCGATGCAACTTTTAATGAGAAGACCAGAGATTAATAGATTTATTTCCATATCACCTCAACCAAATGTTTATGATTTTTCATTTTTAGCCCCTTGTCCTACTTCAGGTTTAATGGTCTATGGTAAAAAAGATGAGTTAGTACCGATTGAGCATATTGACACACTAAATAAAAGATTAAGTTTACAAAAAGGAATTAAAGTAGATTTTCAAGGTGTTGAGGATACGAATCACTTTTTTACTAAAAAAGAAAAAAATTTATCTAAAATTCTTGATGCTTATATCAAAAAAGAGTCAACTTTGTTTCAATAATTTCTAATTAAAGCACCTCCCGTACAAGCTTCTTTGCATCCTGTTGTTTCTGGAAAGGAAATTGGTAATTTTAAAAAAGATCTAATAGCAAGATATGCAAAAGCTTGTGACTCCACAAAATCTCCATCAATACCTAAATCATCAATTAATTTTACTGGTTTGTCTATTTTTTTTTTTATTCTACTAATTAAAAAATTATTTTTTCTTCCACCACCACATAATAAAATATTTATTCTCTTATACCCATTAAAATCTTCTAGCCAATCAAGAGTCCCTCTTATTATTGTTTCTGCTGTAAGTTCAGCTAAGGTTGCAGCTCCATCTTCTAAAGATATTTTTTTAAATAATTTTAAATCAAAATCTTTTACATCATATGATCTTTTTTTATAAGAAAATATATTTAAAAATTTTTCATAAATTTCTTTATTTATATTTCCTGATTTAGCTAAGTTTCCATTTCTATCATAAAGTTTATTTGTTTTTTTTCTCACCCACTGATCAATCAAACAGTTTCCTGGTCCCGTGTCTTTGCTAAGTAAATGATTTCGTAGTGGAATTTTGAGATCTTGCCAAATAAGTGTGTAATTAGCTATTCCTCCAATATTAATAATAATTACTGGAGGTTTTATTTTTTTTTTTACAGTAATTAATTTGTGAAATATTGGTGTTAAAGGAGCTCCCTCACCCCCATTTTTTATATCATTTTTTCTAAAATCATAAATAACCTTTTTCTTAGTTAGTTTTGATAAAAGTTTTCCATCTCCTAACTGTTTAGTAATTTTTTCTTCAGCATTATGATAAATTGTCTGTCCATGAAATCCTATAAAATCTATATTTAATTTGGTTTTTTTTAAAACTTTGTTAGCTGATTCAGATTGAAAAATTGTAATTTTTTTTTCAATAGATTTTATTATTTTTGTATATTTTTTTAGATCTTGTGAGCTTTTTATAATATTTCTAAGACGTATTAAATCTTCACGAATATTCTCTGGATATTCGAAATATCTGTCTAAAATTGACTTATATTTATATTTCCCATCTGATTGAACAATTGAGGCATCAACACCATCCATAGATGTGCCACTCATTAATCCTAAAGCTGAATAAATCTTGCCCATTCTTATTTTTTTTTATAAAAAATTGTATATTGTAGAACTATAGACCTATGAATAAATTTTTAAAAGAATTTAAAGATAGAGGCTTTTTCTATCAATGCACAAATGAAAAAGAGTTATCTCAATTACTAGATAAACAAAAAATAAATGGTTATATAGGTTTTGATTGTACTGCTGAAAGCTTGCATGTTGGTAGCTTACTTCAAATAATGTGTTTAAGATTGTTACAAAAACATGGGCACAAACCAATAGTCTTACTGGGAGGCGGTACCACTAGGATTGGTGACCCATCAGGTAAAGATAAAACTAGAACTATACTTAATGAAGAAATAATAGAAAAAAATATCAAAAATATAGAAAAAATATTAAAAAATTTTTTAGACAATAAAGATCCAAAAACAAAACCAATATTTGTGAATAATTATTCGTGGCTTAAAAATTTAAATTATATTTCTTTTTTAAGAGACATTGGTAAACATTTTACAGTAAACAAAATGTTAAGTTTTGATAGCGTTAAAACTAGATTAGAAAGAGAACAGTCATTAAGTTATATGGAATTTAATTATATGATACTACAAGCTTATGATTTTTTAGAATTAAATAAAAAAGAAAATTGCATTCTTCAAATGGGAGGATCAGATCAGTGGGGTAATATAGTGAATGGTGTTGAATTAATTAAAAGATATTCAAATAAACAAGCCTATGGTTTAACAACTCCTTTAATTACAATGGCCTCTGGAACAAAAATGGGAAAAACAGAAATGGGTGCTATATGGTTAGATAAAAAATTTTTATCTGCTTATGATTATTGGCAATTTTGGAGAAATATAGATGATAGAGATGTTTTAAAATTTCTTAAAATTTTTACAGATTTAAGTCTAGAAGAAATTGATAAATTTAAAAATAAAGATATTAACGAACTAAAAATTATTCTTGCAAATAATGCTACTTCTATGTTGCATGGTGAAAAAGATGCAAACATAAGTGCAGAAACAGCAAAAAAAACTTTTTCTGAAAATTCTTTAGGCTCAGGGTTGCCTTCAATTTCACTTAAAAAAAAACAATTAGAAAAAGGTTTAAATATTATAGATTTAATTATTTTATCTAAACTAGAAAATTCAAAAAGTGAGATTAGAAGATTAATTAAAGGTAAGGGTATAAAAATCAATAATCATATAGTCAGTGATGAAAAATTAATTATTACAGAAAAATTATTTAAAGATAATTTTATAAAAATATCTCTTGGTAAAAAAAGGCACATAAAAGTAGATCTATCTTAATTTTTTTTAATTTTTTCTAATGTTCTTGTTATAAATCGTGGTGTTAAGGTTTTTATCGGATTGACTGTTGTTTTTAATTTTTTTGGGGGACCTTTTATTTTAAAACTCACACCAAATACACCTTCTCCTACTTTTCTTCCAACAAGTATTTTTCCTAATAAAGGTATTGATCCTATTGCTTTATTGATAGTTGTTGCTGGAACAAGTGTCCCTCGTAAACTCACTAGATTATTCTTTTCTATATAACCACTCATTAAAATTGAGATTGCTGGACCAATCGCATACATTTCATCAATAGTTAATAGTTTATTTTCTGATTTAAAATCTAAATCTAATTCACTGAATCTTATACCTTCACCAGTAAGTAGATCGGCTATTCCTTGTAAAGAGGCAAGACTTAATAACTTTGCTAAAATTGGAATCTTTTTTATTTTAAAATCATAAATTTTTAAATTAGATTCTGAAGCTTTGTCATCATAAATTGAAATATATTCTAATTTTCCTTCTCTAAATCCTTTAATAAAACTAAAATTATTAACGAATGGCCTGGCTCTATCTGAATAAATATATAATTTTTTTTTATTAGAACTAATAGTGCCTATAGAAATATCTAAAAACTCATTTTTTGAAAATTTTGCTTTAGCTTTCAGTTGATGAAATTTTCCAAAGCTAATTTTTCCACTACCCTCAAAATCATGTATCGGTTCATTTTGACTTATAATTTTCTTAAGTTTAAAGGTCAAATCTCCATTAAATTTTTTGCTAAAAATCTTTGAATCATTATCTTTATTAAGTGTTTTAAAAAAATAATTTGCATCATATTTTTTTCCTGTGACAAAAATTTTTTTATTTTTTTTATTAATTTGAAAATCATTATTTAGAGTATTATTTTTAAATGTTTTAACTGATATATCTTCAATATCATAAATTTGATTTTGATTATTAAAATTTAAATTATTAATTAAAATATAATTTTTTGACTCTTCATATTTTAATTTTTTTATAATTTTACTTTTTTTATTAAAAAAAATATTAAAATTAAGATTTGCTTTTTTATCAATTTTTTTACTATAATTAAAATTGTCTAAATCTATATTTAAACTATTTAATTCAATTTCAGTATTAAAATTTTTAGAATTATCTTTATAATTAAAAAGTATATTGGAGTTATAGTTTTCAAATTTGTTATTTAAATTAATTTTTCCAGAAGTATTTAATCTTAACTTGTTATCATTATATTCATATTTTATTTTATTATCTTTTAAATTAATAGTTTGATTTATTGTAATATATTTTTTATATTTTTCTAAATCACTTACATTTATTGAAAAATTTTCAATTTTGGCATTACCTCTAGCTGTAAGGTCTTTTAATTTAGTAAATCTTTTTAGTTTAAAACTTATGTTGCTATTTGTGCTTAAATCAAAATTTGAGAAATTATTATTTTCAAAATTTTTATAGTTTAGATTATTTAAAAATTTTTTAAAATTATTAATTTTATCTAAATTATTTGATGCAATTGAAAAATGTAAATCTTTTTTATTTTTTTTAACTATTATATTTGCAAAATCAAAATATAAACCAAGCAGTCTTGTATCTTTTATGATGAATTCAAAAATATCTTTTTTAATTATAAAATTAATATTATTTATTTGGCTATTTTTTAATATTTTTGCTTCTAAATTTAAAATTGAACCTGTGAATTCATAATTTTCTATTAACTTACCTTTTGTATTAAAAAATAACTCTGTTTCACATTCAATTTGTCCTTTTTTTATAGTATTTTTAAGAATAAATATAAATGGAGAAGGATATATTGCTCTTGCAAAATCTATCAATTTAGCTGTTTCAACTTTTTCTATTTTTAATTTAATATTTTTTAATGCAAATTCATTATTTAAATACGATTTTAAAGAAATAATAGAATCTATTTTAGAAAATTTTATTTCCTTTTTTTCAGATTTTATAATGGGCTTTATTAATTTTATTTTAAGATTAAAACTTTTAATATCTAACAATAATTTTGCTTTATCGAAGTCAAGTTCTATATTTTTATTATAATCTTTTAATTTATTTTTAATCAAATTATTAAAAGAATTAGTTTCAATTCCAATAGTGGATATATAAATTGTACCAGCTAAAAAAATACTAATTAAAAATATAAAAAATAATGTAATTTTTTTAGCCATATTTATTTTTTTATTTTAAATAATGAATTATCTATAAAACCATCTATCTCACCATCTAAAACCTTATCTGGATTTGTATTTTCATAGTTGTTTCTTAAATCTTTAACTAGCCTATACGGCTGCAAAACATAAGATCTAATTTGGTGGCCCCAACCAATATCAGCTTTAACACTTTCTAAATCTTTTAAATTTTTATTTCTCTTTTTTATTTCAAATTCATAAAGTCTTGCTTTTAACATATTTATGCAGGTTTCTTTGTTTTTATGTTGCGACCTTTCATTCTGGCATTGTACCACTATGTTTGTTGGTGTGTGAGTAATTCGAACAGCACTGTCTGTTGTATTAACATGTTGTCCACCAGCACCACTAGATCTATATGTATCAATTCTAATTTCTTTATCAATGATCTCAATGTTAATAGATTCATCAATTACAGGATAAACCCAAACACTAGCAAAACTTGTATGTCTTCGAGAACCAGAATCAAATGGAGAGATTCTCACTAGTCTATGAACGCCTGACTCTAACTTAAGTAATCCATTAACATATGTACCTAAAATTTTTATAGTACTCGATTTAATTCCAGCTTCATCACCTTTATGTTCGCTAATAATTTCTGTTTTGAATTTTTTTTTATCAGCCCATCTTAAATACATTCGTCGAAGCATATTTGCCCAGTCTTGACTTTCGGTTCCTCCTGCTCCCGCATGAATTTCAATATAACAATCTAAGTTATCATTTTCTTCTGATAAAAAACATTTTGTTTCTGTTTGTTTTATTTTTAAAAATAAAAAATTTAAATTTTTAATACAATCAGAAATTACTTCTGAGTTACTTTCAGCTAAGGCTAAACTAAATAATTCTTTAAAATTTATGACTTCTTTTTCAGATTCTAGAAATACATTTAAAATTTCTTCAAAACGTTTTTTTTCCTTTATTATTTTTTGTGCTTCAGGTTTATTTTTCCAAAAATCTTTTTCTAAAATTTTTTTTTCAGAATTTATGATGCGTTCATTAATTTTATTTTCATCAAAGATACTCCTTGATATTTAAATTAATTTTTTGGATTTTTTGTAAAATCAAATTAAATTCTAAATCATTCATAAATTAATAAAACTTGTTTGTTTTTTTTCTTTGTTTGTTGTAAGTATCGAATATATAAGTATTATAGTAATTTTTGTTATTAAATTCATCTAAATTTTCTTCTTTAAACGATTCATAAATAGTTTTTTTTGATTTAACATCAGATTTTTTTCCTGTTATAGGATCAACAACTGTCATAACAATACCTTTAGGTATTTTAAATGGTACTGCATCTTTTTTTGTAATGGCATTAATTACAAAGTTTTTAAAAATTGGCATAGCTGTCTTTGATCCTGTTTCGTATTTCCCTAGTGAAGAAGGCACATCAAATCCCACATAAACACCTATAACTAGTCTTGAGGTAAATCCAACAAACCAAGTATCGGTATTATTATTTGTTGTGCCTGTTTTTCCTGCTATATTTAATCCTAATTCTTTTAATTTTTTTCCTGTACCTCTTTTTATAACCCCTTCTAAAAGAGAAACCATTTGATATGAAGTTTCAGCGCTAATTACCTGTTCAAAATTATTTTCTATTAAAGGAAAGTCATCAGTTAAATATGAAATTTTATCACAATTTTTACATACTCTCGTTTCTGAATTATATATTGTATTTCCTTCTGCATCTTGAATTCTATCAATCAATATAGGATTTACTTTTTTACCTCCATTTACAAAGGAGCAATATGCAGATGTTAAATTTATTAAAGAAGTTTCTTCAGAGCCAAGAGAAATTGAAAGTAATTTTTTTGGATTTTCATATATATCTAATTTTGATGCAAATTCAGTAATTTTATTTAATCCTAAATCTTGAGCTATTCTAATAGTCATTAAATTTCTCGATTTTTCAATTCCTGTTCTTAATGTAGAAGGACCATAAAATTTTTTTCCATAATTTTCTGGTTTCCACATTTTTAAATCATATCCTTGTTCTAAAACCATTGGAGCATCCAATATTAGAGTTGATGGTGTATAACCATTTTCTAAAGCTAAAGCATAAACAAATGGTTTAAATGCTGAGCCTGGTTGTCTAAAGGCTTGTGTTGCTCTATTAAACTCACTTAAATTATAACTAAAACCACCAACTAATGATAATACTCTACCTGTATAAGGATCCATAACTATAATTGATCCATTTATTTTGGGTAATTGTTTTAAATCCCAAATATTATTTTTTATTTTTTTTACATATATAACGTCTCCAATTTCAAAAATATCAGAAAAACTTTTTTTAACCCAAGTGATATTGTCATTTTTAATTTTTCCAAACTCTTTATTATTTAATTCAATATCTACTTCAAAATCATTTATTTTTACGATTTTTGCCAAGTGCCAATTTAATGATGGTTCAAGTAAAAACTTTGATACATTTTTATACCAATTTTTATCATTTTTTTTATTAATCAATGGCCCTCTCCATCCTTTTCTTTTATCATATAACTGAAGTCCTTCTCTAAGAGCTTCCACAGCCTTTATCTGAAAGTCAGGATTAAGAGATGTTTTTATGTTAAAACCTTTTTTATAAAGTTTATCAAATCCATATTTTTTTAATAATTCTCTTCGTACTTCTTCTGAATAATAATTTGATTCTTCTAATAATTTAATTTTTCTTTTTTTTAAAAGAATTTTTTTTTCTTTTAATAAACTGTATTCATTTTGACTAATATATTTATTTTCATATAAATTTTTAAGAACAATATTTCTTCTTTTCTTTGCCAATTTAACTGACTTAAAAGGATTATATTTACTTGGTGCTTTTGGTAAAGCTGCCAAAAGAGCAGCTTCTTCAAAATTAACCTTGCTTATTGGTTTATCAAAATATTCTAAACTAGCTGCTGCGACACCATAAGTACCTTCTCCAAGATAGATTTCATTTAAATAAAGTTCAATTATTCTTTCTTTACTAAGAGCTCTTTCAATCCTAAATGCTAATATAGCTTCCTTAATTTTTCTTTTAAAGCTCACTTCATTAGAAAGCAAAAAATTCTTGGCTACTTGTTGAGTGATGGTAGAAGCTCCTTCTAACCTTTCCGATTTTATGAGGTTATTTATATTTTTTATAATAGCCCTTAATATTCCCTTAGTATCTATTCCTGGATGTTTAAAAAAATTTTTATCTTCAGCAGATAAAAAAGAATATAAAATTTTTTCTGGAATAACTTCATAAGGAACAAATAATCTTTTTTTTGTGGAAAATTCGGCAATAAGATCTCCATTGCCTGCATAAACTCTACTAGAAACAGATGGTTTATAATTTTTTAAATATTTATAATCAGGCAATTCATTAGAAAATATCCATAAAATTATGAAAATTGATATAAATAGTAAAAAAGCTATCAAAGCAAAAAGTGAAATAATTCTTTTTATAAAATCAACCATAGCTTTAAATAATTAAATGATTTTGTCTTTCTTTAGGCAAAAATATATTATATTATAGAATAAAAAAATTCTATTATGCACAACCTAATCAATAAATATCTCATAATTAATCACTTATATCTAACAATTAAACACTTGAAAAAAAAATGGAAAAAAATTTATATATTGATGCTTCGCATCCAAATGAAACACGAATTGTCGTCAAGTCAAACAACAATATTGAAGAATATGAATACGAAAGTATCAATACTAGCTTAGTCAAAAACAATATTTACCTCGGTAAAGTTAGTAGGGTAGAACCTTCATTACAAGCTGCATTTCTAGATTTTGGTAAAGATAGACACGGTTTTTTACCTTTTAACGACATCCAGCCAGATTATTATCAAATACCTCAATCTGATATTCAAAATATAAAAAAAGAAGAAGAAAAAATTAGAGAAGAGCTTAAAGAAGAAAGTAAAAAGATAGAAGAAAGTTTTTCACAAAATAATAATGAAAATTTAATTCCACAAAATAACATAGAAAAAAATCAAGATAACCTAGAGAATAATAAAGCTAACCCTGAAGTATTCCTTGAAGAAGAAAATAAAAATGAATTACCCAATGTTAATAAATATAATAAATTTAACTCAAAAAAAAAAAATAATTTTGCATCCAAAAGATATAAAATCCAAGAAGTAATTAAACCAAATCAAATAATCCTTGTTCAAATTTTAAAAGATGAAAGAGGACAAAAAGGCGCCGCTCTTACAACATTTATTTCTATAGCAGGAAAATATATAGTTTTAATGCCTAATACTCCAAAAGGAGGTGGAATATCTAGAAAAATATCTAACCCTATTGAAAGAAAAAAAGTTCGAAACATATTAAATGAAATTAGTATTCCAAAAGAAATGGGCTTAATCGTAAGAACTGCTGGGTCTAATAAAACAAAAAATGAAATATCTCATGATTTAGAAAATTTAATTAAAATATGGGAAGAAATTAAATCAAAAGCTGTAAACTCTTTTGCTCCAGCACTAGTTCATGAAGAGAGTGATATAATTAAGAGAACTATTAGAGATATTTATGATGACGAAACAAAAAATATAATTATAGAAGGAAATGATGCCTACCAAAGAGCAAAAAATTATATGAAATTAATTATGCCAAAAAGTTTAAAGAATATAAAAAAGTACAGAGGAAAAATACCTTTGTTTTATAAAGAGAATATAGAAAATAAATTAAACCAAATTTATAATTCAACAATAAAATTACAATCTGGTGGTTACCTCGTTATTAATCCAACAGAAGCTCTTGTTTCAATAGATATTAACTCTGGTAAATCTACAAGAGAAGCTAATGTAGAAAAAACAGCTTTAAATACAAATTTAGAAGCAGCAGATGAGATTGCTAGACAAATCAAAATTAGAGATTTATCTGGCCTTATTATTATAGATTTTATAGATATGATAAGCTTTAATAATAGAAGAAATATTGAACGTCGTATTCGTGAGAAATTAAAAAATGACCGTGCCAGAATTCAAATTGGAAGAATAAGTAATTTTGGGCTATTAGAAATGTCAAGACAAAGACTTCGGGAAAGCTCAGTTAAATGGGATATTGTTTTATCAATAAATTCTTTTTCTTTTAAAATAATAAAACTTGCAGAAGAATCTTCTATTTTAAATAAAGCTAAATTTGTAAATGTAATAATATGTGAACAAGTAAACAAGTATATTTCTGAAAACTTTACAGAGAAAGTCAAATATTGTGAAAAGAAGTATAAAATTAAATTTAATTTTATAAATGATAATTCGTTAATCGTTCCTGAGTATAAAATTGAATTACTTAATAAAAGTAAAAAAATAATTAAATTTATAGAATTTAAGCAAACTATTAATAATAACGATGAAAAAAAGTTCAAAAATAAAAAAATTTTTAAAAAAATACCAAAATCTAATTTTTATAAAAATAAAAAATTTAAAAAAAATAAATTTAAAAATAAATAAATTTAAATTAAACCTTTTTTAGGTGAAGAAGCTTTAGCGAATAGTTTTTTTTTCATTCGTCCTGACAAAAAAGATTTTCTACCGGCAATAACGGCGTACTTCATTGCTTCTGCCATTAATACTGGATTTTTTGCCTCTGCTATTGCTGTATTTACCAAAACTCCATCACAACCTAATTCCATTGCAATAGTAGTATCGGATGCTTGACCAACTCCAGCATCAACAATAACTGGAACTTTTGATTGTTTTTTAATTAGCTGTATATTTATTTTATTTTGAATGCCTAATCCTGATCCAATCGGTGCTCCTAATGGCATAATTGCTGCCGCTCCCTCTTCTTCAAGTTTTTTAGCTAACAGTGGATCATCAGTGCAGTAAACCATAACTTGGAAACCTTCTTTAACTAAAATTTTTGTAGATTTTATTGTTTCAATCATATTTGGATATAATGTTTTTTTATCTCCCAAAACTTCAAGTTTAACCAATTTCCATCCTCCCATTTCTCTTGCTAATCTCAATGTTCTGAGCGCTTCTATAGAATTAAAACAACCTGCTGTATTGGGTAAATAAATAATTTTTTTTGGATTTATAAAATCCATTAATGTTGGTTTGTTTTTATCAATAATATTGACTCTTCTAACAGCAACTG
>MDSV01217018.1_pt1 | contig 12651 bp, 4 predicted proteins | sample 810851 | NCBI WGS metagenome assembly MDSV01 (sample SAMN05326640, study PRJNA326480) | marine metagenome | isolation source: seawater | place: Atlantic Ocean: North East | collected 2012
CAAGGCGGGGACTTTCAAAATTCTGATGGCACAGGAGGTCATGCAGTGGTTTGGTCGGGATATTGTAACGGTCAAGCAGCCTCTGCTTCAACGGATTGTGAAATGACCGAGTGGACATTGCCTGACGAAGCAAACAACGGTCTGATTCACGAGCCCTATGTGCTTTCGATGGCCAAGACCAGCGCTCCTCACACCGGAGGCTCACAGTTCTTCATCGTCTCACCGGACTCGACACCCAGCCATTTGGATGGAGTGCATACCGTGTTTGGTAAAGTTATAGATGGACAAAATGTCGTTGCTCAAATCGATACCGTTCCAACTGCTGCCGGCGACGTACCCGTCAACACTGTTTCTCTCAACAGTGCTTCGTTCCAAGAGACATCAACGCCTTGGTATCAATTCTGGTGAATTGTTCTCAAATCATGAATTTTGATCTCAACAGGGGTTGTGTTCATAGACATGGGCCTTGTCGGATGTTATATGTCGGCCCTAGACCCTTTCAATGCTCGCAGGGCTCTGTCTGTTGGAGGAGAATATTTTGCTTTGGATGGCCTGGATGAAAACGGCATTGATACCTCCAATTTACCTTATTCGATTCGAATTCTTCTTGAGGGCGCACTGCGAGGAAACGATGGGTTTTTGGTTCGAGATGAAGATATTCGGAATATAGCTGGTTGGACTCCGAATGGAGAACGCGGTGAAATTCCGTTTCGCCCATCTCGGGTGATACTTCAGGATTTTACCGGCGTACCGGCAGTTGTTGATTTGGCTGCACTGCGAGACGCTATGGTTGAGATGGGCGGCGACCCAGAAAAAGTGAATCCACAAGTTCCCGTGGATTTGGTTATTGACCACTCGGTTCAAGTCGATGTTGACGGCGGCCATAGTGATGCTCTACAACTCAATCTTGATATTGAATATCACCGAAATATGGAGCGATATACTTTCTTGAAATGGGGCCAGCAATCTCTTGACAATTTCCAAGCAGTTCCTCCATCGAGGGGAATCGTCCATCAAGTCAATCTCGAGTATTTGGCCAGTGTTGCGCGTCAAGAGAACGGAATATGGCTTGCAGACACACTCGTCGGAACCGATTCTCACACGACCATGGTCAATGGTTTAGGGGTGCTCGGTTGGGGCGTTGGTGGTATTGAAGCCGAAGCAGTCATGCTTGGCCAACCGATTTACATGCTTGCTCCAGATGTTGTTGGAATGCGCCTTACTGGTTCATTGAAACAAGGGGTGACTGCAACTGACATGACATTGAGAATCGTGGAACTTCTTCGAGAGCACGGTGTAGTAGGCAAGTTTGTTGAATTTTTCGGACCTGGAATGGTTGAATTGACGCTTGCAGACCGCGCTACAATTGCAAACATGGCTCCTGAATATGGTGCTACATGCGGATTTTTCCCTGTCGATGAGCGCACTCTTGAATATCTTCGATTGAGTGGCCGTGAAGAATCTTCGATTCAAGGTGTTGAAGCCTATTCCCGGGCCCAAGGACTGTGGTATTCTCCAGGAGACAAAGAAAAATCATACACTGCAACACTGGAACTAAATCTTTCAAGCGTAGAACCGGCTCTTGCTGGACCCAAAAGACCTCAAGACCGGGTCGATCTTTCAAATATGAAGCAACATTTTGTTGAATCGTTAACCAAAGACCTTGGACATCATGGCCACGGACTGGCAAGTGACCAACTTTCAAACGGTGCACTTGTTACGAAAGATGGCCATACCTTTGACCTCAACCACGGCGATGTGGTTATTGCTGCAATTACTTCCTGCACCAACACCTCGAATCCGGGAGTCATGCTTGCAGCCGGTCTGTTAGCCCGAAACGCTCGTGCCCACGGATTGGAAGTGAAACCGTGGGTCAAGACTTCACTTGCCCCCGGGAGTCGGGTCGTCACCGAATACTATGAAGCAACAGGACTTCAAGACGACCTCAATGCACTTGGGTTCAATGTTGTTGGCTACGGGTGCACAACTTGCATCGGTAATTCTGGACCACTCCCCGAGGAAATTGATGCAGCAATTGATGAGGCAGGCCTCATAGTTGGCTCTGTCATCTCAGGTAATCGAAATTTTGAGGGGCGAGTGCATGGGAAAGTCAAGGCATCCTATCTTGCAAGTCCTCCACTCGTTGTTGCGTATGCTCTGGCAGGCAATCTTGAGGTCGACCTTGCTACAGAGCCTGTTGGTTTTTCCACCGATGGTAAACCGGTTATGCTGGCAGATATCTGGCCGGGCGAGGAACAGCTTCGTGAGGCAATGAATGTCATCACTCCTGAAATGTTCAGGCAAAGATATGCTGATGCTATGAACGAACCCCGTTGGGACAGCATTCCGTCAGAACCAAGTCCACTTTATCCTTGGGAGGCCGAATCAACGTATATCCGTCTTCCAACATTCTTCTCAGGCCTTTCTCCACAACCTCAGCCCATTACCAGCATCGAAAATGCTCGAGTTTTGCTGAAACTCGGGGATTCAATTACGACCGACCACATCTCTCCAGCTGGTTCATTCCCAGCAGACGGTCCAGCAGGAAAATGGTTGATTGAACGAGGAATCCAAAAAGGAGATTTCAATTCATTCGGTAGCCGAAGAGGCAATCATGAGATCATGATGCGCGGGACATTTGCCAATGTGCGAATACGAAATCAAATGGCTCCTGGTACCGAGGGTGGATTTGCTCTTGATTTTTCAACCGGTGAAGTGACTTCAGTTTATGATGCTGCACAGTCTTATTCTGGTCCAAAGGTGGTGCTGGCAGGAAGCCAGTACGGCACCGGCTCATCACGAGATTGGGCGGCAAAGGGCACTTATTTGCTCGGAATCGAAGCTGTAATTGCAACCTCCTTTGAAAGAATCCATCGGTCCAATTTGGTCGGAATGGGTGTTCTGCCGATGACCTTTTTAGAAGGTGAGTCGCATGAATCTCTCGGTCTTGATGGAACGGAGTCCTTTACGATTCCAATTGACGATGACGTGCAACCGTTGCAAAATCTCACCGTCACTGCGAATCATCCGAGTGGTTCACAAATCACCTTTGAAGCACAAGTACGACTCGATACTCCAGTCGAAGTTGAATACTATCGGAATGGCGGAATTTTGCATACTGTCCTTCGTGATCTTGCTAAGCAAGAATAGACAAGTTGAATGCTAATCTGAAAACGATGTAAGGAATGGATTGTAATGGTTGAACTAAGGGGTCAAGTAAGATACAGATTTCGAGCCGATGAGCACGACGTTCACGTGATGATTGAAGGTGAGGCTTCTTGGGTAAAGAAACAGACGAACGAACTTGGTCTGAAAGGCGTAGGATGGTCCATGCCGATTGCGACTCAAATGCGTGCTACGAACACATCAGGGATAGACATACCCACGTATTCAGACGATGAATATCCCTTACAAGGGCTTGATTCATTGAACGAAAAACCTCGAGATATGGGGCCTACTCCCGACCCTTCACGAATTCCAGTTGTTCGTCGACCAATTGGGCAATTGAATCTAGCTGAAGAACTTGATTCACTTGGTCTAGAAGCGCCAATGCGCCCGGATCCAATTGAACTCATGGAGGCTCTTGATGAGATGGAACCACCTCGACCAGTTCAAGGGGCTATGAGTGTAGACCCAATGGCAGAGGCTTGGTTACGTGAACTGCTCAATCTCGTTGTCCGTGATTATGGGATAACCGCTTTGAAAACCGAAGATATTGAAGAGATTGCTAGCAAGCGCTTAGGCGGCAGAGAAGGTACGAAACTCGAAGTTTGGCTCGAATCACTTTTCTCTGCTGGAAAACTCGTCAAGGTCCACGGTGGAGATGCAACAGGTTGGGGTCCATCGCCACGCTGGTTGTCCGGTAAATTTGGTTAATTTTACCACTCTCAATTGATTTCATTGTGCATTTTGAAACAATACTATTTTCCAAACCCTATTCAGTCTACTGCGAACCACATGCCAGTTTTTTCAAGAGAACTTGAAAGCAAAGGAATTAAAGTGCAACAGTAGGTGGGAAGGCTAGTGATGTTGATGTCTCCAAAGAACAACCACCTCAAGAGCCGCGCCCTAAGCATGTTTCTCGTCATGCTGATGCTACTTTCGACGACCGCTGCGATTGCTTCCACAGCAAGCGCATCTGTTGCTCGTTCATACACAACCAACCGTGACCCTCATGATGTTGCAATTGGTGATTTCAATTGTGACGGGTACAATGATATTGCTGTTGCATCCGATGGTACGCACACCATCAGCATTCTTTGGAACGATGGCAACGGTGATTTCTCGGAGCGCCAAGATATCTGGGTCTCAAAGAACACAAGCCGAAATGCAGATTGGGATGAGTTCTCAAATGTTCAATTCATTGAAGTTGGAGAATTCAACGGAGATTCGGCAATCGACTTGGTCATTTATCAGAGAAACAATCCATTCAAGACCGACGATAACGGTGCGCCAGCAGGGGAGCCTGGAAACGTAACCATCATTGAAAACGGTGGCTGCAATGAGAAAACTTGGAGCATCGGGGAACGTTTCACTCATTTCTATGCATTTGATTTGACTGTTGGAGACGCAGATCAAGATGGAAATGACGACATCTATGTTTTGGATTTACTTGCTGACCTTGCAACACAGCGCGTCGTCATGTACCGTGGACCAATCACTTCAAACACGCAAGGGACGGTCACCTCACTAGGTTCGTCCCAACAGAATGTATACCAAGCCTTCGAGGTTGGAGATTGGGGGGAAACCGAAACCGGTGGCCTTTCAGGAACCTGTACCGATGATGATATTTGGCTCCAACGTAGGCAAGGGGTCGACTACAACACTGGTCAGGTTACCAACCCGGGCAACAACGATAACATGACCATTATCGAATTCAGTTGTTTGACCAACACATATCCTGCTACTTACACCTTCAGTGCTACAAATCCGCCAATCAACTCTCATGTTATTAACATGAATACCGACACTTCCTCGGAATTTGCAATTGGGGATATGGATGGAAACAATGTGATTGACACATTGGTTTTGATTGATGGCAATCTTGAAAATGTCACGTATGTAACTGCAACATCTGTAGGTACATGGACAAGCCCGAGCCTCGCTTACTTCGGACCATATCTCTCATGGAATGTTGCGGTTACTGACCTGAACGGGGACCAAGAACCGGATTTTGTTAATCCAACTCTCGCATATCAACTCAACACAACAGATTCTGCTGGTGGCTCCACCTCCTCATTCTACCTCAACTTCCCGACAACGGTTCAAGTTACCCTTTCTGACGGAAACGGTGGACATTTGAGTCCATTGTCCTATGCTGCCGGTCGCCGCCCGACCGTTGTTGATGTGGGACAACTTGCCGGTACTGGCAGTTCAGCTGACGACCTTGTTATTGGACACAAAAACTGGCGGTTCGGTGGTTGGAGAGATAATTTTGGCTGGGAGGGGCAATACGATACCATCTCAGTCATTGAAATGGATAACCAAGATTTGTCGGTCTCTGATATTGATATTTCACCCGTTGATGAGTTCTTCGGCATTGTTGGAGAAGGTACCCGTGACATCGAAGTTACCGTAACCAATACCGGAATGAATGTTTTGAACGGGCAACAAGCAACCCTTGATGTCGAGTTGCAGGTGGTCGATTCTGCAAACTCTACCAACACAACTGTCTATGAGATGGATTGGGATGCACCTGAGAACAAGGCAGCCTGTGGAGGATGTACTTGGGCATTTGAAGAGTATGTTGACCAATCCACAATGTGGCACGAAGAAACAAATCACACTCAAAGCGATGATGAATATGATTTCGATTATGGTCCAGCAGGTGAATCCGAATCTCGAGAGACTCGCCTGACGTCACCTGACATTGATGCTAATTACAACAACCCTACTGACTTCATGTGGGCTGGATACTACAAAACCAATTCAACCGGTGCTACATGGACTGGGTACGGAAAGAACTGGGACGATTCAATGATTTTGGAAGATGTTGACCTTACTGGTTCCGACCGCGCATTCATGAGTGTCGATTTATTCCGACACCTAGGCCATGGAGTGTTAGGCTCGGCAGATCCGACGACTGGACAATTCCTTGCTGGTGATGTTTGGGACGATATCGCAATGATTGAAGTTGGCAGCAAAGAGACCGGCTGGTCTACTATTGCATGCCCTCAAAGTGCACAACTTGACGGTGCCTGTGCATCAAGCGACTCAATGTGGGGTGGATTTGATGGCGACAGAACGAGCAAACAGGATAACTGGGGCGGTTCCCCAGAAGGAATTTACTATTATGGCGTCTATTCGTTCGGTACATACTATGGATGGGATAGTTTTAGTCAAAACGGTGTTGGAGAATTCGACCTCAGTCCGTGGGCTGGAGAAACAATCGACATCCGATTTAGACTTCGAACTGGATTTGAAGGTTCGATAGCCGATGACAACGAATCTCTTTGGAGTGGAAGAGACGGTTATGCAGTTGATAATCTCAAAATATACAAGCAAACAACCGCATATGAACCGAATCCACAGCAACTTCAGGCCAACGTACCTCTCAACAACCTCGGCCCTGGCCAAGAATTTACGACCTCAATTTCTGCAGACTTGCTGAACGATACGACATATCGAATTTCTGCTGTACTCTCCGGTAATTCATGGGACGAGCAGAGTCAAAACGATGAGTTAATTGACTACATAACTCCTTTCAATCTTTACGATCCAATGGTTGAAGGGCTAGAATATTTCACTGCAGGAGGTTTGTACGCAGAAGGAGTTTTCGACATTGAAGTTAATACGAACAACTACGGAAATACAGCAGTTGATTTTGATGTTAAAGCGACAGTCTCTTCGGCGAACCCTTCAAGTGTTCTCTGCGGTGCATCTCGAACAAACTGTACAGAATCCTTTGAAGGTGGGGCTAACGGAATTATCTACACCGAGAATCAGCCAGCGAAAGGTGCAATTTACAACGACTCAAGTTTGAATTGTCAAGAACTCATTTTTAACAGTGCAGCATACTGGTTCGGTCACCCTTGCAACACTGGCTCCCAAGGTTATGGAGATGCTTGGGCCAATGAGACTTTAACAATTCCAGATATTGACTTGGTAGGCTTATCCGGAGATTTCGTATCGTTGAGCTTTGAGCATTATGCTGACACTTTCTACACCGTCGGCTCAGATCAGAACTCAATCGATGCGCCTGGCGACTATGTTGCTGTAACTCTCGATATTCTCCGTGACAACGTCACTTACGAGAGTTTACTTTTGGGTCAATGGAACGATTACAACGAAGATGGAACTTGTTATGTTGATACAAACGGAGACAACATCATCAACGCAACCGAACCTCTCGACCGCGATGAAATCACTTTAACCGGCGATGCGAGATCTGTTGACGGCACGACTGAAGGCGCCTTGTTCTTCAACACCAATGGCCTTGTATCAACCACAAGCATTGACTTGACCCACTTGTATGTCTACAACATCAGTGGACCATCCACCGATTGGGAAGTGGAATGTATCAACCTCCAGGGTTCCAAAGTTGACATCAATTTTGAATTCCAATCAGATGATGACGGTCGTAACGGAGTTAATGACGGGTTCAAGGGAATTGGTTTTAACAACATTTCTTTACAGGAATTTACTTTCAATGAAGACAATTCATACACAATATCTCGCACCAATGTTGATGCTCAACAAAGTGCAACAAGTGTTCTAGGCACTCATCAATTCATTGATGGAGTTTACAGGATTGAAATTGAAACGATTTTTGACAACACCATACCTGGAAAACCGTGGTTTAATGACGACGAATTGTCAACCGCAAACAACAGAAAAACTGTTATCTTCAATGTTGAATCTGTAGATATTGTTCTTGAGAAACCAAATTCATTAGGTTGCTTGAGCGATAATACCTTGGAATGTGTTATGCCAATTGACAGTTCATTGACGCATGATTGGACACTAAGAGCTCGCAACGGTGTTCTTGAAGGTGACTACATATTCAATATGGAGATTTTTGATATGACTGACAATTCAATGGCCCACACCACCACTGCTGGACCAGCGCAATCACTTGCTCGTCAGCAAGCAATCGACGTGTCATTCACTCCATGGAACGGGTGGATTGATGGACATACATACAACATCAGTTACTCTGCCGAACTTGCTGACGGAAGTCCGTCAGGCAATATTCGATATTTCCATGCCACATTTGCTGAATCTGTTGATGTCGCCATTCTTGGGCCAACAATCACTTCGAAAATCAAGCAGGACCTCGACATTCTTGGAATGACATACACCCAATTCGAGATCAACGATTGGGATACCTACTTTGACAGCGGATGGTTTACTCATTACGACAAGGTTGTCTTGCCATGGGTGTCAGAAAACACTGCTAAGGATATCGAGAACAACGGTAAAGGATACTTCCAAAAGTTGGGATTAACGAAGAACAAGAACACCCTTGAAGGTTTCATGTACGCTGGCGGAACTGTCCAAGCCCACTTGGGTCCTCAGGGCAGCCAGATATATGGTGTAAATGACGGATTGACCGGGCGCCTCCCATTCGGTTTGAACATCCAAAGCAAGGATCTAGGTGAATCCCCTATCACCTACTCTGAAACGGACTTTGCAGACCCTTATCATCCATTCATGGAGAATGTCGATTTGGCTGCATTCCAAGGCTTTGATGGTTCTGCAACCGTTGCAAAGGCTGTATTGGATACCAATTCTCAAAGTGCAAACAATGTCCCAGAACGTTGCGGCGGTTACAGTGAATCAAAGCGAGATGGTACTTTCCAGAGAATTATTCGACAAGCAGGAACACCTGCTCAGCAAAAAGATACCATCCTCGGCGTTTGTAGTTACCAATCAGGTGGCCTCATTGTCACTACTATTGACGTTGAAGCACATTCTGAGCGTGCAAACAGCAGTACTCTACCGCTTCTTGGAAACATGCTCAAGTACCAAGTGACTCCTTATCCGAACGGATTCGGAGTTTTGGGTGATGGGTTGGATATTCGAATTAACGGTGTAACACCTGATAACGACCCAAGTACCGGTGGTTACAAGACGCACTTCATGAAGAGCAATGCAGAGATTACATTCTCTTTCATTTCTGATACAACAGAAACATTGCACGCAGACTGGATTTTGGATGGACCGACTTCATGGGCCGAAGAAACGATGGCAAGTGGTACAGACCATACCAGCATTACAAATCCAACAATGAGCTTCTGTAAGATTGATCTTTCGTCTGCTACAGGATGTACTCAAGGTGAAACCTGGGATGTCAAACTCATTCTGCACGATGATTTAGGGCACTCACGAGTTATCATGGTAACCGTTGAAACCAACGATGTTTATGCTGATGCTTCCCGACCAACTGCAGATGCACAAATCGATATGCGAGATGCGTATGAAGACCAAGTATCGTTCCTCGGTACAAACACAATTCAATCGAAGGAGTGGGACGTTCATCAGATTCGCCTGAATGAAAACAATGCAGAAGTTACAATTTACTTCGATGCTGGAAACTCATCAGACGAGGATGCACTTGACGGAAACGGCATTGTGCGGTACGAATGGAAGGTGCTTTTCGATGCACCGTATGGAGACGATGATTTTGATATTGAAGGCCATGAGTTTGTTCAAACCGCTGCAAGTGATGGACTGTTCGGTTATACATTTAGAAATCTCACCACAGATTCCACTGGAGTCTCAAACACTGAGATTCGAATTGAACTTGTTGTCTTTGATGGCGCTGAAAAGTTCTCTGAAAAGCATCGTATGTACTTCGTAGTTGTACCGAATGATTTCGGAGATGATGAGCCAGAAGTTGACATCAATTTTGATTTGAACAACACTCGAATTGTTTCTCCAACCATCACAGTATCCGGTACTGTGCTGTCTGGAGCCGAATCACAAAACGATGTCTATGTTGAGATTGCTTTCATGGAAGAAAGTTTCTCTGCGAGTGCTATCGACAAGTTCAACATGGAAAATGACGAGACTTGGGCCAAGACCAAGGTTGGCCTTGGTGATGGAGATACGTTCTCACTTACATTGTCACTCGAAGACCTTTACACGAACAAGTCAGTTAGTCAGCGCGTCTTTATTCGAATTTATGAAGGACAAGCACCAGATGAACGACACGTCATTGTGAAGTGGCAAGAATTCCAGTTGGCAGCATGTCAAGGTCTTGAAGCACCCCCTGAAGCATTGAGAGACGGGGGAGAATTCATTCTCGATTCCGATGGCGAATGCCAATGGTCCGGTGCTTGGACCTTTGCAGACGGTGAATGGAGTGAGCCTCAAGCTGATTCCGGTGGCGATGCTGCTGAAGGAGCATTCGCTGGACTTGCATTGCCGATCGCTCTTGGAGGATTGGTTCTGATTATCTTGGTTGGTACCATGTTCTTCTTACGCCGTGGTTCAGAAGACAATGCGAAAGACTTCTCAATGACCGACAGTGGTTTCGGAGGAGTTGTTGACCAGACTGAACAATATGTTCAGCAGTTGATTGCTCAAGGCTACCCTGAAGAGACCGCTCGTGCTTATGCGCAACAGTATGCTGCCCAAGCATCTGCAGCAGCAGCTCCAGCAGCAGCAGCCGCTCCAGTTATGGACAATGCTGTGTATCAGCAATATTACCAGCAATTTACATCGCAAGGTTATGATGCTCAAACGGCTGCTGCTTATGCTCAACAGTACGCTATGCAGTATGCTCAGAGCCAGCAGTAAGCATCGTTGGGTTCATTGAAGCCAGCGCATGCTTGAGCGCAAGCAACATTGCAGTTCCTTTGACCAGTGTTCAGAGCAAGTGCAATTCGTGCGTGTGAATAGTGCTGTATTTTCGTTGAAGGAAAACCAATACACGTATCGGATTTTGTACTTCTTTCGAACCAGAAAGATTCCTTACTCTTCTTCAAAAGGTTGGAACTCATCAGTGTCTCCGTCTTCAATGATTCCGATTTCATCAAGGTGAGAGTCAAAGTCAGGGAATTCGGGTTTCCAATTCTTCGGTAGAGGGTTTTCCTCTTCAATAATTATGATCATTCTTTCTTGCCAAGCGAGGGGTTTTCTTTGCATGATGTACATGTAAAGTGCCGATGTACGAATATCAGGATGAATAACGGAATAGCCAGTATTTGCTTCAAAATTCATGGCTCTTAGGAGATTAAACGCGGGTCTGTTGATGTTGTGGAACAGGCGTTTTGAGGTACGCATCCCAAACAAAACGGTTCCGAAGATGATGAGGCTGGTTAGGCAGAACGCACCCCAGCCCTGCCCGGCGAGTTGGTTTGAGAAATAGACAACGACCATCAACACAGGTACTGTGGTTATCAAAAATAAGAAACTTTCAGACACTGGTCCTTTGCCCATTTTCATTTCGATAGCTCCCCAACCGTTGTGATGTTTTTCCCATGGTTTGAAGTGTTCAGTTGGTTGAAGATTTGCAGCCGCAATAACTTGGTTTCGAAGTTGATGGATTTTTGCGATTTGGCTTGGTCCACCATCTAAATTCTCTTCAATAATGGTATCCAAACGATATTTTGCTTCAAGGTAATGACCCATGTCAGCCAAAAGAGACGCTTGTTCAACAAGCGGAGTCACTTCTTCTGGAAGGTGATGTCGAAGGTCCTGCCACCACTGCAAGCCTTCATCCAAGAGACCCAATTCATCGGTGAGAAGTCGGCCACCGAGCATCCACATTGCCGTTCGATTTGGGTCTAAAGCGATGATTTTTCGAACTGCAGCTAAAGATTTTGCAGCTTGTACAAGGGTTGGTTTCTCACCTTTTTGAGGCAGTATTGTTTCGGCACAAATTTGCCAAGCATCGATGTGTTCAGGATCTATTTTTACCGCTTTCATAGCCTCTTCGTATGCTTTCTCAGCATTCCCTTCGTCGTATGCTTCGACCGCATTAAGGTAATGATGTTCGGCACCCATGCACTCACTCTCGATTGTCTCTGTCTGGGTCAATCAATGGTTTTGGCGGACGATTATGTGCATGGCCGGGTCCATTGCCACGTGATTTTCTAAATGTCCTCGGTTCTCTCGATTTTCGAGGTGGTGGTCGTTCATTATTCCGAGAACCATAGTTGTTGTTTCTGTTGTCATAATTCCGCTCATTTCGACGGTCGCGTCCATCTCTACGAGGTGGGCGCTCACCCTCTCTGCGAGGTGGCCTTTCGTTTGATTGGCGAGGAGAGTGAGAGTGTCTTCTGTTCGAATCCCTTCTTTGCCCACGTGCGTTTCCACCGTTTCGTGGCTCTCCACATCTGTTGCATTCGGTTCTAAAAGCAAAATTTGAGTTTTTGCATTTTGGGCATTCCCAATCGTTGTCATTGAAAATTTCTCGCCGGCCACCTTCGTTACGACCTCGATTATCTCTAAACGAACCTCTTCTTTCGTTACGCTGGAATCGTCCACCTCTGTCGTTGCCTCTTCCATGCGAGTGCCGTCCACGTGGTTCTCCACATCTGTTGCATTCGGTTCTAAAAGCAAAATTGGAGTTGCTGCATTTGGGACATTCCCAATCGCCTCCGTTGCGGTTTCCACCGCTTCTGTCGTTGCGCTGGAATCCTCCACTCCTGTCGTTGCGCTGGAATCGTCCACCTCTATCGTTACGCTGGAATCCTCCACTCC
>MDSV01003554.1_pt1 | contig 12650 bp, 10 predicted proteins | sample 810851 | NCBI WGS metagenome assembly MDSV01 (sample SAMN05326640, study PRJNA326480) | marine metagenome | isolation source: seawater | place: Atlantic Ocean: North East | collected 2012
AACTGTGTTTTTATTGACGATATTTGTCGTTTTATCGCAGTTGATAATCTATATCTGGGTACAGCACTCTGTTAAAGGCCATTTTGAACAAATGGATGCTGAAATCATTACCCACGCAGCCTTTAATCTACGTAAGCGCGTAACAGAGGCGGATAACCAAATAGCCTCTCAGACACTACCTAAGCCTCAAAGTCCATCAAACACTCAACAACCGCTAAGCTCGAAAGCTTCTTCAAATCTACTTCCTACAATAGCCACAGAAAATGATGATCACCTGCATTCATCAGCGCTAGATTACGATCTAAAAACTATCATTGCTGATAAAGAGGGGCGATTGCTATCTAGTACTCCCAAAAACTTTGCTAATGAATTAAGTGCCGACTTTAACCTATTATCATTACAGCAAAATCATGATGACAGACAGTTTGTAATAAATATTAAAGACAGACGTTATCGAGCTATGGTTATTGGAGACGATGACATGCTTGCCCTTATCGCCTTACCCATTGACGTGCATCATCAGTATTTATTACAGTTTAACCGTCAACTTAGTCTGATCCTATTTGCCATCACACTACTGTTGGTTTCAATAGCAGCCTTAAGCGTGTATTGGGGTTTTGCCCCTTTATCCACTATCGTGCAAAGGATGAAAGGTATTCATCCTGAAAGATTGAGCGAAAGAGTAATAGTTAGTGATATGCCATTAGAGCTAAGACCTTTAGCAGAATCCTATAACTCGATGATGGCTAAGCTTGAAAGCAATTTTGAGTCGTTGTCGCGATTTTCAGACAATATCGCGCATGAGCTACGCACGCCAATAGCGACGCTGATTACGCAAACGCAAGTCATGTTAAATAAGCCTAGAGAGGAAGAGGAATATGTCGAACAATTACATCAGCAACATGACACCTTAGAGCAATTATCGGCGATGATTAACAACATGCTACTGCTAGCAAAAACCCAAAAAGGACTGAGTGATTCGCAAGTGACTACTGTAGATACTGAGGTCCTAATCAATAAGCTGTTAGATTACTTTGAAATGATTGCCGAGGATCGTAAAATAACTTTTGTAAAATTAGGAGATTTTAAGGCAGTATTAGGCGATGAAGGTTTATTGCAAAGGCTATTTGCTAATCTGCTATCAAACGCGATCTACTACGCCGCTAGTAATAGTGTCATCACAATATCAGCCACTGTCAACACTCCAAATACTTCCGTTAATACTTATAAGATGCTTGAAGACGATCAAAGTAACACTCAAACCGCGAAGCAATCTTGGCTAGAGATAACTTTTACTAATCTTCTAGAAAAACCGTTAAACCAAAGCGAAGCAGATCGATTGTTTGAGCGCTTTTATCGTCATGATAAAACTAGCCAGCACCACTCAGGCTCAGGTTTGGGTTTATCTATCGTTCAGGCTATTGCTAATGCTCATAAAGGGACGGTCAATATCACTAACAAAGATGAGTATTGTTTTGAAGTTACTGTAGGATTATTGATTGCTAAGTAGCATACACCTCAATATCCTAGTGTTCAAAATATTAATAATATGTAGACCTACTATAGGTCTATTTTATTTTGATAAGTCGAAAGGCTCTGAATGCTATTATTCATATAGTGTATAAGGCTAGATTATGAAGTCTAGTTTTCTTAGGTGATGTTGTTGATATGGGGGTTTGATATGGGGGTATGAACAAAATGCCACTTTTATCTTTTTTAGTATTGACTGCTTTGGGTTCTAGTGTTTGGACAACTGTACTGACGCTTGCAGGTTACCACTTCGGCAAAAACTACGAGGTTATAGAGACTGCGTTAGCACCCTACTCAAAGATTTTTTTATCGATTGCTATAGTAATTATAATTAGTTGGTTTATTAGGCGTCGACTAACCAGCTAAAGTAGAGGCAATATGCATCCTTAAGCTTATTATCTAACTATTTATTTTTAAGAATATATTATCTTCTTAAAGCATTACTCAACCCAAATATCTTAACGTCTTCTTAACAGGCCTCTTGTTATCGTAAGGAATCAAACTCCTTACCATCCTGTTGAGAAGCCTAGTTATGTCAACCTCTCAAGCACTTAGCACTGAAATCACCAAAGCTCCTACCAAAAAAAGCTATCTAAACAGCATTTTTAATCATGAAATTAATCTTAACTATCTGATTATTATCGTTGCGCTCTATTTAGTCACTACTGCAAATTTTGGTTTTTTCGCGCAAGTGCTTAGCATTTACCCTCTTGGTAATAACGTTGGCTTCATAGTTTCTATCACAGGCTTATTGTTTGGCTTAATGTGGCTACTCATCCAATTATTTTGCTATCGTCCTATTGCTAAACCAGTGCTCATCGCTATGGTAATGATAGCGGCCGTATGTGGCTATTTTACTGACGCTTATGGCACTATTTTCGATACTAATATGCTGATCAATAGTATACAAACCGATCAACGTGAAGCGATGGGGTTGATGTCGCTAAGCTTCTTTATACGAGTGTTCCTGCTAGGCGTTATACCCGCAGTTATTATTGCTAAAATCCGCATAAAAAGAGTACCTATACGTCGAGCGCTATGGCAAAAAGCGTTAACCTTAACCTCATCTATCGCCTTAATAGCTGTCTGCCTACTGTCTTTTGGCGATCAATACGCCACCTTTTTCCGTCAGCATAAGATAGTCCGCAGTTACGCAAACCCTATTACTCCTATCTACTCGGTTATCAAATTAGGTACCGATTATGTTGAGAAACTTCGTCGTCCTGATACATTGACCCTGCATGCGACAGATGCCAAACGTATAACTCCTACTGCTGGAACTAACGCAGCAAAGCCTAAACTCATGGTATTTGTCGTTGGTGAAACAGTACGTGCTGATCATATCGGTCTTAATGGCTATGAGCGCGACACTATGCCTCTGCTGACTAGCCAACCAGATGTCTATAGCTTTAAAAATGCGACCTCTTGTGGCACGTCCACCGCTTATTCCGTACCTTGTATGTTTAGTTATGCTAATCGAGAAAATTATGATTACAATACGGCAGACTATAATGAAAATGTACTAGATACCTTGAACAAGCAAGGCGTCAAAGTTGTTTGGCGAGACAATAATTCGAGCTCTAAAGGGGTCGCGGATCGAGTAACTTTTGAAGATTATAAGACGGCTGATGTCAATCCAAATTGTGATGAGGAGTGTCGTGATATCGGTATGCTTGACGGTTTTGATACTTTAATTAAGTCAGATGCACCTGCCAAAGATACGCTTATTTTATTGCATCAAATGGGCAATCATGGTCCTGCTTACTACAAACGTTATCCTAAGGAATTTGAAGAGTACAAACCTGTATGCATGACTAATGAGCTCTCTAAATGCGATGATCAATCCGTCATCAACGCTTATGACAATGCCATTCGTTATACTGATTACTTCTTAAATAACGTGATTAATACGCTCAAAAAGTATGAGCAGGACTATGATGTCATAATGGTATATATTAGCGATCATGGCGAAAGTTTAGGCGAGAATAATATTTACTTGCATGGCATGCCCTACGCTATCGCACCTGATGCGCAAAAGCAGGTGCCTGTCATCATTTGGTCACCTAATAGTAATAATATTGATAAAAGTAGTCTCGTTAGTATGATTGATCAGCCCGTATCACATGACTTTATCACCCCAACTTTACTTAACTTTTTTGGTATTACTACCGATGAGGTAGCAGCAGCGCCAACCTTCTTTAAATCTACCCATTAAGACCTTTATCATAAGCCCTGCTAGCATTTATGCACGAGACCACTATGTACAAGATACTCATCATCGAAGACAATCCCGATATCGTCGCCAATATTTATGCCTTTTTTGAACCAAAAGGTTTTGAGCTGGACAACGCTCATAATGGCATTAGCGGCTTAACACTCGCTGCAAATAATCGCTATGACGTTATTTTATTAGATGTCATGCTGCCGGGTATGGACGGCACCAAGCTATGTAAAAAACTGAGAGAAGAGCTACATAATAAAACCCCTGTATTGATGCTGACGGCTCGTGATACGATTTTGGATAAAGTCGCAGGCTTCGATAGTGGCGCTGATGATTATCTGGTCAAACCCTTCTCACTCATTGAATTAGAATCACGGATTAAAGCGCTTATCCGTCGACACCAAGATGAGCATTTTGAGCACAGCTTAGCTGTCGGACCATTATCCTTAAATGCTAATGAGCACACGATTAGACGAGAAGGTAAATCACTAAAACTGACACCGACAGGGTTTAAAATTTTAGAAACATTAATGAATGCGTCGCCACGAGTCGTCAGTAAAAGTGAGCTTGAGGAAAAGGTATGGGGTGAGGATATTCCAAGTAGCGATGCGCTACGGACTCATATGCATAGTGTGCGCGTACAAGTCGACAAGCCATTTGCCAGACCTATGATAATGACGATGCCTGGAGTGGGTTATCAAATTGTTGATCCCGATAAAGTGTAGAATATCTTAGTACGATTTACAGACTCAATCTGATTAAGAGTCGTCCTAGTTATACCTCCTATCCTCTTTCTACTACCTTATACTATGAAGTAAATGCCATGTTCAGCCTCGACTCTATCGCTAATAAATTTCGACTGTCATATTTTTTATTTGCCATATTACTTTGCGCTGCTTTCGTCAGTATTTTTATGTACGCTGAGACAAGGATGGAGCAAGAGTTGGTCAAAGCTCGCTTACTGCAACAGCTAGAGCTTAGTCAAGAAAAGGATGGCGATCAGCCTGTCTACACTGCAGATCCGGGCATAAAAATTTATCGCTATAATCATGCACCTGATAATTTAAAAGCTTTGGCAACCGAGACAGTGCAAGAGATGCCCGTAACCGTGCCCACCAAAGGTGGCGATGTTAGAACGGAACTGCATTTTTTTCACTATCAAAAAAATAAGCAAAACTATATTTTGAGCTATTTAGAAGACACTGAGATGGTAATGGGGAACTACCCTGTCCTTGCCATCTTTGAACACCTAGAAGATATCTTTGCCAATGCCTTAAGAGTTGCCGTTATTTTAAGCTTACTAATTGCCGCAATATTTTCTCAGCTATCCTCTAGGCAAATTACTAAACCTTTATTAGACTTAAAAAAAGCAGTAGAAACCGATCATCAAAACTTAACCGAATTGACCCATTTGCCCTCCGAGGTTGGCGTATTAGCACGCGCTATTGATGAGAAGAATCATAAGTTTGAGCAGTATCTCAAACGTGAGCAGCTATTTACTGGAGATGTTAGCCACGAGCTGCGCACGCCTTTGACGATTATTATGGGTGCATCAGAAGTACTGGCTTCTCAATTAGAAGGCGATAGCCGTTTGAGCGAGTTTACTAATCGTATTAGTACTACAGCTAAAGAGACCTCTGAGATTATCAGCGCGTTATTACTACTCTCGCGTGCTCCTGAAAAACTGGACGCTCCGCAAACCTCTATCAATAGCATTGCTAACAATGAAGTGGAACGCTTAAAGTATTTGCTACGGTATAAGACTGTGACTTATGCAGTAGTCGCTGAACAAGAGTATTTTGCCTACGTACGACCTGAATTACTAAAAATGGCACTAGGCAACTTAATAAAGAATGCCTTTCAATACACGGATGAGGGTGAGGTAGTTATTATTATTGACGATAAAAAAATCACCGTTACCGATACTGGCTTGGGTATTCCTGAAGCGATGATGCCTCTACTCTATGAAAGGTTTGAGCGTTTAGAGCAAAAGAAAAATGATGGGCAATTAACTGATAAGTTCTCGTCAAAAGATTATACGAGCTATAAGGTTGATGGCACAGGGTTAGGTCTAAGTATTGTTCAGCGCATCATGACGCATATGGGCTGGCAACTTACCCATCAAGCTAATGCTGCAGGCGGTAGTACGTTTAGTATTTATTATAAATAAATTCTACTAATAAACAATCTTTAAAAGCCTAAGACATTACAAGTTAGCAGTACAGTTTAAAACCATTTCTTACTTTTAAAATACACAACGATGGCCACAGTCAATGTTACCATCACACCCCACAAGGCAAAGTAACCCTCATTCCATTTTAACTCAGGCATATAGTCAAAATTCATACCGTAAACGCCTACCAAAAATGTTAATGGTATAAATACCACTGACACTAAGGTCAAGGTACGTATGATTTCATTCAAACGATGGCCCTGAATTGAGAATATCAGATTGGTTTTACTATCAAGCTCAAACAACTCAAAATCAATTTCATCAATCAAATTGTTGGCTTGCTCTTTAAGTTCGGTGAAATACTTACTATCCATAGGAATAATATTAATCGTTTCCAGCTTTACAATGGTATTGCGAAGGCTCAGCGTCGCTTTCTTAAAGTTCAACATGCGACGTTTTTGCTCCTCAACCTTTTTAGTAAAATAAGGCGTTGGATTAATATTGGTCACCTTTATCGAGTCACCGTCAGCATTCAGTAATTTCTCAAACGTCTCTTCATAGTTTGCTATCAATGACTCAATCAACAGAAAAAGCAAATAATCTACTTTTTTGCTTCGAACTTGTCCTTTGCCTTCGCTTAAGCGATCACGAATCCACTGAAAATGATTATTATGATTCTCTTGCAAACTCCATAACATATTTGACGATACAACGAAAATCAATTGTTTATTATCTAGATTTTTGTCATCAGTTTTTAATACTTTTAGAGCGATAAACAGGACATTATCGAGTTCGATAACCTTATTGGCATGCTCATCATCTTGCAATAATTTAATTAAAAAATCATCAAACTGGTTCTGGATGACAACTTGCTCCATCTCATCTAACTCTCTCAATCCATAAGTATTGAGCCAAAAAACTTCGTCGCCGTGAGGCTCAAAGTTCAAAATTAAGATATCTTCGCAAGGTACTTTTGATACTGTTGAAGGTGAATAAGTAATAAGTGTAGTGTTTCGTAAGAACTTTTCTGACATCCCTTCCCCCTATAGAAACTCCTTTAATCAAAATTTAGTAAACTTGATATCTAGAACAAATATTAGCTATGTTAAACGTTTAATAGTCTTTTAATAGTGATTTAACTCAGAAAATTAAGCAATATTTATTATATCTACTCGCTAATCAAACTCTTATTTTCCGCTAAGTTTCCCCTATGTCGTCTCTCGTATTATAGATTCATACCCACAAGGTAGCTGGCAAAACCACTAATGGTGTGTCAGAAATTGATTAATACAAAGGATGACTCTCATGAAAAACTTATCAACGCTAACCAAATCAGCAATCATCGCCCTTACTATTGCAGGCGTAGGTGCAACCGCTATCGCCGCCCCTGCTGCTAATACCAAAGCCGTAACTGGATCAAGTGAAGCTGTCAGCGCTATGCAAAGTAAGATCAGCTTAACGCAAGCAATCGATATAGCTAAACAGAATGCTAAAGGTGATCTAATCAGCGCAGAATTCGATTATGACGACGATGATGATAATGGCAACGGTGCTGTAACGGGCGAGTATGAAGTTGAGTTTGTATCAAACGGTACGGCTTACGAGGTCAAGATCGACGCCAATACTGGCAAAGTCATCGAGACTGAAAAAGAGAAGTTAGATAAAGAAGACATGGCTGAATATAGAGCGCTGATGCAAGCCAAAGTTACGCTAACTAGTGCTATGCAAAAAGCCACTCAAAGCGTAAATGGTAAAGTCATCGGTGTTGAGTTCGAGCTTGAAAAAGGTCAAGCCTTATATGACATCGAAGTTGTCAAAGACAATCAGATATATGATGTGAGCATAGATGCCAATACTGGCAAGGTTCTAAGCAGCCAAGTTGATATGGAGGATGATGGCTAAAAAGTAAGCAAAGCTAAATACTAACTCTTCATTAATAGGATGCAGTAGCCAATACCTTGATAAACAAGGTGTCGGCTATTGCTTTTTTGTATATATTGAATTTTGATATTAATATTGCCCTTTCCAAATAATTTTATAAATATTTTTTATCTTAACGCTTCCTTAACAGCTCCAAGCACATACTGATACCCAAGTGCTAACCAGTGCCCTCCTACACTGGGATCATTACAACAATAAATATATCGGTGATTGCACTTTTTCTTATTTTCACTGTAACTTCAATAGTCAGTAGTAGCCAATACCTTAATCAAACTCGGTATTCGCTACTGCTTCTTATTATATGAAATTCATCTTAACGCGATCTTAACATGCACTGTAATATCATTAAGACCTGCCAGCTATTCTAATCTTAATAAATACTAAGCTATCGATATGAATAATTCCAAGACTACTGCTCTGAGCCACGAACATACAAATCTTGATTATAAAAATCAGCCTGTATCTGATGATACTTTTGTAGCGGATAGTTTTGCAAATGAGGTTAAAGGTAAAAAAGGGTTAGCCCGTATTGTAAAAGCTACGGGGTATTCTATAGATGGTTTTAAAGCGGCTTATAAGTTTGAAGCGGCCTTTAGGCAAGTTATCTGGCTCAATCTCTTATTGTTCACGGTCATTATATTTATGCCTTTTAACGTCAGCGCCAAAATGGTGCTTGTGATTGCTTCATTCTTATCCCTCATTGTGGAGCTTATTAATACGGGTATTGAAGCGAGCGTCGATCATACTTCAACGGATCATCATCCCCTCGCTAAAATAGCCAAGGACGTGGGTTCTGCCGCGCAATTTTTGGCATTATTACTATTGTTCGTTTTGTGGTGCATGGCGTTATCTAATCTTTTATTTTAAAAAGTGCTTAAATTTTTAGCAATTTAATACATTGAGTAAGGTATTTTCATGATTTTAGAAGATAACCCAACTAACTGGATATGGCTTAAGCTTTTTTGCTTAACAATTATTGCCGCTCTAACCTTTGAGCATAGCCAATTTGATGTTCGTATTAGTGAGTTTTTCTATAATAATGGTCAGTGGCTGATAGAAAAAGGCGAACAGCCTTACGCTTTTATTTTTTATGATGGTCCTAAAGCATTATTAATCTTGTTGGCTCTCTATTTAATATCCGTATTGGTTATCAAATACAGACAATCTTCAAATATCGCCTCTATCATCGATAACAATAAAACAAGTAAATTTATTGTGCCCTTCTCAATTCGTGAAATAAGTTACTTACTTATTGTTCTTATTGTGGTGCCTTCTACTATCGCGCTATTAAAAAGCGTTACTCATGTGAGCTGTCCTAATCATCTAACGCTTTTTGGCGGGGATCTACCTTATCTTAATCTATGGCAAAATATGCTTGCTAAAACCGATACAAAATGTTTTCCAGCAGCTCATGCCAGCGCAGGATTTTCTTTGTATGGCTTAGCATTTTTACCTACTCTTTATAAGTATCGCTATCGAATATTTGAAATCGTAACCGTATTAGGCTGGACAATGGGCCTATATAAAATGATGTTTGGTGATCATTTTTTTAGTCATACCTTAGTATCGATGTTGGTGTCTTTGACTATAGCTTGTGCGCTGGCCAGCGTGTTTTTTAAGAGAACAGAGCATAATTATGCTTCAAATAACCATCTTCACACCAATCGCTATCAGCACTAAACCGCCCAAAGCTTCTGCCCAACTGCCGAGCCATGTTCCTGACTGGCGTCCTATATAAGCCCCTAAAACACTTAAAATAGCGGTCGTCAATGCGATGATTAAACAGGCAGCATAAGCATTAACTACCAACAGGTTTAACGTAAAGCCCGCTGCCATCGCATCGAGACTAGTCGCTATAGCCAATGACAGCAAGGTTTTATGACTTACATTGATCCGAGTATCGTCACTAACCGAACACGACTCATAAAGCATCTTAATCCCAAGAGCCACTAGTATGATAAAAGCAATCCAAGCAGCCCATTCCGCAAACCAACCGAGCATAGTAGAGCCAAGCGCATAACCAATTAGCGGCATCACCCCCTGAGCAACACCGAAGTATAATCCAATGAGTAACGCCATTTTTATAAACTGCGACTTACCATCGCTTCTATGTGTCGAGCCAAGACCGATTGCAGCCGCAAACGCATCCGCAGCGAGTGCTAACGCCAATAATAGTATCTCAAACATAATAAAATATTACTCTGTATAAGGATTATCGAAAGAGCAACAGCATTATAGCCCAAAAATATGAGTAGCTAACTGAACGCTTATTCTACGCTAAGCTTCTTCTATGTCTTGTTTTGTATGATGGACTCATATCGACACTTCTGACAACTTTGATAATGAGTCGTCAGACATGAACCTTAAATACGGAGTAAACACGATGAAAAAACTATCAACCCTAAGCAAATCCCTACTTATTGCTCTTAGCGTTCTAGGTATTGGTACTCTCGCTGTTGCCTCAGGTCAAATACCTGCTATTTCAGGCGCAAAGACGAGTGACGCAGTCGCGATAGCACAGAGTAAAATCAGTCTAGAGCAAGCCGTCGCTATTGCACAAAAAACAGTCAAAGGAGACTTAATTAGCGCTGAGTTTGACCAAAACGATTATATGGCAAGTGGCGAGTATGAAATCAAGCTTATCAATGATGGAGTGGAGCATGAAGTAAAAATTGACGCCAGTAGCGGCAAAGTTCTAAAATCTAAGCAGGAAAAAATAGATCAAGACGACTTAGCAGAATATAACGCTATGAGGCAAGCCCAAATAACCCTAACCCAAGCCATGCAAAAAGCAACGCAAAGTGTTGGTGGCAAAATTACTGAAGCAGAGTTTGATTTTGATAACGGTATACCCGCTTATGAGATTGAAATAGCTAAAGGGATGGACATAAATAAACTGATAATCGATAGCATGAATGGTCAGGTTGTCAGCAGTCAGTTAGATGATGATTAATATTTTAAAACTTGGTTGAATATAGCTTAACAACGGCTCTACTCTGTACACTAGTATCGATTAGAGCTTTTTAGTTTGAGGACGCTATAAAAAGTGTCACTATAGATAAATATTTTTTAATCCTACTAGTCACATAATAAGGATATCCCATGCGCGTATTGGTAGTCGAAGATGACTTGATGATTGGCGAGAGTCTGAGCGAAGCCTTGCAAGATGAGGCTTATACGGTTGATTGGGTCAAAGACGGTCGTCAAGCCATACTGACATTAAGGGTGCAACCTTATGACATCATCTTATTAGACTTAGGTCTTCCAGAAGTTGATGGCATGGGCGTGTTGACTGCTATTCGCGATGCCAAGATTGAAACACCAGTGTTGATACTCACCGCGCGTGATCAATTAAAAGATAGAATTGCAGGCTTAGACTCAGGGGCTGATGATTATGTCGTCAAGCCTTTTGAGTTAGGAGAAGTCTTTGCACGCATGAGAGTACTTATTCGCCGTGCCCAAGGCAAGGCTGATAATCAAGTGACGGTTGGCAATTTAAGTTTAGATACCGCGCACAAACGGGTCATGATGGATGGTAGCCCTATCGATTTAACCGCAAAGGAGTACATGCTTCTCACTACCTTTATGCTATCGCCTGAAAAAGTCATGTCCAAAAATGAGCTTGAGGATTCGTTATATGGCTGGGGCGGCGAAGTTGAAAGTAACGCCATTGAGTTTTTGATTCATAGTTTACGCAAAAAGGTCGGACAAGATAGAATCAAAAATGTTCGTGGCCTTGGATGGTATATCAGCAATGCCTAAATTTCGTAAGCCCTTTAACTCATTACAGTTCCAACTTATCTTTTGGTCTGTTGTGTCATTATTACTACTGGCAATAGTGGCTGGTGGTTATGGATTTTGGTACAGCTATAACGAGATAAATGACTTTCAGGATGATAACTTAAAAAATACTGCTGCCTTATTAGAGCAGTCGCTTAATATTAGTGGTTTAAATAATAATGCTGCTTATTCATACAGTGACGAGCATGCCCGCAGCAACATTCACTTTGATACCGATGACGATGATGGTGCGATCACCGTTGATATAGTCATACTCTCCGCCTCACTCAATAACGGGGTAGAAGATTATCAGAACGTTCAAAGCGATGATGAGCATGATTACTCAGAACCTATACCGTTGGCATTAGTAAATAGCGTTCCACAAGGGATAAGCGATCAAAACATTGACGGTCATTCTTGGCGAACCTATAGAAATGATGTCAAGATTGAGTCTTTAGATACTGATGAAGAAGTGGCTCTAATTTTGCGCCAACAGACAGATTTACAGGATGATTTAGCCAAAGCTAGTGCCTTACAGTCTTTTTTACCCCTTATTATCGGTATAGCATTATTACTGCTTTTACTGCCTTTTATCATGTGGCGCATGATGAAACCTGTGCGTCAATTGCATCATGAGATAAGCGCACGTAATGAGAATGACCTAAGTCCTTTATCGATTGGTAGACTGCCCTCTGAATTGCTGCCACTAGCCGAATCGTTAAATAGATTATTGGCTATAGTCAAAATTAGTATTGAACGTCAGCAACGCTTTATCGCTGATGCTGCCCATGAACTGCGCTCGCCGCTGACTGCCATCTCACTACAATTACAACGATTACAGCGTATTAGTAATGATAACGTTATGTCGGAAGGCCTCGATAAACTGGCTATTCGCTTGAGGCGTAATCAAAGTTTGGTTGAGCAATTATTAACGCTCGCTCGTGCTGGTAATATCAATACCGAGCTTGGTACCGAGACAACAGCAACCAATGTTAAATCTATTAT